>PVMS01103738.1_pt1 | contig 31109 bp, 36 predicted proteins | sample 1853461 | NCBI WGS metagenome assembly PVMS01 (sample SAMN08582032, study PRJNA380276) | Marine sediment metagenome, whole genome shotgun sequencing project. | isolation source: ocean sediment barecode stripped | collected 2017
AGCGGCCCTTCAGGACAAGTCTAGCCCAATGTCCGCTTTCGGGGGTAAAGCGGACGTTCAAATTTTCTACTTCTTTTTTTTCTTCCTGGGCTTCGGTGCTGGCAGTTCCGCCGCGGTCATCGTCAGCAAAATCGTCAACCACTCGCCGTCTTCTATTTGATCTTCAATCAGGAACGAGTTCTTTGCCCCGGGATAGGCTGGTGCTTCAACGACTTGACCGATAAATTCCCTGCCCGCTCTGGTCGGTTTGACGAACAACTGGTCGTCGCAGATAAGTGCCACGACCTTCCCATCCAGGTAGAGCGTACAACCACCGAACATCATCCGGTGCGTCAGATTACAGCTGTCGTCGATCTGGTCAGTGACAAACTCAACAAACTCCAATCCCTGTGCCACTCTAATTTTGCTCGAGGCGATCCTTGACGAGAGGCTCGAGACTCGTGAGTCCAGCTGACTTGCCAAACTCCATCGCGTCATTATCGTCCGCGCCTTGTAAGCTATGGCGAAGCGCAAGAATGGCCCCTACCCGATTACCACTCCCGCAATGCAGCAGAACCGGCCCATCGAAATCGGCCAGCAGCGTGTCCAAATGTTGTGCATTGCTGAAGCTAATAGCGTCGCGGCCGACCAGTGGAAATTCGACGTATTCAAGCCCAAGGTCTTCGACCACGGTCTTTTCATCCAGGCCGCGATTTTCATCGGGGCCGCGCATATCGATCACTGCGACGTAGCCGGATGCAGCGACGACCTCAAGAACTTCGGCATCCGGTTGCCCAGACGACGTGATCCCGTCAATCGGCTGCAGATCCTCGATCGCACGCACATCACCAATATTGACATGAATCATCCTATTTTCGCCCTCTGCATTTACCACAACGGTAACAGTGCTTAAGACCGTAATCAGAAGAATCTGAGAAAATTTCATCCTGTCCCTCAATCCCGAACCGTCACAGAGCTATCAACAACAATGCCTTTATCCGTGAATCGGACATCAACAGACAATCGATCATAGATGTTGCTTACCGCCAGCATCATTTCCTGCATAGCGGCTTGAAATTCCGGCGACATTGGGTTCTCAGCGTCCGGTTCGCCTAACGCTATCGCCTCGCTGAGGAACGCGTAGTAGCGAGCCGCGTCCATACTAAAACTAAAGAACGTGCCATCGTTTGTTGCCTCGGCGGCTAACATTGCGGGCAGCGCCGTTTCTGCACCGTCGCCGACGGACAAGGCTAGTGCGTTATCGGTCAATGCCACGAATACGTCACCACCCATCATTTGCGCCTGTGGCAAATCAAGCTTTAACGGCTTGCCGTCGGCCTGCAAATTGAGTCCAGCTAATTCCGGACTCATCATCGCAGCGAGCGAGACCAACGCCGGCGCATTATCCATTGCAAGAAGGAATCGCCCATCCACCGATGTCGGTGGAGTTTGCGTCGCCAAATTCAGACCTTCGATATTCTGCACAACGCCATAAAACCCGTGAAAATCGTAAACCATCGGGGGAACTGGCTGTTGTAATGCAGTTCGACCTTGTTCAACACCTGCCTGAAGATCGGCGAATTCCTCGCATAGGAAAGGATTTGAATCAAGCGCATCCAGTTGCGCCTCGTAAAATTGACGCATTGCCAAAACGTCTATGCTCATTCCATAAGAAAACAGACCACCCGGGTCCCCACTTAGACCAGGTACCGGCGCCGTCAACGTTGCCAGTGAAGTCGCGATATCGTCGCGCAGTTCAACGATAAACTGAGAATCAAATCGTTCCGGCGATATTGCCGTGTAGCCCATCACCATTCGCGGCATGAGGCCGGCCACCGATCGAATCTCTGCCCGACAAACATCGGACAACTCGTCCGACTCGCCGACATCGTCTGATTCGGCGGACTCATCCGATTTTTCCAACTCTTCCAGCAACGCAATCAAGTCTTTGTCCAGACCAGAGGCACCGCCAGTGACAGTCACCGCAATACGCTCTATGTCGATGTAGCCAATGAAAAAATCATCAAATCCGTACTCACTCGATATGTCTTCTAATACTCCAGAGTCAGCAAGACTGGATTTCGGTGCGGACAAACCGAGCAACTTGCTCAACTGTTCATCGCTAAATGTCGAGGGCGCAACAGAAATGACCACTTGCTTTTCAAGTATCGAGACCAGGACTTTGATGTCTTCGGCCTCGATATAGCGCACCGGTTTGCCGGCGATTGTCGCGACATCCATTTTCTCGCCCGCTTTTTCCTCAATCCGGGACAGTGCCGATTCGAAAAGCGCGCCGTTCGAGACTTCAAATCGTAAGACAGGCAGCAGTCCATAGCCGTAGAAAACGGATGTCGATTTCCTTTCGAACCCTGCCCCCCGTAAGCCGTCAACGGACATCAACGATGACAATTCACTAATTACAGCGACTGCTTTCTGGGCATCCTCACTATCGTCACCGTCTGCGGCCGCCTTTTCCATCGCCATGCCGGCAATTGCCTGCAATAGAACGTCATAGCTCTGCAATACTTGATCAATCTTAGGCTCCAGCTTTTCGAATACGGCATCCGGTAACGGCGTGACATTCGCAAACACATACGGCGAATCGGCCGGCACATAGTCCAATAGAGACACCTTGTCCGTCTTTTCGCACGCGACCATCGTCATCGCGACAAAAATTGCAGCAAAAACTAGTTTGATACTGACTGACTTTGACATGAGTGTGACGTCCTTCGATGAAGTGCAAACAAACAATATCAGCGACCGCGACGAGTCGCGGTCACCGATTTCACGGCGAGTAAAGCAGCTTGATGCGACGGTCTGATGTTGAAGATCGATCTATGTCGATTGCCGTCGTCAGTGAAGTATACGCAATTTTGCGTGGCATCGGGTCTCAACCTAAACTGGCTCCATGAACTTTGAGATTACTGACGTCACGACCACTGATCTCGTTGCGGTTCTTGCGTTGAACGAGTCCGAAGTGCCGCACCTCGGCAAAGTCAATATTGAGCAGATGCATTGGTTTGCATCAAACGCGGCGTATTTTCGTGTTGCGAAAAGCGACGAGCGATTGGCCGCATTCCTGGTTGGCCTTCGCCCGGATACCGACTATGCCAGTCTGAACTACCGTTGGTTCTGTGATCGATATGAGGATTTCGCTTACATCGACAGAGTCGCAGTCGCGGCTTTCGCTCGTCGACATGGCCTGGCTTCCCGACTGTACGACGACTTCGCAGCGTCGATGCCGGATTCTGTGAAAAGCATGACTTGCGAGGTGAATGTTCGGCCACCCAATGATGATTCAATGCGATTCCACACTCGGCTCGGATTCCGCGAAGTCGGAACTCAAGTCATTGAAAATGGCAGCAAGGAAGTCGCGTTGTTGCTTAGAGAATTGGTCTAGTGACTTTGGTCGGGAGTTGAATGAACCGCCGGATCAAATTTTTCGCCAGCTTCGATCCGAATTGAGAGCCGATTCTGCGGTGCTGCGACCGGGCAAGTCGCGAAGTCGTTAAACGCACAAGGCGGGTTGTAGGCCCGATTGAAATCGAGAACTGTCAATTCACCATCGGCTGGAAGCTTCGCATAAAGGAATCGGCCGGCTGGATAAGTCTCCCGGCCACTTGTGCGGTCCCCGAACACGAAGAACAATTCGTCTCCGGAGGCATATGCTTCTAGCTGGAATGTCTGGTTCTCGAGATCGAATTCGACGACGCCCGGTGACTCGGGTTGCCATCCCAATCCTTCGATAACCGTATCCACTTTAAGGATTTTCGGTTCCGCAAAACGGTGTAACGCCGCTGAAACGCGCATGCTGGGATCGATCGGGTAATACTCGATGGGCGGAAATGCGGCTATCGCCGGATGTTCGTAGTCACGCAAGCGCAACGCGAATCGATTGTCTCGTTTGATAATGGTCCACGCGATTGATGCGTGCGCGACAGAAACCGGCGCATCAGTTGTATCGTCGGCAATGAGGACCCTCTGCACCGGCTGATTTTTCACACGAACAACGACAGAATTTGCCACAACCAGCAATACACCCTGGTCCGAGACTTGTAATTCGCCGACATGGTCAGCGGCAGCCGCCGGGAACACAATGTCATTGTCGCTCGCAGATCCAATCGTGGTTGTGCCCGGGGATAGCCAAAACAGGCCGGCCAGGTTCAAATAGCCGCTGGGGCTTTTGAGGCTCTCCACACGCTCGGCCCGCCACTCCAGAGTGTCGGATTCGTACTGCACCAGATCCAGCGGATCTTCTGCCTGACCGCACGACACACCCACCAAACAGACGAAGATTATTAGAACAGCAATACTGAGTTTCACTGACTTCGATTTCCCGATTACATGATGCTCGAAGGGAATCTTGCCTCGACCGCAGGCGACCCGCAAGATACCCCTTCCTGCATACGCGACAAAAAGCGGCAGAACACCCTGATGGTTGATAACGACGACCCGTCGTCACTCGCATACGCCAATCTCAAACCGGAGCACATCCTCGCTGCGCTGGAAGACCTGGAGTATCGCTGTGACGGCCGATTTCTCGCGCTTAACAGTTATGAGAATCGTGTGTACCAGGTCGGGATCGAAGATGACGCGCCGATTGTTGCGAAATTTTACAGGCCCGGCCGTTGGAGCAACGCAGCAATACTCGAAGAGCACGAATTCGCGAACGAATTGGTGGATGCCGACTTGCCTATTGTGGCACCTAGCAAGCACGGTGGCGATACTTTGCACAAGTCAGGCCATTTTCGCTTCGCCGTTTATCCGTGCCGAGGTGGACGATCGCCAGACCTGGACAATGTTGACCTGTTGCGACAACTGGGCCGACTCGTCGCACGGATTCATTTGGTCGGTGAGCTGCGCGATTTCAAACATCGTCCGACCATCGACATAGACAGTTATGGCATATCGTCTTTCGACTATCTGATGGAGAATGAACTAATACCGTTCGAACTCGAAGCGGCCTACGAAGGTGTATCCACCCAGGTGCTTGACGAAATCGAGGCTTGCCATGAGCGTGCCGGGAGCACAAAACTCCTGCGCATACACGCCGATTTTCACCCAGGCAACGTTTTGGTCGCAGGTGAACGAATTCACATTGTCGATCTTGATGACATAAGACGCGGAGTCTCGATTCAGGACCTGTGGATGTTTCTCTCGGGAGATAAACAGGAACAGGCTCCACAGCTGGCCGCATTACTCGAAGGGTATGAAGAATTTCGGCATTTTGACGTCCGGGAATTGAATTTGATCGAGGCAATGCGCAGCCTGCGAATCATGCACTACGCGGCCTGGCTGGCCCGTCGGTGGAGCGATCCGGCGTTTAAGCTTGCGTTTCCATGGTTTGCGGGACAGCGGTACTGGGACGAACATATTCTCGCACTACGCGAGCAGATTTCACTGATGCAAGAGGCACCGCTGGAGTGGCGGGGACTTTAAGTCGAGCATCGTATTGATCTGGCGCGGTCGCCGAACTACAGTGAATCATTGGACTTTGCAGCGCACGGCCGTGGAACTCTAGCGCGCACAGGCGATCTGAACTATTGGGATTAATGGACGACATTGCCGGACAGGCCACTTTGACTCATTCGACTCGCCTCACATTGACAGGAATGCTGATCGCCGGACTAATTTCCGGTTGCGCGGGCTCGAATGTGACATTGGATGCGCCGTCGATTCCAGTACCGCTGATCCATAAGATACCGGCCTCCGTCGGATTGCGGATGCCCGCAAATTTTCATAACTACGTTCACGAAGAACAGGTGTACGGAAAAGAAGAGTGGTCAATCGATCTCGGTGGATCCAATGCCGCGCTGTTTACACAATTATTCGATTACATGTTCGAAAATGTGATTGTCCTGAAAGCCGGCGATGACCCAAAAAAGCTCCCTATTGACGCGCTTATTGAACCCAGCATTGATGCATTCGAGTTTTCAGTACCCAATCAGAGTAAGACCGACTCTTTTGCTGTCTGGATTCGTTATCGAATCAGAGTTTTTGACTTCGACGGCAACGAGGTCGCGAACTGGCCGGTAAGCGCCTATGGGAAAAGCCAGACCGCGTCGGTTAGTGGATCCCAAGCATTGCAACGCGCCGCAATTCTTGCAATGAGGGATGCGGCCGCATTAATGATAATGAAACTCGATGAGACGGCTGGAATCAGCGAGATGGCCAAATTACGTGCAACGATCGCTGTTCCAGAAACCAGTGCGCTGGAGGAATCGTCCGATGAAAGTGACTAATCGAATAGTAAAGACTGTCGTCATTGCTGCCGCTGCCCTGACAGTTTCAGCATGCATAACGTCGAGAGTTGAGGATACACGCGAAGCAGATACCGGAATTGCCGAGGGCGAGGCTGTTGTCATCATGGCAAAAAGCTACCACCTCGGTAACGAAACGGAAGAAAAATACATTAACTGCGTCGAGGATGCCTTATCGCGAGGATCTGATGGATTGCGTGTGATACCGCACAGAGAATTTGTCGATTCTTTGTTTCCCTGGTTTGAGCCAAGAACGGCACCTGGCGAAACAAAGCATCTTCCCAAGTTGATGGGATACCCGGGCGTTGCAGAGCAGATTGCCGCCCAACGTGTTCGCTACATTATCTGGCTTGACGGCGACACCGAGCGCGTCGCAGGCGGTGGCAGCCTCTCGTGTGCGGCCGGACCAGGTGGTGGCGGATGCTTTGGCTTCGCCTGGTGGCAGAACGATGCGGACTACGAAGCGTCCGTTTGGGACCTTGAAGCCTTACAATCGGCGGGCACAGTGATCACCGATGTCACCGGCACCTCATTCCTTCCTGCCCTGGTGATACCGATTCCACTGATAGCCAGGGCTCAGGCCAAGGCATGTAAAGCGCTTGCCGGTCAGCTGCGCGAATTTATCGTCAGCGACGAAACCATCTGATTTCCTGGTTGGGGCACCCTGCCCATATGAACTGCATCGCAACTTTGTCGATCCTGGCAATGAGCACCGTTGGCAGCGCAGCCACCTTGCCACCTGAGTCCACGGACGAGCCATCGGCATACCAAATTCTGTACGTGGTTCGTCCTAATCCGACAGATGCAACCGTCAACGTATCGCTGCAACTGACGCAAGCGCACAGATTGTTGCGCGAGGTGGCGTTTCAAGTCGATGAACGCGTGTCCGGCATTCATGCTGACGGCGAGGTCGAGATTGAGTCGGATGAGGTCACGTGGCGTCCCTCGGACACTGGCGGGGCATTGCACTGGACAGTCTCAATCGCGCATCGGCGCGATGGCGCGGGCTATGATGCCTGGCTGGGTCCGGATTGGGGACTATTTCGAGCTGAAGACATTATTCCCCGAGCATCTTCGAGAACACTGAAGGGCGCGTACAGCAACACGCGCGTGCGCTTCGAATTGCCTGCCGGCTGGACCGTCGTAACACCGTATTTCGGCAACGACGATCAATTCGACGTTGTCAGGCTCGATCGTCGCTTCGACCAGCCGAATGGTTGGATCGTCATGGGCAATCTCGGAGTCCGCCGCGAAACGATTGCCGGCGTACGGGTCGCGGTTGCAGGTCCGATCGATAATTCGATACGGCGCATGGACACATTGGCACTGCTTACCTGGACCCTGCCGGACCTTGTACGACTGCTTCCAGACCTGCCAACCCGATTGACCGTGGTGAGCGCGGGCGATCCGATGTGGCGTGGCGGACTATCTGCACCACAATCCCTCTTCATTCATGCGGCAAGGCCGCTGATCAGCGAAAACGCGACCAGCACTTTATTGCACGAAGTCATGCACACGGCTCTCGGAATCACCGCGGCTACAAAATTCGATTGGATCGTCGAGGGGCTAGCAGAGTATTACTCACTTGAGTTATTGCGTCGCAGCGGCACTATTTCACAAGCGCGTTTCGAGACTGCACTTCGCGATCAGGTCGAATGGTCCCAATCCGCAAGCCGTTTGTGCCAGGTTTCATCGACGGGCGCAGATACGGCACTCGCCGTCACGGTAATGTCAGCCATCGACAGTGAAATCAGGAACGAAACCGGGGGTTCCAGGTCTCTGGACGACTTGCTGCAGCTGATTCGCCTCCGACAGCAACCGCTCGATTTGTCGGGACTGGCACAATCGGCCGAACAGCTGGTCGGCCATAAGTTGGACGCATTAGATATCAAAAACCTGCCGGGTTGCCGTAATATCGCGTCGGGCAATCAGGAAAACTGAATTCTCGATGGACGGTCGGCACGATCTGGAAGTCATTCTGCGTTCGCGCACCCCGATCATTTTGATCGAAACGCGTGACGAAGCTCGCATACTCGACATGCTGCAGGCAATTTCTGTAAGCAGCTCGACCGCGCAATACGTGCCGTTATTTCAATGGACCGTCACAGACGGGCTACAGCGCCTGGACATCGATCTGGAACCTCAGGCAGTGAATGCCAAGCCAACGGATGTCCTGAAACATATTCGGGCCGTCAAAAAGGCCGGCGTCTATGTTTTGCTCGATTTCCATCCCTTTCTCGAAGACCCAGTGCATATACGATTGATCAAGGACATCTGTCTTCGGTATCGCGAGATTCCCCGACAAATTGTATTGATAAGCCACACTGTCGAATTACCGGGCGAACTCGCGACGTACAGTGCTCGATTTGACATGACCCTGCCGAGCGAAGAGGAAAGACGCAATATCATCAAGCGAGTCGCCGACGAATGGGTCAGGGATAACCCCGGCTCGCGCGTCAAGGCAGATTCGAAAGCCCATGAAATGTTGATTCGCAATCTTGCGGGCCTTCCATTTGCGGATACCGAGCGTCTGGCGCGCAACGCAATTTTTGTCGACGGAGCGATCACCAAAAGCGATTTGCCGGGAGTCATGCAAGCGAAATACGAATTGCTAAATAGTGGCGGCGCGCTGCAGTTTGAATATGACACCGCCAAGTTCGATGACCTCGGCGGCATGGAACGACTAAAAACCTGGCTGGCAAAACGCAAAGCCGTATTTCGCGGCGACGATGACGCAGCCCATCTGGATTCACCCAAGGGCATTTTGTTGCTCGGCGTACAGGGTTGTGGCAAGAGCCTTGCTGCGAAGACGACAGCCGGTATTTTCGGTGTGCCGCTCCTTCGACTCGACTTTGGCACCGTTTACGACAAATATCACGGTGAATCAGAGCGCAAACTACGCGAATCTCTGCAGACGGCGGACGTCATGTCACCTTGCGTCCTCTGGATTGACGAAATCGAGAAAGGAATTGCGGGTCGCGGCGGCGAAACTGGAACCACGCAGCGCATACTCGGTACTTTTCTAACCTGGTTGTCTGAAAAGGAAAGCCACGTATTTGTCGTCGCAACGGCGAACGACATTAGTTCGCTGCCGCCTGAACTCGTAAGAAAAGGACGATTCGACGAGATTTTCTTTGTTGATCTGCCGGGCGCGCGTAACCGCGCATCGATCCTGTCAATCCATTTGACCGCCCGCGATCAAACGATTGCGAATTTTGATATTGAATCGATTGCCAACGCCACGGACGGTTTTTCGGGCTCGGAGATCGAACAGGCTGTCGTTGCCGCGCTGTACGCCGCTCATGCGCAACGTGAGGATCTGACGACCGAGCATATATTGACCGAAGTGGAACAAACGAGGCCGCTCTCAATTGTGATGCAGGAACGAATTGATAGTCTTCGTCAATGGGCAGACGGCCGCACTGTGGCCTGTGATTAGTTTAAAAAACAAGCGTTTAACGCAATGAATTAACCCTATTGCACGCGTCGTTGCCTAGTGTAGCCCGCCTCATGTTAATATTGGGGGATGACTAATGATAATAAAAACATCAATGAATTAGTCATCAGTGATGACGACTCGACCGTCGAGCTCGAGACTCTCGTTCTGCAACAATCTTTTGTGGACGAAGATTCTCATTGTGCGGCGGATGGCGCCAACGATGATGCCATGTCAGGCCAGGAGTCCAATCAACACTTGCAATTCGACATCCTGAAAAAACTTCAGAACGAGCTAAGCTCCAAAACCGAACTGCTTGAACAACAAGCTGGCCGCCTTGCGAGCGATGAAATAGAAATTCAGGAATTAAACGAGCGCTTCGTGCAAGCCGAGAAATACGCTGATCGATTGCGTCAGCAACTACAAGATCGAGAAATCGTGATCGAGACCGCGGCGGACAATCGCGAACTCCTGCAACGGTCAGTCGACTGGGCGAATGAACGAATTTCCACGCTCATAACTGCCGTTTCAGAAGCAGAGGCGAATTGCGAGAAGATGAGCGAGGAGCTTGCGTCCCTGCACAAGGCCCACGCTGAAGAAATTCGCATGATTCGATTGGAACTCGGCGACGCGCAAGACACGATGTCGCAGAATGAAATGATCACCGAGCAACTTGCATCGGACCTCGATGAGACTCGGGTTTACCGCGTCGAACTCGAACGGATGTTGAGCAAATCTGAGGACACCAGCCAATCGAGAATTGAGCTACTCGAAGACGAGAATCGTGACTTGCGGCGGGAGTCGGGTCAGCTTACCGACAAACTAGGGACCAGCAGCGAATCAATAAATTGTTTGCTGGCGGAACTCGCCAAGAAAAGCCGGCAAATAGAGTCGACTGAAGCCATAGAGGATGTGATCCACGAAATCGACGATCGCATTTCAGAGCAAATTGACGAATATGTTCCAACGGAGCGAGACCGAGTCACGCGCTTGCTTATTGGTTCGGTCAAAGGCAAGGCGCTTCGTTTTCCGTTATTCAAAAACCGCCTGACCATCGGTCGCTCGCGACAAAATGACATTCAGCTTAAAGGCTCATGCATCAGTCGTCGGCATGCAGTCGTTATTACCGAGGGCGATCAGACCCGTGTAATTGACTGGGGTAGCAAAAATGGTGTTGCCGTCAACTCGAAACCCGTTACGGAACACTTCCTGAAAAACGGCGATCTTGTGACCGTAGGCAACGCCGAGTTTCGCTATGAAGAGCGTAGAAAGCGAGACAAAGATTCTTCGCCTAGATAGTTTGTATTGTGTGAGGGTAATCACGGAACTATCTGTAGGACTGTAATAAGCTTCGATCCGATATGCAGGGAGTGCAATCAGACGATGGTTAGCGATGCTGCAAAAAAGGCGGCCGCCCTCAGCGAGACCCAACAAGTAATACGCAAGACGGGTATCATCCTGTCCCGGAAAATCTGGATACCCAAACTCTTATATGCCGGCCTGCCTTACTTCTACCTGGCATCAGGTATTGCCGCGCTAGTTGCCACCCTATACGTTGATAACTGGATTTGGCTGGTGCCACATTACGTGCTTTTCTCAGCGATATGCCTGCACATGGGCGTGTTGATATTCCGCCGGCGCCACCGCGCGGACGACGCCGAATAATATTGTTCGAACTTGATCTTTGCCAATCTGTAGGCAACGATAGACCGGGTACTGCTGCCAGATTCGGAAACGTGACCAACAACGGCAATTCTTTTAAGCATATCGCTCGACGAGAAACGGCTCTCTTTCTCGGACTGCTGTTCATTGGTTTCGTACTGATGCCGTTTGGCATTTACCTGGTGGGCCAGGAGGTCTTTGGAGACTATAGCGGACATGGCTACCGCGATTTTTTCGGAACCCTGAGCGCTAAAATTCGAAACGGCGACGCCGTTGCGTGGTTCTTGGTGTTGTCGCCGTACCTGGTCTGGCAACTTGTTCGCCTGACGGCGCTTGCCTACCGCCGCGCGAGCCCGTAGCGGACCACAAATATCACGAGTACGTCTCATACCCAACTGTGAATTGCGTCACAGTTTATTCTTTACAAACCATCAATTAACACGATTTCTATAGAAATTATGTTAACAATGGAACCTACTGGCACCGGCCAAGAATTATAGTTACTGCATGAAACGTTTCTTTAACTGGCTGGCAAACCTGTTTTCGACACAGGCCGCTCCACCTCGCCGCGAACTGACACAATCTGGCTCGCACCTGCGCCAAACGGGTAGCCAGGTTAAGCCGGGCAATGCCCCAGTTCGGCAGGCCGTACCCCAACGGCAACCGGAATTCGTGAATCTCGATCCGCAATTTGCGGGTCGAATCGTGGATAGCGGTCCTGGAAAGTCCGTCCTGGTCGGTAGCAAATTCGTGCGCCAGGATTCCGGGACTCATGAAACATTGACTATCCTGGATGACTCCATCGCCCTAAATGACGACGATGTCGGCACTGATCCGTATGACACCGGCGATTTCGATCGCTCGAAGAACTGGGACAAGCGCTTCAGAAATAGCTAGGCTAGGAGCGATGAGCCTGCGTATATCGTTCGAACTTAATGACGATGATCTAAAGCATTTTCGCCTGATTATGCGCGACGCGCGCAATACCGTGGCGCGCAAAGCGCCTGAGGACATCGTTGCGGCGTCTGAAGATTTGCTGCAGAAAATCGGCAACGACTGCACGCCTGGTTTTATTCTCGCGCGGCTGCAAAAACTGAAAATGATGATCCGCATGATCTCGGATATTGATTGGCGAATGCCGCACGAAGACACCAAGCGGGTACTCAGTGCCCTCGCCTATTTCGCCGAACCGGACGATTTGATCCCCGATCAGATACCGGGGCTCGGGTTCCTCGACGACGCCATCATGATCGAGCTGGTCGTACGGGAGTTGCGGCACGAGATTGACGCTTATAACGATTTTTGCGAATTTCGCGAGCGAGTCCAGACCGCCCCGGGTAGTGCGAGTAAGCGACAGGAAAGGCTGGATATTCGCAGGGCGGATTTGCAATCCAGAATGCGCCGGCGCCGCCTGCGGCATAGCGGCGGTTCCTCAAATCTCCGATTACTCGACTAAAATAGAAACTCATAGCCAATATCGAGGTCAGACCGAAGCAGAACTGGCACTTAGGCCCTTGATCAATGTCGGCCGGAGCACTAGCCTAGCCAACTTGGCTCGGCCACAATATGGCCCGGACCTTTAATGGAGAGAGATTTGAACGCAGTCGAGACCCGTCGTTGCAGAATGAGTACTGGCCTGCTGTTCGGCTTGCTGGCGATACCTGCGCTAGCCAACAGCAGCACCGTACCCACCGATGAGCCTCTGCAGCCAGAACAACGCCACGAGAATATTGGCGAACTGGTGACCACGTTTATTCAGAAATCGCATTACAGCCACATTGCTGTTGACGACGAACTATCGTCGCTAGTGATGGACCGATACCTGGAAGATCTGGATCGAAATCGAATGTATTTGCTGGCGAGCGACGTCGAGTTCTTCGAAAAATATCGCTACGAGCTGGATGACCTCGTCAGGAACCGCCCGCTGGATCCCGTATTCGACATGTTCTCTGTATACCGCACTCGAGTCCGGGAGCGTTTCAAATTCGCACTTTCACTACTCGACGTCGAACCGGATCTGACGATCCACGAGGAGTACCATTTTGATCGCACTGAGTTTCCCTGGGCGCAAACGTCCCAGGAACTCGACGAGTTGTGGCGCAAGCGTGTCAAAAACGACGCGCTAAACCTTGCTCTCACTGACAAGCCCTGGGAGGAATCCCGCGAAGTCCTCAGAAAACGATATGCCCGCTACCTGAAGCGCATGCATCAGACGAATAGCGACGACGTCTTTGAAACCTTTATGAACGCGTTTGCGCATACGCTCGATCCGCATTCGAGCTACCTGTCACCACGCAATTCCGAGGAATATCGTATTCAGATGAGCCTGTCGTATTTCGGCATCGGCGCGTCATTGCAGACGGAAGAAGACTACGTGCAGATCGTGAACATTATCCCGGGTGGACCGGCATCGATCGATGGTTCGTTAGGGCCAAAAGATCGCATCATCGGCGTTGCACAGGATGCCGATGGCGACATGGTCGATGTCATCGGCTGGCGCCTGGACGATGTTGTTGATCTCATACGCGGCGAAGCCGACACGGTGGTGCGACTGCAAATTATTCCGGCCGGCGCTCTGCCAGGCCACAACAACAAAGAAATCAGTCTCACTCGCGGCCAAGTCAAACTTGAAGAGCGGGCTGCGCAGAGTGAAATTTTGATCGTACCGAGCGAAGGCCGGGATTGGTCGATCGGTGTCATCTCGGTGCCGAGCTTTTATCGGGATTATCGAGCTCTGAGCAGCGGCGACAAAAATTACACGAGCACGACCAGAGACGTGAAGCGCCTGATACTCGAACTCGAAGAAGAGGGAATTGATGGTTTGATTATCGATTTGCGAGACAATGGCGGCGGTCACCTGACGGAAGCAACCGCATTGTCGGGTCTGTTCATCGACAATGGCCCCATCGTGCAGCTCAAGAACTCCAACGGTCGAATCAGTCGACTCGACGACCCGGACCCAGTCGCTCGCGTAGCGTACGACGGCCCGCTGGCAGTTCTCACCAATCGCTTCAGTGCATCGGCTTCCGAGATTTTCGCGGCCGCCATTCAAGACTATCAGCGTGGTGTAATCATCGGCCAGAAGACATTTGGCAAAGGCACCGTGCAGAACCTGTATACGCTCGACCAATATCTGCAACCCGAGGGTGATAAGGGCTACGGCCAACTGACATTGACGATCGGCAAATACTACCGTGTCACCGGTGAAAGCACCCAGCATCGCGGCGTTGACCCGGATATCGTTCTGCCGTCTCCCATCGATGCTGATCAGATCGGCGAAAGTGTACGCGACAGCGCTCTACCGTGGGACACGATTCAGACGACGCGCTTTAGGGCTGGCGATCCGCTTGACAGCACGATCGACTCGTTGACCGCGACGCATATAGAGCGCGCCAAGGATGATCCGAATTATCAGTACCTCATGCAGTATATCGAGGGGGATCGCGAGACTCGCGCGAAGAAGTCGGTGTCATTGAACATCGATACGCGGCGCGAACAGCGGGAATTGAGCCTCGATCGCGCCCTGGAACTGGAAAATGAGCGCCGCACAGCACTCAATTTGGAACCAATCGAGAGTCTTGAGGACATCGACGATGAAGATCGCCCGGACGTATCGCTTGACCAAGCGGCTGGCATTGTTAGAGACTTGGCTGAGATGCGGGAAGTTGGGCGTCTGCCGGCGCAGGCCGCACAGGTAAGCCCCTAATTTGCCCAACTTGCCTCCAACCATATTGGTGTTATACTCCACTACAACACCAAGCGCAGTCTCGGGGCTGACGTTGTGACAGCACGACTGGTAACACCGAAATACGCTCTGTTAGGCAGCACCGTGGCACTCCTGTTGGGTGCCGCCTGGAGTGTGTCTGCCCTCGCATCCGACGGAATGACACGCGCTACGGCCGACATGGATGCACCCGCAGCCGCATCCCATAGCGATTCAAGTGTCTTGCCGGCGCTGGCGGACGGGGCAACAAAATCATCGAGTGATGTCGTAGACGAACAGGCCGGCGCGGATGAATCCGCTAATACCGTCAATGAGCCAGCTGAATCAGCCCTGCAATTGCCGGGTGTTTCGGAAGCAGCCCTGCCGCGATTCCGGCGACAGATGTACCGCACCGATATCTAGCGATAATACTGCCCGCTCAATGGCTCACGACGTGAGCCAGATTCCAGAAGTTCTTGCCGAGTAAATTCACTTCAGTTTCTCCGACGACGCCGTTGACATTAATTGAATAGATGATTGAGACAGACTCGGAAACAGGTACCGCATCGTCATCCCCCTGGTACTTCGCCTTTTCGGCAATCAGCTTGGCCCGATGTTGCAACACATCCGCAAAGTCTTGCGCGGTTTCAAGTACATCGACACAGCTCTTAACTTTTTCGAGAATTTCGTTGCATTCGGCTTTGCTGCCGTAATTGATAGCCCCTGGGCTCTTTTCGCCGGCTTCCTTAGCCATGTCGCCGAGATCATCGTCTTTGAGGTGCAGATAGAGCTGTTGGGAAAACGACAGTATCATGAGATTAATAAGTCGCTTGGTCGAGACGTCCAGACCCTGCGTATCAGGTGGCTGACGGTTCTCAATCTCCTCGAGCTTAAGAAGCAGCAGTTCTTCATTCTCCTGCGCCGCATGGATATTTTCGGCAAGGTTATCGAGAGTTGCAGTTGCAGACTTGCGTCGAAATATTTTCTGGAAGCCGCTCATCGTCGCCAGCCTGTGACGTTCGGCCTGCAGGTGGTCCTCTAACATTTGAATTTGCATGCGCTGTTCGTCGATTTGCAGTTCGACACCGGCTGATTCCTCGCCGCGCAATTCATTCCAATCATCAACCAATTGACTCTGTTGCCGTTGCTCACGTTGTTGCTTTAGCTGTTCGGCGAATTTGGCGAGTTTGGCCTGACAGCGTAAATTGAGACTACGCAGTTGAAAATAGGTAACGACGTTATAGACCGACTCCGGATCGAGTAGCAGATTCTCCAGGTATTCCAGTTGCTGCTGTACGCGTGCGGTCTCACTTTCGTGGTCCTTGATGCGGTCTTGCAAACGGAATTTCTCGTTACGTAAGTCAGCGAATTCCTTTTTGAGCTCAGCCCGATTCCGGTAGAGACTGAGGAGCTTCTCACTCTCGGTCTCGTTCTCTTCCGGCTTTTCACCCGAACTTCCAAAAATGGCGGTCAAACTGGTCAATGCCGTACCTCTTAACATAATACAGCTGCGCCAAACGCAGCAAAAAATGGGGTGGAACGGCCAGATAATGGCAACAGACGCCGGGCGAATCGCTGACAGAATCGACAGTTTTGCGATCTGTTGCCGGCGCCAGCCGCAAGGAAACGGCGGGCCTAGCGTTCGAGTATCAGGTGTCCCTGGTCCCTCAGGTACTCGAGCCACTTGTTCAAGATGACATTTCTTTTCCAACGAGCACCGAGCTCACCGCTTCGCGATGAATTGAACCGCGTCGGACCCGCGCGTTTCTGACTCTCGCCGAGGCTCATCGATTCAGCCAGTTCGCCATCCAGGTAGGCACGAACGACCATGTCGGGATTTGCGACGCTTCCGTTCTCGCACTCAAATCGGTACGTGAGCAACAACGTGACCGTAAACCGGCTTCGTTCGAGGATTTCGACAAAAAGGTCACAGTCGCCAGCAACTCGTGATTGAAAGCAGCCATCCAGTCGTTCGAGTTCCGGGACTAACAGTTTCAATCGAAGAAAGTTACTTTCGTACATAGACATCAAACCAATAAAACTTTTTGGTTTGACGATTGCTTGCGGTACGAGTTGGTAATCCAGCAACATGCAGTCAATATAGCACAGCATTTTGCGCCAGCCAGACGTGCAATTATCGTTCCAAAATTAGGGTCGAACTCGTCGCTCAACACCGGTACTATCGAGAATTCTGCTCGCGATTTCTTCGATCGAAAATTCCGTCGTGTCAACGTTCGGAATTCCGTATCGTTTAAAGATCTTGTCGGTCTCACGCAATTCATAGCGAACCTGTTGCGCTGACGAATACTTACCAAGCGGTCGTCGCTCTTTGCGAATTTGTCGTAGACGATCGGGTGCGATCGTCAATCCATACAGTTTGTCTTTCTGCTGGGTTAGAAAATCCGGAAGACCACCGGATTCAAGCTCCTCATCGGTCAATGGGTAATTCGCCGCGTAAACACCGTACTGCAATGCCAGGTAAAGGCAGGTCGGCGTTTTACCTGATCTCGAAACGCCAATAAGAACCACATCGGCCATGTCATAATTTCGACTAACGCCACCGTCGTCGTTCGCCAACGCGAAATTGGTCGCCTCAATGCGCTTCATGTACGCGTCCATATCGCTCATTCCATGCGCGCGGCCGGGCTCATGCGTCGGCGTCGCCTGCAGCTCCTCTCCGAGCGGTTCCAGAAAAGCATCGAATATATCGAGGTGCAAACCGTTCGCCTTGCGCACGATCGCCCGAAACTCGTCTTGCACCAGCGTCGAAAAAATGATCGGCCGATTCGTTGCAGCGTCGCCGGCATCGTTGATTTTCTGCACGGCCTCCTTCGCCTTGTCTTCACTATCTATAAATGGCAAAGTCACTTGCCGAAATTGCTGGCCATTAAACTGCGTAAGCAGGCTGTGTCCCAGCGTTTCGGCGGTCACACCGGTCTGATCCGAAATAAAGTAAACAGTGCGTTCATTCATAGGTAATATTCCCGGATTCCAGATATAGCTGACACCATCAATATGCTTGCGCGACTTCGATTGTCCATTTCCAGAGGCGGAACACAAGGGAGCTGACGTTGGAACCATATGTAATCAAGCTCGCCGAGCTTGGTATGCAGGATATTGAGGTCGTTGGTGGCAAGAACGCCTCACTCGGGGAAATGATCGACAAACTGAGCAGCCTGGGTGTCAGCGTGCCCGGTGGCTTTGCGACGACGGCAGCAGCCTATCGCGATTTTCTGCGCGCGAACGGCCTGGATCGGAAAATCGCCGATCTTCTCGACAACCTCGACGTCGAAGACATCGACGCATTGACGGGTGCCGGCAAGACCATTCGTGAGGCGATACTCGCCAGTCCTCTCCCTGAAAAACTGATGCAGCAAATTGAGAGCGCCTGGTCGGAAATGTCCGATAACCGTGATATCGCGGTTGCTGTCCGCTCTTCTGCGACCGCTGAAGATCTTCCGGATGCATCGTTTGCGGGTCAACAGGAAACCTTCCTTAATGTTCGTGGCATTGACAATCTTGTCGCGGCGCTCCACCAGGTGTTTGCGTCGCTGTTTAACGATCGCGCAATCTCGTATCGCGTGCATCAAGGCTTTGATCACAACGAGGTCGCGTTGTCAGTCGGGATTCAGACGATGGTTCGCAGCGATCTCGGCGCCGCCGGAGTTATGTTCACGCTCGACACGGAATCCGGGTTTCTAGATGTCGTGTTCATTACCAGTTCGTACGGCCTCGGCGAAACTGTCGTGCAAGGAGCGGTCAATCCCGACGAATTCTATGTCTACAAACCCGCGCTGGCCGCGGGCAAACATCCAATTTTGAGAAAGAATCTCGGCAGCAAGGCCATCAAGATGGTGTACAGCAATGATTCGACCCCGGGAAAAACTGTAAACACGGTTGATGTCGATGAATCCGACAGCCTGTCGTTTTCATTATCCGATGACGAAATTATTGAGCTCGCAAGAATGGCAGTGACGATTGAGAAGCATTATGAGTGCCCAATGGACATTGAGTGGGGTAAGGATGGCACGGACGGCAAACTCTACATCCTGCAGGCGAGGCCCGAGACCGTACAAAGCCGGAGCGGCCGGACCATTCAACGGTTTACGCTCAAAGATCGTTCAGATGTGATCATCAGCGGCCGCAGTATCGGCCAGAAAATCGGCGTCGGCACCGCGAAGATCATTCGCGATATTAGCGAGATGAGCCGAATTCAAAACGGTGATGTTTTAGTCTCGGACATGACCGATCCGGACTGGGAACCGGTGATGAAACGCGCCGCGGCGATTGTCACTAATCGCGGCGGCCGTACTTGCCACGCTGCGATTATTGCTCGTGAATTGGGTATTCCGGCAGTGGTCGGCTGCGGAGACGCCACCGAATTAATCAAGGACGGACAGGACGTCACGGTCAGCTGCGCCGAAGGCGACGAAGGTTTCGTTTACGAGGGCAAACTCGACTTCGAGAAAAAACAGATTGAACTCGACTCACTTCCTGAAATTCCCGTCAAGATCATGATGAATGTCGGCAACCCGGACCGCGCATTCGACTTCGCGAATATACCCAACAGTGGTGTCGGTCTCGCGCGCCTCGAATTCATCATCAATCGTATGATCGGTGTACATCCCCAGGCACTGCTTGACTACGACAATCTGGATGCATCCACTCGCGAAGCTGTTGATCAGCAAATGGCTGGCTACAGCGATCCGGTCAGCTTTTACGTCGATCGGTTAACAGAGGGAATCAGTGTCATTGCCGCCGCGTTCGCACCAGAACCGGTCATCGTGCGCATGTCCGATTTCAAGTCCAACGAATATGCGAACCTGGTCGGTGGTGAACGTTACGAACCCGACGAGGAGAATCCGATGCTCGGATTTCGCGGCGCTGCACGATATATCTCAGACAGTTTTCGGCCGTGCTTCGAACTCGAATGTGCTGCGATTAAAAAAGTTCGAAACGATATGGGGCTTATGAATGTGCAACTGATGATCCCATTCGTCCGCACGGTCGGACAAGCAAAGCAGGTCATTGCGGCATTGGCGGAAAACGGACTGGAACGCGGCAAGGATGACCTGAAAATCATAATGATGTCTGAATTGCCGACCAACGCCCTGCTCGCCGACCAATACCTGGAACACTTCGACGGCATGTCGATTGGATCAAATGATATGACCCAGCTTACGTTGGGTCTGGATCGCGATTCCGCCCTGATCGCCGATGTATTCGATGAACGTGACGAGGCAGTCAAGGCCCTGCTGGCCATGACGATCTCGGCCTGCAAGAAACAGGGGAAATACATCGGGATATGTGGTCAGGGCCCATCCGATCATCCAGATCTGGCTCTCTGGCTTCTCGAACAAGGCATCGAAAGCATGTCACTTAACCCTGACACCGTCGTGGAAACCTGGTTGTTCCTCGCTGGCGAGACCGTCGAGGACTAAAATCGATCGTATCGTGAGCGCCGCTGCCAACGGATTCGCGGCACCCAGAGCCCCAAGCCAATTCCAATCGTGAGCACGAACGCGCCGGTCAGAAACCAGTAGCGCGTCGTTTGGCCGGTTAATTCGCGGTTTTGTTGTTCCAATGACGCTGCCTCAATTTCCGTCGTCGCCAATTCGTCTCGAAGCGCCTTGTTCTGGTTATCGATCGACAAGGCACCGGCCGCGGTTCGTTTGATTGCCGCCAACTCCTGTTCGAGCTGCTGTTTTTCCCGCTCCAGCGTCACGACCCGCGCGTTCGCCGACTCACGCTCCCCCTTAACGACGTCAAGTTGTGAGGCAAGCGAGCTGCCCTCCGCGTTCGCATTGTTCAATTGACTGCTGAGTCGCTCCAGTCGTTCACGCGCGCTGGCTTCTGTCATGAGATAACGGCTCAATACCCAACCTTCAGTCCCATTGGCTATACGTACACGCGTATAGCCCGTCTCGTCGTTTCTCTCGATAGCCTCAAGCGGGGTGCCACTGGGTAACATGCGTTCGATCGCATGATTTGTGCTGGGCCCCGTGCGCAACATTACTTCGAACTGATCACTGATCCAGACGTCCTCGGCAATGGCAGGAAATCCAATGAACAGGCATACGAATCCTAATATCAAATGTCGTTTGTTGGCAGTCATTCTGATCTGTTCACCTCAAGGGTTGCCGGTACTATAAGGCATGGGCGCAGCGCATTCCAGTTAATGGTCAGTTAAAGGTCAGTTAAATCAGTCGTTTATCGGCGACAGCTTGTGAATATTCTTTTCCCAGTTTTCACCGTCAAATGGCGTCACGGTAAGCGATTCTATGGTATCTCCGACCAGGCAGTTGGTGTTAACGCTAATACCATTGGGATGCGATCGCGGCACATAAAAAGATTTTATGCCGCAAACCTTACAGAAGTAATGCTCTGCGATATGACTGTTAAACCGGTACGTCTCCAGTGCGTCTTCCCCGCTCAACAGGTGAAAATCGTTTTTCGGTACGATCAAGTGCAGGTAACCGCTCATGCGGCAAATGCTGCAATTGCATTGATCCGCATTGATATTCGCAGCCGCTTGCACCTCGAACGTCACACGGCCGCAGTGACATCCGCCTTTGTGGGTTGTCATGGCTGAACTCCTTTAACCCAAACGGCGATGAAGTTGTTGGCCGGCACGGCGTAGAGTCGCACCCTTGCCATACCGCCAGCAGCAGCGAACCGATCGAGCTCCTCAAGATCGCGAATGCCTTGCTCGGGATCCCTCTCGCGCAGCGAAGTATGAAAATCAGCATTGCTGTTCGTGTTGAATTCCCCATATTGACGAAATGGGCCGTAAAGACAAAAAACACCGCCATCTCTCAGCGCAGTTGCTACGACAAAAAACATTTTTTCCACGGTAGAGATACTCATGATGTGCGCCGTGTTAGCAGAAAATGCTGCGTCATAAGAGCCTTCGCTATTTCGGCAGTACGCACATCAAGCGACAGCGGTTCAGGCAAATTTGGCAATTCCACATCAGCATGCCACGCGCGAATGCCCGAATGATTATCGTCGAGGTCACTGGATTGCCAGATGAGGTGATCGAGCTCGGCTGCGAACGCGAGCGCGTGTTGCCCGGTGCCTGAACCAATCTCGAGCACGGAGCCAACCTGCCGAAATTCGTTTCGCAAGACTTCGAGTATCGGCTCGCTGTTGCGCCCCGCGTGCTTTGCAATCGGTTTTCCCGTCACGCAGACTCTGTCGGCGCGATGATGGACTGATCAAGCAGGTTATCTCGATACCAGGCAAGCTCTGCGATCGAATCGCGTATGTCCGACAATGCGCGGTGGCGTGATTCCTTTACGAAACCCGCCGCAACGCCAGGCGCCCACTGTTGCGCCAGGATCTTCAAGGTGCTGACGTCCAGATTTCGGTAATGAAAATGGCGTTCGAGTTCAGGCATTTCTCGTGCAAGAAATCGCCTGTCCTGGCAAATGCTGTTGCCACACATCGGAGATACGCCGGATTCAACCCAACCCGACAGAAACTCCAGAGTGCGCCGTTCCGCCTCTACTGCGGTCACTTCGCTCGCCAGTACGCGTGCGGTTAAGCCAGATTCGCCGTGTTGACGGGTATTCCACTCGTCCATGGCATCCATTGTCGGCTGCGATTGATGAATGGCGAGCACCGGACCTTCGGCCAGCTCATTGAGCTGCTTGTCGGTAACAATGGTCGCGATCTCAATAATATTATCGTTGGCCGTATCCAACCCGGTCATTTCAAGGTCAATCCAGATCAGATTGCCCGACGAGGTCAATTTGTTTTCATTAGCATTCATTTGCGTAGTTTACATCGCCCGAGAGTGCAAGGCTCTAACCATACCGGCATACTCGGCAGCAAATGACTCGAGGCACGCCCCTTGCTGCAAACTGAAGCTCTCGTTGTTGCTACCTACAGCCGTCGCATGCGCTTGCAATTGGCGAACGGAGAGCGGGTGGACTCCCGCATAAAGGGAAAGAAACTGAAACCGGTCTGTGGCGACCGGGTTCTCGCGGAACCGATCGAAAATGAGAATGACTGGCTGATTACCGAAATTCTCGACCGCAGCAACGTACTCAATCGTCCCGACTCGAGTGGCAGGGTCGAGATCCTCGCGGCTAATATCGAGATGCTCGTCGTCGTAGCGGCAGCCTCACCGGCTGCCGACTGGTTTATTGTCGATCGTTACTTGTGCGCCGCAGAAAACATGGGCGTTCAATCTGTCGTGCTGTTTAATAAAAGCGATATCGGCAAGCCCGATTCCAATTTCGACGACTACGAAGTCATTGGGTACGATACCGTCCGCTGTAGTGCGGAGTCCGGCGAGAATATCGGCCAGGTAGCGTCCACGTTGCGCGATCATACTGCGATCATTGTTGGCCAGTCTGGCGTTGGCAAGTCGAGCATTATCAATTCGCTGCTCGGCGAGGAGTCGTTGCGTACGGCTGAAATATCAGGCAAGACTCGCGAAGGGCGACATACGACCGTCAATTCGGAATTGCTCGACTTGCCAGCAGGTGGATCCGTGATTGACTCACCGGGCGTGCGGGATTACGCGCCCGCGCTCACCAACGCCGGACAGGTATTGCGTGGGTTCCGGGAGATTGATGAAGCCGGCCAGAACTGCCGGTTCGCGAATTGCCGGCATCTGCGCGAACCCGGATGTGCCGTCAAGGCCGCCGTTGAATCTGGTGCAATCAGCGCCCGGCGATATGAATCGTACCGACGCCTGCTGGCGTTGACCGAGAAACTCGACAAACGGTAGTCGACTACCCCGGTGGCCAATTTAGTTGCCTGCCACCGAGCATGTGCAGGTGTAAGTGAAACACCGTCTGGCCGGCGTCTGCGTTGCAATTCATTACCACGCGGTAACCGTTATCGGAAATGCCTTCGTCCTTGGCGACCTTTTGCGCCACGAGAAACAAGTTTCCGATCAGTGCAGCGTCGTCCGGCCCGAGGTCGTTGATTGTCTCAATGTGTTGTCGAGGGATTATGAGGACGTGCGTTGGAGCCCGAGGACTAATATCACGAAACGCAATCGCCTCATCGGTTTCGTAGACCAAATCGGCGGGAACATCCCCGGCCGAAATTTTGCAAAAGAGGCAATCTTCAGAACTCATGTTGACTCCTATTCGACCGCCCGACGGCCGTAAAATGCATGTGAAAGTGTGCCGCCGTCAACGAATTCCAGTTCGCCACCCAGTGGCACACCGTGCGCTATTCGGGACGCGGGTACCCCGTGCTTGGTGGCCATCTCCGCCAGGTAATGGGCAGTCGCGTCGCCTTCAACTGTCGGGTTCGTTGCAATGATGAGCTCTTCGATGGACTCGTCGCGAATGCGCTGCTCGAGCATTGACAGTCCAAGCTCTTCCGGTCCTATTCCGTCCAGAGGAGACAGATGACCCATCAGCACAAAATACATGCCCCGAAACCCTGTCGCATCCTCAACCGCCATGACGTCGGCAGGCGATTCGACAACGCATAGCTGTGACTCGTCTCGACCGGTTGCGGAACAAATCGAGCATAAATCATGTTCCGAGAACATCCGGCATCGACTGCAGTGACCGATGCCCGACATGGCATCGGCGAGTGCGCCGGACAATCCCGATGCCCCCTCCCGATCCCTTTCGAGCAGATGAAACGCAATTCGCTGGGCCGATTTGCGGCCTATACCCGGCATGCAACGCAATGCATCGATCAGGCGAACAAGAAGCGGCGAGTAAGACATTAGTTGACCTTAAAACGGCAACTTGATCCCAGGTGGCAAACCCATGCCCGATGTCATGCCGGCATATTTTTCCTGCAAGGTAGATTCGACTTTGCGTATTGCATCATTGAACGCCGCGATAACAACGTCTTCGAGCATTTCCCTGTCGTCGCCGACCAGCGCGTCATCAATTTCCAGTGATTTGACTTGATGTTTACCTGTCATTGTAATTCGCACCATGCCGGCGCCAGACTCACCAGTCACCGTCAGCGAAGCCAGTTCCTCTTGCGCCTTTTGCATATCGGCTTGCATCTGTTGGGCCTGTTTCATCAGCTGGCCAATACCACCTTTCATCGTGAGCTCCAATCAATCGTTCTGTGTCGGGTTGAGCAATTCAATCGAGTCCGCATTTAACTCCGCGCCAAACATGTCCTTGAGAGCTTTTACGTTTGGATCAGCTTCCAGTGTGGCTTTTGCAGCTTCGATGCGTTCATCAGCGAGTCTTGATTTTTCCTGCATGGGAGTTTCATCAACCGCCTCACCAATGGCAATGTCGATGGACAGTGTCTCGCCGAATCGGTTGGACAGCGCCTCTGCCAGCGCCTCCTTTCGCTGCCTGGTCAACAATGACTCCGACCGAGGATCAATGTTTAGAAACACCGTTGTGCCATCGCGACGAAGATACGCGCAATTTCCGGCGAGCAAACGCACTGCGCCGGGAAGGGCCAGTTCAGCGACCAACGACGTCCATTCGGGATCCTTCCACTCGCTAGCCTGCGGTGTTCGTCTGACTGCCGACTTCGCCTGCGCGACTTTCGGAGCTACCTCTGGCGCCACGACTTTGGCTGTAGAGCGCGTCGCAACCGGTTCGCCGCCTGCACTTCCACTGCCGGCTGACGCCGGCCGAAATGCTAACATTCGCAACATCGTCATTTCCGCGCCACTTTTGGGATCCGGCGCCAAATGCAAATCTCGCCGACCTATAAGAGCGATTTGGTAAAAGAGCTGCACGTCTTCAGCCGACAGTCTATTTGCCAAATCGCCCAGCTGTGCGTCTGCGACATCATCGTCAGTTTCGATAGCACCAACGATTTGAAAAACGGCCATTCGCTGCAGCATACGCGCAAGATCTTCGAGCAATCGCGAATAATCCGGGAATTGTTCGTCAATTTCCGCGATGGCACCGATGACGCCCGGCGCATCGCCGGCCGCCAGCAAATTAACTAGTTTCAATACCTGTTCACGATCGATCGTGCCAAGCATTTCTGACACCGGATCTTCTTCGATTTTGCCGCCGCAATAAGCGATCGCCTGGTCCAGCAGGCTTAACGCATCTCGCAAGCTGCCATCCGCCGCGCGAGCTAGCATCGCCAACGCCGCGCCGTCGGCATCAATACCTTCCGCTTTGCAGATTTTCGCAAGGCGATCCTGTATCAGGCGAGGCGTCAATCGCGTCAGATTAAATTGCAGGCAGCGAGATAATACCGTGACGGGCAATTTCTGCGGATCTGTCGTTGCCAGCAGGAATTTTACGTGCGGCGGCGGCTCTTCAAGCGTTTTCAACAACGCGTTAAAGGAGTGCTTTGACAGCATGTGCACTTCGTCGATCAGGTAAACCTTGAAGCGGCCACGCGCTGGCGCATACTGCACATTGTCGAGCAGATCCCGAGTATCTTCGACTTTGGTCTTTGAGGCCGCATCGACCTCAATCAGATCGATAAACCGGCCCTCGTCAATTTCCTGACACGCGCTGCACTTGCCGCAGGGATTCGCGGTCACACCCGTCTCGCAGTTGAGCGCTTTGGCCAGGATTCTGGCAATCGTGGTCTTGCCGACGCCGCGTGTTCCCGCAAACAGGTATGCGTGGTGCAGGCGCCCCGACTCCAGTGCATTGATCAGAGCACGCAGCACGTGCTCCTGACCGACCGTGTCGGAAAAATTCTTCGGCCGCCATTTGCGGGCCAAAACGAGATAACTCATAGGTAAAACCAGCGGGCTTGTGCCAGCCATTGTGGGAATCGATCAGTGTATCGCACGCGCGGCGAGGAGCAAGCCCCGCAAAGTGGCCCGCGCCAGCCGCTCCCCGGCACCCGGATTCACCGTTGCCGCTGCTCCCTTCCAGGCCTGACGGGGTTCACGATTAACCGTCGCGGGGACGCCGACGCGGACCGGCGGCGATTATCGCCGCTAGTCGTCGCCATTTCAATTGGCGGACGATCAATCGATCGTCAGTGACTCGGCGAACAATGCCTTTTGATTTTGAGGCTCACGCGAGTAAACCCGTTCGCCAGCAACGTACGTAGCGCACGACGTTCTATCATCACCCAGCGTAATCAAGACAAATAGCTGCTCGGCAAGACTGTTGGTATGCGTCATTCGATACTCCAATACCGGCGTCGCCTTGAGGTCGAGCACGGTCAGATCAGCCTCCATGCCTATCTCGATGCTGCCGATCTTGTCGTCCAGGTACAGCGCATTTGCCGCTCCGCGTGTCGCAAGGAAGTACGCATGATGTGCACTTAGTGCGTAGTCATTTAGCTGGGCAACTTTGTAGGCTTCGTTCATCGTTACAAGTTGCGAAAAGTTGGTTCCGGCACCCAAGTCCGTCGCCAATCCGACCCGTACCGGACGTTTTGAATCTTTTGCATTCTGAATATCAAACAAGCCACTGCCGAGAAACAAATTTGACGTCGGACAGTGAGCGATCGCGGTACCGGTGTCGTGCAACACCTGCAGTTCTTCCTCCGACAAATGAATGCCATGACCGAGGATGCTGCGCTCACCGAGCTGACCGTAATGGTGATATACGTCTACGTAGCCATCGCGCTCCGGGTATAACTCTCTGACCCATTCGACTTCGAGTAAGTTTTCAGACACATGAGACTGCAAGTAGGTACCCGGGTGTTCGTTCCACACGGCACCTGTCATTGCCATTTGCTCAGGCGAACTGGTTGGTGCAAATCTTGGCGTAACGCAGTAAAGCAAACGACCATTTCCATGCCAGCGCTCGATGAGCGCCTTAGTCTGGTCGTATCCCTTTTGCGGTGTGTCCAGTAACTCGGCCGGCGCATTCCGATCCATCAGGACTTTGCCAGCAATATTTCGCATATTGAGTTTCTCAGACTCTTCGAAAAATGCGTCAACAGACGTTGGTTCGACTGTGCAGAAAACCGCCGAGGTCGTCGTACCGCAGCGGAGACTCTCGCGCAGGAATAGTTTTGCCTTGGAACGTGCGTGATCGGTGTTTTTAAAATTCTGCTCGGCAACAAACGTGTACTTGTGCAACCAGTCGAGCAGATGTTTGCCGTAAACCCCGATGATTTCTGTTTGCGGGTAGTGGACATGGCAATCAATAAAACCGGGCAGGATCAGGCAATCATCGTATGTGGTAACACCAACGCCCTCCGGAACGCTGCTTAGCAATTCGGCCGCGGGGCCAAACCCCGTAATAACGCCGTCCTGCATTACGATCAGCGCATCTGACTCGTAGACGAAGCAGTCCTCGACAGGGTTTTGAAAAGGGTCCTTCGTGTAACTGAGCGCCGCGCCGCGAATGGCGGTCAAGCCTGACATTTACACGGGATCAATCAACGGCACGACCAGCGCCAATTGCGCCTCGAGTCCTGCATCGATTTTATTTTCAAGCTGATAAAAACGTGTCACCTTGCGGGCAGGCAGCGCTTTTCGAAAAGCGTCGAGATGTTTTTTCTTGATCATGATCAAGTCTTCCTGAATATCCAGAAAATCGTCGACCATCTGCTCGGCGAACGCCTCGGACACCGTACCCGCGCGATAAGCGTCCGAATACGTTGTCAATAGATCTGCATATCGATTCCGCACTTCCGTCAAGTCGCTCTGATAGTCGTCATAAGCTGGCCAGAACGCTGCAGCTTCTTCCTCGGTAAACCGCATCTCGTCCTTGATAATTTCAATACGACCTACCTGCAACAACGCGCGAGCGTCATTTAGGCCGAATTCTGCCGTCGCGCCCGAATCTGTATCTTGGCCCAGTGCCTGGGTACCAGGTATCAAGGCCAACAATATCGACAAAAAGCGGAGCCGTCTGATATTCATCTTTTGCTCTCCAGTGCTTAAGCAACCAGCCGTTTTTTCGGGAACCATTGATAGGGTAGACTGCCAAACCTGTGGCTACTTCTCCCACCCCGCAAACCAGAGGATGTTTAGGATGTTGACCTGCAGAATCGGAACTTGCAAGCGCAAACCTGTATCTACCGTGGGTACTGTAGCCACCGTGTTCGCAATACTGTCAATCGCCGGCTGTGCCAGCACCAAAATCGAGTCGCAGAGCTTCCGGGTTGTCCAGAATTCCAGGGTCGAGTCAGCCAGTATTGCCACCGACGCCGATTTTGGCCGCTATGACCGTCTCCTCGCGACCGAACTCGGAATTTACTTCCCGCAGACGCATCTCACTACGGACGCAGACTTAGAGCGCATGCGAAAGATTTTTCGCGATGCGTTTCTCAATGAGCTAACGGGGTACGCGATCGTGGACGAATCCGGGCCAACGACAATGACGGTTGAGGCATCCCTGGTCGATCTTCGAAATGCTACTGGCACTCAGATACCGCACATGCGATCTCAGATTCGCGACCTTGCCAAACCGGGTTCGATCTTGTTCCTCATGGAAATGCGCGACTCAGTAAGCGATCGAGTCCTCGCGCGAGCGGCCGACAATGCAAAGCGGCCGACAATTTCGACCGCGGAAGGTACCGAAACCGACTGGGCGAGCATGGAAGACGCGGCCCAGCACTGGGCCGCGCTATTCCGAACCTTCCTTGACGAAAATCTTAATCAATAGACAGTCAGTGTCGGTTTATTCGACGGCGGTTTCTTCCGGCACCATTAACGATTCCAGCCCAGTCCTGAGTAACTGCGCCCAAATTCTTGCGAGACGCCGAAATTCGGAACTCGTTGACACACTGATTGCTGTTTGTGTCATTCCCTGACCGCTGTTCTCCGCAGCTTTTCGATCAATACCGCGAACCAGAATTGTTTGTGTAATCGAGTCCCGCAATTCAAGCACGAGAGTCGCTTCGCCGATCTGGGTCAAATAGGTTGCACTCATGCCGCCGACATTAGAGTGGGCCGGAATGTAGGAAACCACATCCAGCAATTTACCCGTGACCAGGAGAACATCGGGCCCCACCTCGTCGACGATGGTGAATAGCTCGCTTTTTGCCAACTCTTCCGTAAACGCCTCACCCATTGCTACTTTAAACGCTTCCATTTCCCAGGGCAATATTTCGTATCGCGTATAGTTTCCAATCCTGTCCGAGTAAAATTTCCGGTATTACCGCCTGGTCGAAACTCGACACCGGCGCCTTCTAACATGACTTTCGTGTATACCGTTAAATCTGTATCTGGGCGCGCCCAGGCTTCATCCATACGACCGCCTTTTACAGGATACAGTCCGTCAAATGTGGCCTCACCGGTTGTGTCGATGGTTGCAGGGCCGGTTGAGCATCCCGCGAGCAACACCAGCGCCAGCGCAGCAACGGCCGAACGGCAACCTGGTATCTTCGAATTCGTAATCATGAGCATTTTCCCTGTTGTTATTTGGTAAGAACTGGTATTCAATCCGGACGATTGTACCATGCACACCCTTCGAGACTAACACGCGCGCGATAGTTCCATATTTCTCTGCGCCATTCATTGAACTCTATGCACCTGATTTATAAATCTCTCGTTCTAACAGCGCTCCTGGCATTGGCTGCCTGCGACTCTGACCCCGTTGAACTGAGATTGGTCCCACCTGCATCCGATCTCGATCTTGAAATCGTTCAGAATCTGGACATGTTGCTCGATCAAAGCTCCTTGGTACGAGTGCGGGTCAGCGGCGTTGAGCAACCCGGAGAGGCCGCCCTCGACATGCTCATCGCGGGCGAAGCAGATTTAGCGCTGGTCTCCAACTACCTGCCCTATCGCGAAGACATTGCGACCGTCATGCCGCTTTATCCAAGCGTCCTGCATATCCTCTACCGAATCGGCCGGGACGATTCAAGCGGGATCACTTTGCTCAATCAAGCAAAAATCTACGCGGGAAAAAAAGGCTCAGCATCCCGTATGATGTTCGAATACATCATCGCCCGAATGAATCTTCCGAAAGATGCATACAGTTATGTTGAGCGGCCGGGTGCCGAAGCAACGGAATTGCCCGATGTTTTTGTCGTTTTCGCACCTATCTCCCCCAAACGAGTTGCGGAACTGGACGGATATCGCTTGTTCAGCATCGGAGCGCCAGCTGACATTGGAACGGGATCCGCCATCGATGCGACAACGGCGCTGAATCCACCGCTGCGGCCGTTCATTCTTCCTGCGAGCCTCTACGGTGCGGCAACGCCTGAACCAATAGTCACGGTGGCAGTC
>PVMS01128070.1_pt1 | contig 31102 bp, 28 predicted proteins | sample 1853461 | NCBI WGS metagenome assembly PVMS01 (sample SAMN08582032, study PRJNA380276) | Marine sediment metagenome, whole genome shotgun sequencing project. | isolation source: ocean sediment barecode stripped | collected 2017
CACCCGCTGGCATTGACGGTCGACGGACCCAGGGGCCCCGCCCGCAAGTGTAAGCCGGGCGCGGTCGCGATTGCAGCACGAGCGGACGTACCGATCGTTCCAACGGTGGCGATTCCCGTACGTGCAAGGGCGTTCAACAGCTGGGATCGATTCCTCGTGCCAGCGCCCCGGTCGAGAATTTTCGTTTCTTATGGAGAGCCGATCCGGGTCCGGACCGATGGATCTCCTGAGGACCTCGCCATGTGGCAACGGCAGGTAGACACTGAACTGGAGCGCCTGGTCGGTTTGTGTGAAGAAGCCGCTGGCACCTCCTGGCCCAGGACACGGGACGGATGAGCGGCGTCGCCCCGCACGAGATCGGGACATCCAGTCTCGAGACCCGTATGAGGAAGGCCTGGACGGGAGAATCCGGACTCGGGTTTCAGTTCGCTGCGACCCTGTACGGACTGGGACACGACGCGCGCAATCTCCTGTACGATGTCGGGATTCTCGAGAGCCGGGGAATGCCGATCCCGGTGATATCGGTCGGGGGACTGACGGCAGGGGGCAGCGGGAAGACACCGGTATCGGCGGCAGTTGCCGGGTGGCTCGTGGAAGGAGGCAGGCGGCCCGCGGTAATCACCGGCGGCATTCCTGATGAGGCGGCCGTGCACCGGATGCTGAACCCCGATCTGACCGTCGTCGATCTGAGGGACCGACGGTCGGCCGTGCTGAGAGCAATGCGAGCCGGCGCGGGCGTAGCCGTCCTCGATTCCGGCTTTCAGCACCGTCGGGTACGGTCGGAGCTTCAAGTTCTCTGCGTGGACGTTCCCAGTGCTCTGCTTCCCGGTCGCCGCAGGCTCCCGGCCGGGCCGTTCCGGGACCGCTGGTCCTCGCTCGATCGGGCGCACGCGGTCGTGCTCGTTCGTCGGGAAACAGGTAAAAGTGCAGCTGAACGAGAGGCCGAGACGCAGACTCTGCTGGCCGAAATCGGGACCGTGGCTCCCGGCACCCTCGCCTGCAGTTGCGTTCTTCGTCCTACCGGAATTCGCGCCGCGAACGCAGTGGCGGAGAGTATCTCGCCTTCCGGTGATTCAGTCGCCGTGGCGGGAGTGATGTGGCCCGAGAGCTTCTTTAATGCGCTGGATGAGCTCGGGGTGCCGGTAACGAGCCGGCTCGCATTTCGAGACCACGAACCCTACGGCTCGCGGCAATTGGACGCGATTCGGAAGGCAGCGGCTGAAGGCATCGTGTGCACGTTGAAAGACGCCGTGAAACTGGGACCGTTGCTGGCGGACGACGTCCCGGTATGGTATCTGGCAGAAGAGGCCGTGTGGGAATCGGGCGAAAGGCGATTGCGCCGGGGCGTGCTCCGGACAGCATTCGCCCGACCGCCCAGGGTCCAGTTCGACACCGTCCAGGGAGACTGAACTTGAGCGAGCCGGGTCGCGTTCGGACGGATGTGCTCGTGGTGGGCAGCGGTATTGCCGGTCTCAGCTTCGCGTTGAAGGCGGCAGCCTACGCGGACGTGCTCGTCGTGACCAAGAAGGAGCGGGTCGAGTCGAACACGAATTACGCCCAGGGTGGCGTAGCTGCCGTGTTCGACCCCTCCGACTCGCCGGATCTGCATCTCGCCGACACCCTGGTGGCGGGTGCTGGTCTGTGCCACCAGCGTGCCGTGGAGGAGTTGGTACGCGAAGGACCGGAGCGGATTCGAGAGCTCATCGAATGGGGGGTCAACTTCACTCGAGAGCAGGAAGGGTTCGCCCTCGGCCGCGAAGCGGGGCACAGCAGGAGGCGAATCCTGCACGCAGCCGATCTTACAGGCCACGAGATCGAACGGGCGCTCATAGCGGCGGTGGCCGCACAGCCCCGGATCCAGGTGCTCGAGGACCATGTCGCCTGGTCCCTGTGCACCGCCCTGGACCCAGCGTCGCTTCGCACACGCTGTTCCGGTGCGCTCGTACTGGATGTTCACGGAAGTCGATGGCTCCAGGTGGATGCCCGAGCCGTGGTTCTCGCCGCCGGGGGCTGCGCCTATCTGTACCGGCACACCACGAACCCGTCGATTGCCACCGGTGATGGGATCGCCATGGGATATGCGGCCGGGGCAGCAGTGGCGAATCTCGAATTCGTGCAGTTCCACCCCACGGCGCTGTATCCCGCGGAGTCCCAGGCGCAGCTCATCTCCGAGGCGGTCCGTGGTGAGGGCGCGGTGCTACGGCGCCTGGATGGCTCGTCGTTCATGGAGGACTATCACCCGGCCGCATCACTCGCGCCGAGAGATATCGTGGCGCGGGCGATCGACGCCGAGATGCTGGCGACGGGAGATCCGCACGTTCTGCTGGACCTGTCCTCGATTCCGCCCGAGCGGGTCGCGGAGCGATTCCCGCATATTCGCAGCGTTTGCCTCGAAAACGGCATCGACATCCCGTCGGATCCGATCCCCGTAGTTCCGGCGGCGCACTACCAGTGCGGCGGACTGCTCACGGACTGGGATGGACGAACGTCGCTCGCGGGGCTGTTCGCAGCCGGAGAGATCGCGTGCACGGGTGTGCACGGCGCCAATCGTCTTGCCTCCAACTCGCTGCTGGAAGCTGTCGTGTTCACGCATCGGGCCGCGAAGCGACTGAATCGGGACCTGGCGGAGCTTCCGCCTCCCGGGGAGCGTGCTGTGGAGTTTCCAGATCTCGGTCGTGACGGTGTCAATCCGTCGATCGTCGAGGCCCAGATTCGCTCGCTGATGTGGGAGAAGGTAGGAATCGTGCGTTCGGACGAACGTCTCGAGCAGGCGAGGGAGACGCTTGACGAGCTGTCGGCCGTCCCGATAGCCCGTGATGGAACGGGTCCCGGTGCATTCCGGGCCCGTCAGATCGAGTTCATGCGGGACGTAGCGACGTTGATCGTACGCTCTGCTCAGCGTCGGCGTGAAAGCCGCGGCCTCCATTACACGGAGAGTCATCCGCATCGTGACAACGAGCGGTTCCTGAGGGACACGGTCCTCGCCCGGTGAGCCTGCGAGTTCTCGTCCTGAGCGTGGGATCACCGAAACACCCGGGGATGGCGGAATCGATCCGGGACTACGAGGCGCGAGCGGGGCGCTACTTCAACCTGGAGTCGATCGAGGTGCAGCCCGGAAGGACCGGAAGCAAGGATCCAACTCGTGTGAGGCGGGACGAGGGAGAGGCTCTGCTACGTCGTTTACCCGATGGCCTGGAGACCTTCGCCCTGACGCGGAACGGGAATTCGATCGACACCCGGGGTCTTGCCGACCGCCTGGAGCGATTGGCGACGTACGGACCCGGTGGCGCCGCGTTCGTGATCGGTGGTGCGTACGGACTCGACGAGGTGGTGATCGAGAGGTGCCGGAACCGGCTGAGTCTGTCCGACCTCACCCTCCCTCATGAACTCGCGAGGCTCGTGCTCGCCGAACAGCTGTATCGGATCGGCACACTGCTCCGCGGAGAGCCGTATCACAAGGGATCATGAGCCGCGATGAGATCGTGCGGGACTCCCGCCGGGACTGGTTTCGCGAGTGGTTCGGCGACGAATATCTCGCGATCTATCCCCATCGTGACGAACGGGAGGCGGAGGCCGCGGTCGGCCTCTACCTGCAGTCGGCGCCGCCCCCCCCAGGAGCCATACTCGACCTGGCATGCGGAGCCGGCAGGCATCTGCGCGAGATCCTGTCCGCTGGATTGCACGGGATCGGACTCGACCTGTCGATGACGCTCCTGGAGCGGGCCCGGGAGCTGAGCCCGCGGGTTCAGCTCGTCCGCGGCGACATGCGGCAGTTACCGTTCCGGGACGAGGGCTTCGCGGGTCTCACCAGCTTTTTCACGTCGTTCGGGTATTTCGCGTCGCGAGCCGAGGACGAACAGGTGGTCGTGGAAATGCGACGCGTCCTGGAAACCGGCGGCAGCTTCATGCTGGATTTCCTGAATTCCACGCGTGTGCGGACGGAGCTGGTGGAAGCCGAGTCCAGTCGGATTCCGGGATTCGACGTGTCGGTCCGGCGTTCGATCGTCGATGACACCGTAGTCAAGCAGATCCACCTCCAGCCGGACGATGGGGGGGAGGGCCGGAGTTTCGTGGAACGCGTTCGACTGTACGAGGAGGGCGAGCTGGAAGGGCTTCTGTCGGATGCAGGGCTCGAGACCCGAGTCACCTTCGGAGACTACCGGGGAGCCCGCTTCAACCCGGATGCGGAGCGGCTGATTTTCACGGGGATCGCTACGTGAGCAATCCGCCCGTGGTCCCTCGGCTGGTCGAATTGAGGCTGGCGCTGCCGGGCACCCCCGGTGGTGATCTGATCGACGGCAGCGGTTCAGCGGCAAGCCTCCTGAAACCAGCCGGTCCGGATTCCGACATCGACCTGTCGCGCCGTTCCGGTCTTTCGCCGGCCGCATTCACCCCGACATCCGAGCAGGCGAGGACGAAACTCTCGGCAATTCTGAACGGCGAAGGCGTGCTGGTTTCCACGGGACAGCAACCCGGCCTGTTTCTCGGCCCCCTGTACGTCCTGTACAAGATCTTCTCGGCGGTGGCGCACGCCCGCCGCATCGAGCAGGCGACGGGACGGCCGGCTGTCGCGAGCTTCTGGGTCGCTGCCGACGACCACGACTGGGATGAAGTCGCGACCGCCCGGATCGTCAACCGCAGTGGCGTAGTCGAGAGCATGCGCATCGCCCCCGCCGCCGGAGAGGCCGGGCGGTCGGTGGGCTCAGTGAGACTCGGGGCCGAAATCGTCCCGCTTCTGGATCAGTTCACCGATGCGGCCGGAAGATCTGAGTTTGCGGAACCGGCGCTCGCACCTCTGCGTCGTGCGTACACCCCCGGTGCGACCGTATCCGGCGCATTTCAATTCGCGTTCGCCGAGTTGCTGCACGGATTCGATCTCGTGCTGTTCGATCCGGCCCACGAAGAGGTCCGCCGGGAGGCCGTTCCGTTCCTCAGGCGCGTGCTCGAAGACAGTCAGGGAGTCTCCGAGGCGATCGACGAGGGATCCGCAGCCGTGGTTGCGGCGGGGTATGAACAGAGACTCAGGCCGCCGGCAGCAGGAACCCAGGTATTCTACGACGACGGTCGAACCCGCTCGCACCTGTTGAGGGGGAGCGCCGGGCTCCGGAACGGACAGTCGGGCGACCTGCGTCCCACGGAAGAGTGGCTGGCACAGCTGGAGGCCGAGCCCGAGCGGTTCAGTGCGGCGGCCGCTCTTCGACCCCCGCTGGAGTCCTGGCTGCTTCCCGTTGCACAAACGGTCCTCGGACCAGGCGAACTGGCCTATTGGGCTCAACTCGGTCCGTTGTTCAGATGTCTCGACGTCGACATGCCGCAGACCACCCCGCGAAGCTCATGGCTCCTGATCGAGCCCCGGGTCGACCGATGGCTGCGTGGAGCCGCAGCGTCGGCGGAAGAGCTGGCGGACGGGAGCACCTCCGTCGAACACCGTATCATCCGCGATAGCCGCCCGGAACAGATCGAGTACGGTTTCGAGCGCGTGAGGTCCGACTTCGAGGCGAACCTGGCCGAGCTCGAGGAAGGCTCGGAATCGGAATTTCCGGGGCTGGCGTCGGCGTTCGGGAAAGCCCGCAAATCCGTCGAGTCCACGCTCGCTGCACTGGAGCGGACGATCGACAGCAGGGTCCGGGAATCACGCAAGACCAGGCTGGATGGGGCGCGCAGGGCGGCCAACCTGTTGTATCCGGAAGGGCAGCCGCAGGAACGGGTTGACAGCCCGTTCTCCTTTCTCGTCCGCTACGGGCCTTCCTTCCTCACCGCCCTGGCCGCCGCACATGGCATCCCGGACGGCGGGGACACCGATTGACGGCTCCGTTGCTGCTCCCCGAGGGGCTGCGTAGCTTTCGATCCACTCGCAGGCCGTGGTTTCTTCACAGCGGCAGATCTACGCTTCCAGACTGGGGGACCGGGTGATCTGGGCGTTCGTCATCGTCCTCGTACTGCTGATACCGATTCTCGCGATCGTCATCGACTCGCAGGTCGGGCAGGCTCTCGCGAACCGGATCTCGCGATCTGTACCGGAAGGCGCGAAAGACCTCGCGGTCCGGATCGAGTGCCTGGAAGCCGATATCCGGTACCTGTCGGAGTCGTTCGAAAGCCTGCGCGACGACACAGAATTCGTTCGAGCCCTGTTGGAGGCACCCGAGTCCGAAGCCGGCTCGCCGGGAGCACTCGAGCCGGACGACCTTCCCGACCGTGACAGCTGACCGACTTTCACTCCCATGACCTCGCGACGAGCACGTCCCGCCGCGGCCGTCGGATCCGGGATCCTCCTCAGCCGCGTGACCGGACTCTTCAGGGACATCGCAGTCGCAGCGTTTCTTGGAACCCAATTTGCCGCGGACGCTTACTGGGCGGCGATCAAGATCCCGAACATCATCCGGAATCTCCTCGGAGAGGGCACGCTGTCGGCCTCCTTCGTTCCCGTGTACAGCGAGTCCCTGTCAGCCGCCGACGTCGATGCGGAAGACGCCCCTCGCCTGGCCCGCTCCGTGCTCGGCGTGGTGGCTGTCACCGCGCTCCTGCTGAGTGCGCTCGGCGTCATATTCGCTCCGTGGATCACGGGTGTTCTGTTGGCGGCGTCAGACGAACCGACGCGGGATCTCACCACGAGACTGGTCAGAATCCTGTTCCCGATGTCGGGTGTGCTGATTATCGGCGCGTGGTTTCTCGGGGTCCTGAACAGTCACGGTCGCTTCTTCCTCCCGTTCGCGGCGCCCGCCGTGTGGAATCTGAGCCAGATCGCAGGACTCCTCCTCGCTGCCCACCTCGGATCCGACAGGCTGGCCGAGGCACTCGCCTGGTCCGCGCTCATCGGCGCCGTGCTGCAGGTCGGAATTCAGATTCCCAAAGCCCTCGAGCTTTCGAAGGTCCGGAGTGCCAGGGTCGAGTGGTCCCACGAGCCCGTACGGCGGGTCGTTCGAAATTCGCTGCCGGTGATCTCAAGCCAGGGAGTTCTGCAGATTTCGTCACTGGTGGACATCATGCTCGCCTCACTGGCCGGAGCGGGGGCGATGGCAGCCCTCGGGTACTCCCAGCGATTGGCGTACCTTCCGATCAGCCTGTTCGGGATGTCGGTCGCGGCAGCGGCGCTGCCTGCCATGTCACGCGACCCGAGTCCAGCCGCTCTTCGGGAGCGGCTGGTGAACGGCTGGTTTCAGATCCTGTTCTTCGTGCTGCCGGCGGCGCTGGTTCTCCTGCTGTTCGGAGACCTCGCAGTGCGCCTCGTATATCAGCGCGGTGAATTCGGCCCGAACAGCACGAGCCTGGTGGCTGCCGTGCTCGCCGCCTATTCCATCGGCCTCGTGGCCGCGAGCTCCATCAAGCTGTTCGCCGCAGGATTCCATGCCCTGCAGGACACGACGACCCCGATGCGCGTCGCTGTCATCTCCGTCGGGATTGGAGTGATGTCCAGCCTGCTTCTCACGATCGGCATGCGCCGAGCTGGTTTCGGACCGTATTCAGCAGTAGGGATCGCCCTCGGCAGTGCGGTGGGCTCGTGGACCAACCTCGCGCTCCTGTGGTTCCTGCTCGGGCGGAAGCTCGACCGCGTGTTCCCCCCTGCAGCGCTGCGAGCCATTCTCCGTCTCGTTGCTGCCGCGTCCGCGTCCGTGATTGCGGCTTCCGCGGTGCGTTGGCTCCTCGAGCCGAGACTCCCGTGGTCCGGATTCGCCGGCACCGCCCTGTTGTTTGCCGCCGTGCTCACAGCGGGCGGGATCGTGTACCTGGGGATTGCGAGGCGACCACCCTCTCCCGAGTCTCTGATCGGCCTCGATGGCAACGCCTGAGAAGCTCCGGAGCACCCTGGACGGGCTGCCACGCGAGGCCGGCGTGTACGTGTTCCGGGATGCGGACGGTGAGATCCTCTACGTCGGCAAAGCGAAGTCGCTTCGGGACCGGGTGCGGAGCTACTTCGGCAGCTCGACGGCAACTTCGCTGAAGCTGGGAAGGCTCGTGCCCCGGATCGATTCGATCGAGACCTACGTGACAGAATCCGAGCCGGAGGCGCTGCTCCTCGAATCGAATCTGATCAAGGAATATCGACCCCGGTTCAACGTTCAGTTACGGGACGACAAGACGTTTCCGTACGTCAAGGTCACGGTGGCGGAACCCTATCCGCGTGTGCTCGTGACCCGACACATTGAATCCGATGGCTCCCGGTACTTCGGGCCGTTCACGAATGTCGGCACTATGAGGCGTGCACTCCGCCTGATCACTCAGATACACTCGGTGCGCACCTGCCATTACGCCCTGCCGGACCAGGCACCGGACCGACCGTGCCTGGACTTCCACATCGATCGGTGTCTCGCCCCGTGCGTGGGCTACCAGAGCAGAGAAGCGTACGGCGAGTCCATCCACGAAGTCGTGCGGATCCTGTCCGGTCATACTTCCAGCCTGAAGAGGGAGATCCGGGATCGAATGCGGACCGCGGCGGAGGCGCTCGAATTCGAAACTGCAGCCGAAATGCGGGACGTCCTTCGCGGTCTCGAAGTACTGGAGAGGCGGCAGACTTCCGTCGATTTCCGCGGCGGCAACCGTGACGTGCTCGGCGTGGCGGTCGAAGACGGAGTCGCCTGTACGATCCTCCTCCGGGTTCGAGATGGACACCTCCTGGGCAGGGAAGTCCGCATGCTCCACAACGTCGATGCAGACGACGGGGAGGCGGTGGTGGACGCGGCCCTGAAGGGATTCCTGCTGCGGCAGGAGGACCTGCCGGCCGAGGTGCTGGTCCCGGCCGATTTTTCGGATCGCCCGTTGCTCGAGGAGATGCTCTCGGAGCGACGCGCAGCACCCGTGCGAATTTTCCGTCCATACAGAGGATCCAAGCGGCGGCTCGTCACCCTCGCCGCTCAGAACGCGCGGCATCTGCTCGAAGAGCGAACGATGCCGGAGTCCCTGCCGATCGGTGGCCCGGGTATGGTGGCACTGACGGCGCCCGCTGCATCCGTCGGCCTGGCCAGGGCCCTCGGACTACCGGGGCCACCTCGTGATCTCCTGTGCTTCGACATTTCCACGCTCGGCGGCAGGGAATCAGTAGGCAGTGCCGTCTGGTTGCGTGACGGCAGGGCTCACCGCGACGAATACCGGCGGTTCCGTATCCGGGCGACACCGGAGGGTTTGACGGATGACTACGCCATGATGCAGGAAGTCGTTGGACGTTACTTTCAGCGGCGGGTCGGCGAGGGGAAGCCCCTGCCGGATCTGGTCCTGATCGACGGCGGCCGCGGCCAGCTTGGTGCGGCACTCCAGGCGATGGAGGGAGCGGGAGCGTCGGACCTGCCCGTCGCTGCGCTCGCGAAGCGCCAGGAGGAGGTATATCTGCCAGGGAGGCGTGACCCGGTGATCCTCGACCGCACTGACCCTGCTTTGCACTGGCTCCAGCGGGTCCGGGATGAGGCACACCGTTTCGCCGTTGGATATCATCGGACGCTGAGACGAAAACGGACGCTTCGGACCGCTTTGCTGGAGATTCCTGGAGTGGGCAGGGCGCGCGAAGCGGAACTGCTCCGCCGATTTGGAAGTCCTGCGGCGATCGCCCGGCTGTCGGAGTCGGATCTGACAGCTGTTCCGGGGATTGGTCCGGCAACGGCTACCCGGATTCTCGACTCGCTCACGCCGGGAACTGAGGAAAGGTCTGATGGAGAATCCTGACATGACCGGGGATTTCGCCGGCACCGGGACGTTCTGGCTGGAGTGCGGCGCGTGCGGGACCGACAATGGATTCGAGCGGCTCGCGACCCTGTGCCCGGAGTGCGGCAGTCCGCAGCTCGTTCGCTACGCCGAGTCCGCCGATCCGGGGGTCGAGCTCGCTCGTCGCTGGGTGGACAGGCCGCGCGGAATGTGGCGATTCCGGGAGATCATGCCGCTGCGGGCGGGCGAGCATCCTGTGAGTCTGGGGGAAGGGGACACCCCCCTGCTGCCATTGCCGGAGATCGGCGAAGAGATCGGACTGCGTCTCCTGGTCAAGGACGAGGGTCGGAATCCTACGGGCAGCTTCAAGGACCGGGGACTTTCCGCCGCAGTGACGCGAGCCGTGTACGACGGAGCCGCGGAGTTCGTGATTCCCAGCGCTGGCAACGCGGGCGCTGCGCTGGCGGCGTATGCTGCCAGGGCCGGTGTTCCTGCCCGGATCTATCTTCCATCGGACACGCCGCCCGGGGTCGAGGTGCGTTGCCGCGCATTCGGTGCGGACGTCATCATGGTCGATGGGTTGATCACCGATTGTGGAACGCTGGCCGCGGAGGACGCGGCGAGGACCGGAGCCTTCGACCTTTCGACCCTGCGCGAGCCGTACCGCATCGAGGGCAAGAAGACGATGGCTCTCGAGATCCTCGAGGCCCTGGACTGGCGCGCACCGGACGCAGTCGTGTATCCCACGGGTGGAGGCACCGGCCTGATCGGGACGTGGAAGGCGCTGAACGAACTCGCGAGTCTGGGGATCGTTTCAAATCCCCGGACCCGCCTGTACGCCGTGCAGAGTGATGGTTGCGCTCCGATCGTACGAGCGTGGCACGAAGGGGCTGACAGAGCGGAGGAATGGGCGAATTCGGCCACGCGGGCGTGGGGACTCCGGGTCCCCAGGGCCCGGGGCGATTTCCTCATCCTGAGGGCGCTGAGAGAGACCGGTGGCGGCGCCGTGGCGGTGAGCGACCAGTCCATGCTCGACGACGCGACGGCCCTTCAGCAGCGCGAGGGCATCAACGCGGGAATCGAAGGAGGTGCGGTTCTCGCGGCAGCCAGAGTACTTCGAGCTCAGGATGAGCTGCGAGAAGGAGAGACCGTGGTCCTGTTCAATACAGGAAACCTCCAGAACTATTGAGATGTATCAGTCTCAGGGTTGCATCCGGTCGACGAGCCGTGACAGGATATCAGATCGACGGCCACGAGTTCGAGGGTGTGGGGTTGAGGTGTAGAAACTTGCAGTGTGCATTTTAACAAGGATTTACAGTCCAATGATGAGAAAGTGCTTTAGGCGTTTCAGTCTCGCGCTGACAGTTGCGATCGTCACCCCGACGCTGACACCGTCGGTCGCCCTGGCGCAGGAGGATTGCGTGGGAGGCGGAGATCAGCACACCCGCGGTGCCGAGCTGGAGCTTGTCTGGGCGACGCGGAGGGACGACCCCCAGACGAAGCCCGAGCGCTACAAGCGCGCGCTCGGCAAGCTCGAGACGAGCTTTGCCGACCCGCCGGTCGATCCGCGGGCGTACCTCCTTGCAGCCAAGGCCTACCTCGGACTGCGTGACTTCGTGGGCGCCGACTCGACCCTGAACATCCTCGTCGAAGTGGCACCGGAGTGCGCGGACCAGGCGATGGAGATGCGGTTCAACGCATGGGTCCCGCAGTACAATCTCGGAAATGCGAGAATCACGGCCGGTGACACGGTTGAGGCTATCGAGGCCTACGAGAAGGCGAACCTGATCTATTCGGACTCGCGCGCGTTCAACAACGCTGCTGCGATTTACCAGGAGCGCGGTGAGACCCAGAAGGCGATGGATATGTACGCGAACGCTCTCCAGTCGAGTGGCGACCCGGAGAACATTCGTGCCGCGAGAACAAACCTTGCCGCGCTTCTTCGTGCCGAGGGGCGAGATGCTGAAGCGCTGGAAATTTACTCCGACTATGTGAAAGAGAATCCGGATGACATCCTGGGCCAGCTGAACTATGCGATGACCCTGGCGGCCATGGGCTCGGACGAGGAGGCCCAGGAGGTGTTCGAGGAGTTGCTCGGACGTGATGATCTCAGCTTCCTGCAGTGGTCGCAAGTCGGACTCGGTCTGTATCGGGCACAGAGCTTCAACGAGGCAGCTATCGCGTTCAGCAAGGCGCATGAACTGCAGCCGCTCAATAAGGAGACGCTGGAGAATCTGGTGAACTCGTACTACCAGGAGAACCGCTACGCAGAGCTCGCGCCTCTCGCGGAAACGCTCGTCCAGCGGTACCCGTACGAGACGGTGAATTACAGCCTGCTATCCAACGCCCGCACCGAGTTGGGTGACCCGACCGGATCTCTGGCGATAATCGAGGGCCGCGAGGCGTTGAGCTTCGAGTTCCTTCGGGCGCAACTCGGACCGGCGGGAGAGGAAATGTACTCGCTCGATGGCACGGTGATGAACAAGTCGGCTGCTGCTGGATCGGAAGTCACCATCCCCGTTCATTTCCTTTCTGAGGGCGGCCAGGTGTTGATCACCGAGCCACTGACCCTGTCGTTGCCTGCGGTCGGCGAAACGGCCGGGTTCGAGATTCAGGTCCAGAGCGCTACTCCAATCATGGGGTTCCGCTACGACCTGGCGGGTACTGACGGATCCTGAGGAGAAGAACGCCGGCGGGCGACGCCACCCTCGAGGAGGCAGGCTCGTTGCCCGCCGGTTTCAGCCACACCAGAGACCCGGCGTGTGGGCGGTGCGGGCGTGACCGTGCAGGCGATCCTCCGCGTTGTCCCTCCTGCGGATCACTTGAGCGCGCAGCGCTTTGCCGTTCACACCGCGATCGCCTCACGACCAGCGCGTGTGTGATCTGCGGAGCTCCGCTATGTGCTGACTGCCGACGAGGACCCCACCACGCCTCGCTGTGCTCCCGGCACGAGGACGTGCCCCTGATCGAAGGCTGGGCCGAAGCGCTGCGGACGGCGGATGAGATCGAGGCCCGCCTGGTGTCCGATCGTCTGAGCGCGGAAGGCATCGAGGCACGGGTCCTGTCACAGAAGGACCGGGCCAACGTCGTGACATTCGGCGGACTGTCCATTCTCCGTGTGCTCGTGCCGGCATTCCGACTCGAGGAAGCAAGGGAGTGGATCGAGTGCGAAGAGCCTGGTCACCCGAACGAGACCGACGGCGGATGATCAGGGTCGGGTCCGTTCGAGCCGGTTCGATCGGAGAGGAGCTCGGAATCGGGCCCGGAACGCTGTTGCTGAACATCAACGGTCGAGAGCTGAGGGATGCGCTGGATCTCCGGTTCTACGAGTCTGACGAGGTCATCGAGCTGCTCACCCGCGGCCCGGGTGGAGAGGAGGTCCTGTTCGACATCCTCAAGGAGCCCGACGAGTCGCTGGGGCTCGTCCCCGAGCCGGACACTGTGCGGCGTTGCACGAACGCCTGCCCGTTCTGCTTCGTCAAGGGAAACCCGAAGATCGAAAAACTCAGGGCCGGCCTCTACATCAAGGACGATGACTATCGTCTCTCCTTCCTGTTCGGGCACTACGTTACGCTGACAAACCTGCGGGAAGAAGACTGGGAGCGGATCTTCGAGCAGCGACTCACTCCGTTGTACGTGGCCGTCTACGCCACGGAAGCCGCCGCGCGGCTGGCCATGCTGAAAAACCCACGTTCCGCTGATATCGAACTGCACCTCGACCGCCTCGCGGAAGGGGGAATCCAGGTCCACTCCCAGGTCGTCCTGTGTCCCGGACTGAACGACGGAGCGATCCTGCAGCGGACCATCGACGACCTGTACGGCCGGGGGGAGGCGATTCTGTCGCTGTCCATCGTGCCCGTCGGGCTTACGAGCTACAATCAGGATCGGGGGGTGCGCCCCCTATCGGCGGAAGAGTGCCGGTGGACGCTTGATATGGTCGAGCAGACCCGCGCCAGGGCAAGAGCCGAGCGCGATACCTCATGGGTGTACGCGGCGGATGAGTTGTTTCTCCAGGCTGGACTCGAAGTGCCCGGCTTCGAGTACTTCGACGACCTGGCGCTTGTGGCAAATGGAGTGGGGGCCGTTTCGGATCTGCGGGATCGGATCGAGAGAGATCTCGACACGCTGCCGGGATTGGCGGGGCGGCGAATCGTGCTCGTCACCGGCACGTCGATGGCGCCGCACCTGCGCGACCTGGGTGAACGGATCGCGGCCAGGACCGGTGCTCTGGTCGAGACGGTGCAGGCAGAGAACCGGCTGTTCGGGCCGCTGGTCACGACCGCCGGGCTTCTCGGGGGGGGAGATCACCTGGAGGCGCTCGGACCTTACGCCGATTTTGACATCGGACTGATCTCGCGGACGGCGCTCAACGATGACGATCTGTTTCTGGACGACTTGAGCCTGGCGGAGCTGCGGGCAGCCCTTCCGGAGATGGAGATATGGCCGTCGGAACACGTGACGGACGTTCTATGCGACATGTAGCGCTGCCGACGGTAGCGATCGTCGGCAGACCGAACGTCGGGAAGTCCACCCTGTTCAATCGCATCGTGGGCGGGCGGATCGCCATCGTCGCCGCACAGGAGGGCGTGACGCGGGACCGCCAGTTTGCCGAAGCGGATTGGAACGGGCACCCGTTCATGCTGGTCGATACCGGGGGAATCCTGGATGTGGCCGAGCGACCTCTCGATCGGCAGGTTCGGGAACAGGTATTGGCAGCGATCGACCACGCCGATGTTGTCCTGTTCGTCGTGGACGGGCGCGATGGGCTCCATCCCGTGGACCTCCATGTATCGGAGATCCTTCGGCGTTCCGAGAGACCCGTCGTGCTGACAGTGAACAAGCTGGATGATCTTGCGAACGCCCTCGAACACCACGAGTTCCACGCCCTGGGGATCGGGGACCCCGTCCCGGTGTCGGCCCAGAGCGGTCGCGGCAGCGGTGACCTGTTGGATCGGGTCGCGGAAGTCCTTCCAGACATCGAGCCTCCTGAACAGGATGACGTGTCGCTCAGGCTCGCGGTGATCGGAAAGCCGAACGTCGGAAAGTCCAGCTTCGTCAACTCGCTGCTCGGAGAAAATCGTGTTCTTGTACACGACGAAGCGGGAACTACGCGCGACGCGATTGACACGTGGCTCGAGATCGATGGAGAGCAGATCTGCCTGATTGACACAGCGGGGCTTCGTCGGCGATCCCGGGTCGTCGACGAGCTGGAGTTCTACAGCCGGCTTCGCGCGGCGTCCGCAATTCAGCGGGCGGACGTGTGTATTCTCGTGGGGGACGCCCGGGAGGGTCTCACCAATCAGGACTTCCGTATCGGGGAAGAGGCGTGGGAAGCCGGATGCGGTCTCGTCCTCGTGGTGAACAAGTGGGATCTGATCGAAGACCGTGGACCCGACGTGATGGCTGCGTTCGAAAAAGAGCTGCGGGAGCGCGCACCCTTCCTCCGATTCGTCCCGATCATCACCGTGTCGGCCCTGTCCGGTAAACGGGTTCGGAAGGTCGTGGATCTCGCGCGGCAAGTGCAGGCCGAGCGGATGAAGAGGATCCCCACGGCGGAAGTGAATCGACTTCTCTCTGCGCTGCTGGCCCGCAAGCAGCCACCGCAGGGCACCAGAGGAGATGTCAGGATCTACTATGCGAGTCAGGTTTCGACCGAGCCGCCGGAGTTCATCCTCTGGATGAATCGGCCGAAGGAGCTGAGAGACAGCTATCTCCGGTATCTGTCGAACGGGTTCCGCAGGGAGTGGGGCTTCGAGGGCTCGCCACTCCGGATCCGACCGAGGCAACGCCGGGAGGAACGAGGCTGATGAACTGGACTCCGGCCGGGAACGGCCCGTGTCGAGCGTGATCCTGCCCTGGTTGATTCTCGCGTACCTGGTGGGCTCGTTTCCAACTGCCTGGCTCGTCGGACGAGCGATGGGCCTGGACCTGCGTCAGGAAGGAAGCGGCAATCTCGGCGGTACGAACGCGTATCGGGTTCTGGGAGCGAAGGGCGGAATTCCAGTCCTGGCTGTCGACGTGACGAAGGGATACGTGCCTGCTGCCCTGTTCCCGCTGTGGGATGGCGTCGCGTTCCCCGAACTGGCCCTCGCCTACGGTTTGCTGGCTATCATCGGGCACGTGTGGCCCGTATGGCTCCGGTTCCAGGGCGGCAAGGGAGTCGCGACCGGAGTGGGCGTTCTCCTCTTCCTGGCACCGCTGGCTGCACTCGTGGCCCTCCTGATCTGGATCGGTATCGTCCTTCTGACCCGCACGGTGTCTATCGCGTCTCTCGTCGCGGCTACGTCGGTCCCGTTCGTGGCCACGCTGACCGGTGCACAGCTATCCACGGTCGTGTTCTGCGCCGGGGTCGCCGCCTTCGTCTGGTGGACCCATCGCTCGAATCTAGGCAGAATCGTCCGGGGCGAGGAGTTGCGCTTCGGTAACGGCAAGCAGCAGCCCGGCAAGAAAGGCGACGAATGAGCAATCGTAAGATCGGGGTTATCGGAGCGGGGAGCTGGGGTACTGCGCTGGCGGATTGCCTCGCACGCAACGGTCATCCCGTGACTCTGTGGTCTCACGAGACCGAAGTAGCCTCCTCCATTGAATCCGACAGGCGGAATGACGCTTACCTCCCCGGTGTAGACCTGGATCCGACTCTTCACGCCTCGAGCAGTCTCCAGGAAGTATTGGAGGGCGCCGAAATCATCGTCTCCGTCAGTCCGTCGGAATTCGTCCGGAGCGTGATGGAGCGGGCTCGGGTCCACATCTCGGGGCGGCCGCTTCTGGTCAGTGCCTCGAAGGGCCTGGAGCTCGGATCCGATCTCCGGATGAGCGAAGTGCTGCTCGAAGTTCTGGGAGCGGAGGTCGCCGAGGGGTGCGTCGTGCTGTCCGGCCCGAGCTTCGCGGTTGAGCTGGCACGGCGGCAGCCGACCGCCGTAACGCTCGCTTCCCGCAGCGAGGAGAACGCCGTTGCAGTCCAGGGTCTGTTTCAGAACGAGCACTTCAGGCTCTACACCCAGAGTGACGTGATTGTAACCGAGCTCGGCGGCAGTCTGAAGAACGTGATCGCCCTGGCAGCCGGGATCAGTGACGGACTTGGGCTGGGTGACAATGCGAGGGCCGCGCTTCTCACCCGGAGCCTGGCCGAAATTCGTCGACTCACGCACAAGTTGGGGGGAGAACCGGAGACGCTCGCCGGCCTGGCGGGCCTGGGCGACCTCATCCTCACCTGTACGAGTGACCTGAGTCGAAATCGCACGGTCGGACTCCGCATCGGACGCGGCCAGAGCCTCGAGGAGGTGCTGTCGGGGATGAGATCGGTGGCGGAAGGCGTCCGGACCACGAAGGCCGCAGTCGACCTCGCCGAGAGCCATGGGGTGGAAATGCCCATCGCTGTCGGCGTATACTCCATCCTGTACGAGAATGTAGAGCCCAGACAGGCGCTCGCCCGCCTCATGGCGCGCGAGCCGAAGCCCGAACGCTGGAGTTGAGACGAGTGGATCAGCGAATCGCGCCGAAGGAGTACTATTCGATCGGCGACGTCTGCTCTCTGACAGGCCTCAAGCCACATGTGCTCCGGTACTGGGAGACGCAGTTTTCGGCGTTGCGACCGACCAAGAACCGGGCCGGCAACCGGGTGTACCGACGCAAGGAGATCAAGCTCGTCCACCTGCTTCAGCACCTCCTGTACAACGAGAAGTACACGATCGAGGGTGCCAGGCATAAGATCGACCAGCTTCGGAAGGAAGGAAAGCTGGCTCGCGTTGCGCGCGTCGCCTGGGAGGCCGAGACCGTCCGCCAGCTCAGGCGCGAGGCGGACGCACTGGTGGAGCTGCTGGACACGTGACCACGGGCGCCGAGCCGCGGGACCGGCGGCCGCGCATCCTCTGCACCAACGATGACGGCATCCACGCTCCCGGCCTCGACATCCTGGTGGGAGTCGCGAGACAGCTCGGCGACGTCACGGTGGTTGCGCCGGATCGTCAACAAAGTGCAACCAGTCACTCACTCACCGTCCATCGGCCTCTCCGTGTGACCCGGATCGACGAGTCGAGTCACGTGATCGATGGGACCCCGACCGACTGCGTGCTGATCGCGGTCAACAGTCTCATGCAGAATCCGCCTGATTATGTGTTCTCAGGGGTGAACCACGGTCCGAACATGGGCGAGGACGTCCTGTATTCGGGAACCGTGGCCGCTGCGATGGAAGGGACGATTCTCGGCATTCCATCTGTCGCCGTGTCGTTCGCCAGCCGGGCGGAGGACCGCCTGACCGGATATGGTCCGGCACTGACCGGAATCCTCGGGAGCCTCGTGGGTCGCCCGGATTTCCCGGACGAGACGTTCTTCAATATCAATCTGCCCGACATTCCGGCCGACGAGCTCAAGGGAGTCCGCATCACGACCCTCGGACGACGTGTTTATTCCGATTCGCTCACCCGACGTGAAGATCCGTCAGGACGAGAATACTTCTGGATCGGGGGCGGCGTATCCAGCTGGAGTGGACGAGAGGATTCCGACTTCCGCGCGGTGCGCGCCGGATATGCGTCTCTGACCCCGCTGCACCTCGATCTCACCAACTACTCTCTGATCAACGAGGTAAGGACTTGGCCGCTGTCGGTCTGAAAACCGCGTACAGTCGGTCGCGGCGGCGATTGATCGAACGCCTCGCCGCGGCAGGCATTGAGGATCTGACAGTGCTGCAAGCGTTCGACACCGTCCCCAGGCACCTGTTCGTTCCCGAGGCCGTGCAGCACCGTGCCTACGAGGACGTCGCGCTTCCACTCGGGCACGCGCAGACCATATCCCGGCCAGGAGTGCACGCCCTGCATCTGCAGCTCGCCCGTCTCACCGGCTCTGAGCGGGTGCTCGAGATCGGGACCGGCTCCGGATTCCAGACAGCCCTTCTGGCCCGGCTCGTGCAAGAGGTCTGCTCGATCGAGGTCGTGCCGGAACTCGCCTCTCTCGTCAAGGAGAGGCTCGTCGCACTGGAGATCGACAACGTCGAGCTACGAATCGGAGACGGCAGCACGGGCTGGGAGGAGCGGGCACCGTTCGACGCGATCTTCGTCGGGGCCGCGGCCCCTGCCGTGCCCGACCCGCTCCGTGACCAGTTGGCAGATGGCGGACGGCTGCTGATCCCGATCGGAGACGAGACGGGGCAGAGACTGCTGCTGATCGAGCGATGTGGCGAGAGCTGGAAAGAAGACACAGTCGAGCGCGCGCGCTTCGTGCCGCTCGTAGGAGAGGAGGGCTGGTGAACGATTCGGGGAAGGGGGGTGTTGCTCCCGACCGGGATTCCGGGACCAAAGAACCAAGGGCTGACGTGCGGGACATACAGGAGGTCGCGCAGCCGACAGGCACCCGCGGGGGTCCGCTGCATCGTCTGTATCACTGGGTGCTCGGCTGGGCTGATCGGCCCGGGGGAACCTGGGCGCTGTTCGGGATCGCATTCGCAGAATCGTCGTTCTTTCCGATCCCCCCTGACGTGTTGCTGATTCCCCTGGCGCTCGGCAATGTGCGACGCTCCATGTGGTTCGCCCTCGTGTGCACGGCCGGATCGGTCGCCGGAGCCATGCTCGGGTACTTCATCGGCAGTACGCTCTTCGCATCGATCGGCCAACCGATCATCGAACTGTATGACGGGATGGAGCACTACACCGAGCTCGGGCAGCTCTTCCAGGAGAATCTGGTCCTCACGCTCGGCACCGCCGGCTTCACTCCGATTCCGTTCAAAGTGTTCACGATCGCCGCCGGGGCGTTCGGCGTCTCGTTTCCGGCTTTCGTGGCGATCTCCGCGATGAGCAGGGGGGCCCGATTCTTCCTCGTCGCTGGCCTGATCCGCCTGTTTGGTGAACCCATCCGGGTGTTCATCGAGAAGTACTTCAACCTGCTCACCATCATTTTCATGATCCTCCTGGTTCTCGGGTTCGTCGCTGTTTCCGTCGTGTTCTGACCCGGCTCCGGCCAGGCCGGGCTCACGAGACGCACGATCTTCGGTGCCCGGTCCGGGCGCTGCGTTGACGCATGGCCGTCCCGGACCGTAGGTTTGAAAGTTTCTGCTCGGCCGTGCTCCCGGCCTCGATCGCGTGCACGTCCGGCAACTATCGGTAATTACTACACTTAAGAGAAACGGCTCACCTGGAATGGCAAAGTCGATCGCCACGAAGGCCAAGAAGGAACAGGTCAACACCGAAGACCGCGTGATGGAAGGGGTCGTAACGGCAACTGTGTGGGCTGAACAGAACCGTCGGCTCGTGACCCTCGGCACCGTGGCGCTGGTCGCGATCATTCTCGCCGGCTGGGCATACGTGGACTACCGGGGCAAGATGACCGAGCGAGGGGCCGTCCGCCTGGATGAGATCCGCATGACCTCGGCCGCGGGTGCGCCTTCGCAGCAGATTCAGGCAGAGCTATCGGAATTCATCTCCCAGTTCGGAAGCACACCGTTCGCCGGGGAGGCCCGCCTGTACCTGGCACAGCTCGAACTCAGAGCGGACGACCTGGAAGCGGCGATCCATACATTGGAGCCGGCCGCCGACCTGGGCGCCGGAACGCCCGTGGCATTCCGGGCCGCCAGCTCGATCGCCGCCGCCGAGGAGATGGCCGGCAGGCCTGACAAGGCGATCCAGTGGCACGAAAGGATTGCCTCGGAAGCGAGATTCGATTTCCAGCGGTACGACGCTCTGGCGAAGCAGGCGCGAATTCACGCCCAGGAAGGCCGACTCGACAGGTCCGAGGAGTTGTACAGGCAACTGCTGGACTCAGAGGACGCGGCAGGCGAGGACCAATCCTCGGTATGGGCGATCAGGCTCGGTGAAATCGAGGCGTTGCGTTCCGCCGGTGGTGTGTTGTCGACGCCACCAGCCGTAGCGCCGATGGAGGTTCCGGTGAATCCGGTTCTCGAAGTGGATTCGGTCCTCCAAGGTGAGACGGGAGGAGACTGAGTCGCAGGTCGGGGCCAGGGGCACGTATGGGCTGAATATCCGGTCCGGGCAGCAAGGGGCGCATAATACATCTTATGTTAAGTAAGCAAGGTCTATCCCATCCGCCCGGATGCTTACAGCTCCCCTTCCGCGACCGTGCTCGCCTTCAGTTGTTCAGAGTCTGCGGAACAACGACTTGAGTCTCAGCGACCACACCCTCCACACTGCCTCCCGCATGATCGCGCCCGACATCTTGCTCTGACCTTCCGCCCGGTCAGTGAATACGATCGGCACCTCTCCGAGACGGAACCCCTTCTTCCACGCCCGGAAGTCCATCTCGATCTGGAACGTGTAGCCGGTGCTCCCGACGCTGTCGAAATCGAGTGCCTCGAGCACCTCCCGTCGGAAGCACTTGAATCCGCTCGTCGCATCCTTCAGCGGCAGTCCAGTCACCCAGTGCGCATACTTGTTGGCGAACCATGACAGGAGCAGGCGGCTCATCGGCCAGTTGATCACGTTGACTCCCCGCACATAACGCGAGCCGATCGCCAGGTCCAACTCCCCGGACGTGGCCTCGATCAGTTTGGGGAGGTACACCGGATCATGGGAGAAGTCGGCGTCCATCTCGATCAACCACTCGTACCCCCGCGCGAGACCCCACTCGAAGCCTGTGAGGTAGGCAGACCCGAGTCCCAGCTTTCCTTCCCGGTGCAGCACGGACACACGCGGAGCCGCTGTCGCGATTCGATCCGCGATTTCACCCGTACCGTCGGGAGATGCGTCATCCACGATCAGGATGTCGATCCGCTCGTCCACTTCGAGGATAAGCGGAACGAGTCCCTCGAGATTGCGTGCCTCGTTGTACGTAGGCAGAATGACGAGCGCCCGCCCCGTCCCGCCTGGTTCGTGCTCAGTCGCGATTTTCGAAAACTCAGTGTCGTTCAAGCCCACCTCGATCTGCAGTATCGTTCTCTGCGACGGACTCATCCGAAACGATAGACCCTCCACCCACCGCGCTCCACCCCCATACGATACCGACTCCCAGCAACTCAGTCGCTATCGCCCAGAGTCTCGCGAGAATCGCGACGGCCGCCCCCACAGAAACCGGTACACCGGCCGTTGCCGCCAGGAGTGCCGCCATCGCCCCTTCCCGGACTACCAGCCCGCCGGGAGCGAACAGTACCATGTATCCGGCCACGTAAGCAGCCGAATATACACCGGCCATCGTCAACGGTCCGGGATCGACCGAGCCGCCTGCTCCCCGCCACACGCACCACAGCCCGAGCCCGTTCACGAGCCAGGCAGCTACGAGCCCGATCGCGGCCGCCCACAACGCCCGACGGCCGGGTGGCGTCTCCGGGGGAGTTTCGCCGAACCGGTGGGCCAGCGCAGTCGAGATCCGGCTCGCGATCGAAGGCTGCAGGAGCACCACGAGCAGCACTACGAGCAGAATCGTCGTCGGGAGCAGTGCCCCATCGGCAAGGAATCGTCCTCCCAGGGTCGAAGCCGCCACGGCAACGCCGGTTCCGAGCACGAGGGCCTGGAACAGCCCTGCGGCCGTCAGCGCGGCCGCACCGGCTCCCCGACGCTCGCGCATGTACAACGCAAGGCCCGAGAGCTGCCAGATCTTGCCGGGAATGTAGCGTCCCAGGTTCGTGGTCATCCACACTCGAATCCCCTCCCCCGCCCCGACCTGACCACCCAGGGACCGGAACAGGAGTACCCATACCCAGCCCATGAGAAACAGATCGGCGGTCCCCAATGTCAGCGCGGCCGCCAGCCAGCCCGGTCGAAGCTTCCAGCCGAACAGCTCCAGATCCGCCTGGAGCCGCGGCAGCTCCCCACCCTGCCGGATGACCATGACGGCAACGAACCCGAGCGACACGACGACGAACGCCCACCCGAACAGCCTTCCCCGACGGGACCTGGTGGAGGGGCCAGTCGCACCCACGTCTCTATGTCTCCGCATTCGGTTCGGGAGACTTGCGCAGCCTGCCGCCGATGAGGACTGCAAGCGCACCCACGAATCCAACGGCAGACAGACCGAATCCGAGTCGAAATTCCGCCACCGAATACTGAAACCTCAGCTCGTGTCGTCCAGCGGGCACCACGACTCCCCGGAACGCGACGTTCGTTCGGAGCACCTCGACTGGCTCGCCGTCGATGAACGCCAGCCAGGACGGATGCCAGATCTCACTCACGAACAGCAGTCCTGACCGCTCCGCCTCGATCTCGATCACTACTTCGTCGGGCTCGAACTTCGACACACTGGCCGTACCGGAGCCCGCCCCGGGCGCGACCTCCGCTTCTACGATCGCCAGTGCACCGGGATCGGTCATAGCGAGGACTCTGGTGAGAGCGACGGCAGTGTCCTGCGTCGCCTCGACCGCCGCCGGGAACCAGGCATGAGGCCAATCGGCGGCCACCTCGTACACGATGCCCCGCGGCCCCTGCCCCACCCGGGTCAGAAGGGGCGTCTCTACCGGAGCATCGGTGGTGAGGAAACGGAGATCCAGCAACGGCCACACACCCGGAACTCCGAAGTTCCTGTAGGACAACCCCCCACTGAGTCGCTCGAACCACTCGAGTCGGAAATTCTGGCTGCCGGTAACCGACGGTACCCGGTACCCCATCAGCTCGTTCGGCCCGAATCCGCCACGTCCCGGGACCGGGAACACACGCTCACCCGGTTCCAGCTTGCTCTGCATCAGGTTCACGGACTCGATAGCAGGGAACGCCTCGGCCGGAGTGGTGATCTCGAGATAACGTGCATCGACGCGCCACAGATCGGCGACGAGCACGGCGAGCACCACGAGCCCCACCGAAGCCGACGACCAGCCGCGCCTCGATACTCCCCAGATTCCGCCCAGGACCACCGCGCAGCCCAGCACTACCGCCACACCGTTGACCCGGAGGGCGTCCAGCGCCTCCGGACCCGGGAAGCGCTCCCAGCCCGCCGGGTATAGGGCCGTATGCGCCCAGCGGGCCAGCCCGCCGGGACTCGCCGCCGCGGCGAGACCGATCAGCAGAAGCGGGCCGACCAGGGCTGCGGCGACCGTCCATGTGAGGGTCTGTTCCGAATCACGACAGGCGTCGAGCACCCGCTGCCAGCCGATCCCGGCGAGCAGTGCCACGAACAGGGCTCCCGGCCCGAGCATCATCGAAGGCGCCCGGAATCGGGACACAAACGGAATCACCGCGTACAGCAGCCGGTGCACCGGAGTCGCCGCGCCCAGCGCGAACAGGAGGCAGAGGAATGCAATTCCACCGAGAATCCTGACGCGCGAGTCAGATCGGATTCCGGTGAGGCCGAGAAGCGCGAGAACTATCGGTACGGCCCCCAGGTACTCGGTGTGCAGCTTGAACGGATTCGATCCCCAGTACGTGCCGAGCGAGCCGATCAGGTCGGGCAGGAACAGCGAGGTGATCTCCTGCGGAGGAAGTGCCCATGAAGCGGCGAATGAGTAGCCCGACTCACCGGTCCCACCCCGCACGGCGATTTCCAGGATGCGCCAGGTAGGGACCAGTTGCGCAGCTCCGATCAGCGCCGCGATCACGAATCCGAAAGAGAACCAGCCGAGCAGCCGTGCCGCACCGGACCCTCCCGTCTCTCCACCCCGCCAGAGCGCTACGATCCGGGCCAGGGCGTAGAGCGACAGACAGAGAGACGAATAGTACATCAGCTGCACGTGCGGAGTGAATATCTGCAGCGCCACGACCAGGCCCATCCCGACGAACCAGCCCGGTCGTCCGGACTGCAGTCCCCGCTCGAGGAGTGCAAACGCCAGGGGAACGAGCACCATGACGAACATTCTGCCGTCGTGTCCGCCGTACAGGGTGGACACGACCATCCCCGTGAACATGAACGCGAGCCCGGCGACAGCGCTGGCCCATGGCCCGAGCCGCAATGACCGTGCAGCGGCGTAGGCGAAAATCCCGCCGAGAGCCGTGTGCAGGACGAACGTCCAGCCGATCGCCCGGTGGAGCGGCATCAGGAGGTATAGAAGACTGGTCGGATAGAATACCGGACCCGGCAGCACGGCCAGGTACGGGAGTCCTCCATATACGAACGGATTCCACAGCGGAAACCCCCGCCCACTCCTGATCTCTTCGACCCCGAACTTCCGGAGCTGGTATGCCTGGTCGAGCATGTCCGTGCCGAACAGCATCGTGCCCGGGCCAAACACGAAGTCTCGATAGAACAGCAATGAGAGCAGCACGCAGACGCCGGAGAACAGTGCCCACGCAGGTGGTCGGAATCTCTCGACAGTCACTCGGCCCCACTCCCGGTGTCAGCGCCACCCTGCCTGTCAGCGATGTGGCTCTCCGGCTTCTGAAGCAGGAAGAACCACTGTGGAGAGGCCAGGCGAAGCAGGCTCGACCGGGTTCCGGCAGACAGTGCTCCGGCCCGCGCCCATAGATCGCTCCACGGCTCTCCCCAGGTACGCTCCAGCAGATCGTCTATCGCCCGTTCAGTGATGTCGTGCACCGTGAAGCCGGCCTGTTGCATCATACGGCGGAGCGGTCCGTAGGTGAGGAACCGGATCCCTTCGTAACGGCGGCCCCGACCGGACAGACGAAGGTACGCGGAGGAAGCCGGACGAGGTAACCAGCTGAGAAACGGCAACCTGTAATGCGGTTCCATCACCGCCAGCCGACTCCCCGCCGTCACGTACGCACCTCCGCCGGGAGCGAGAACCCGAAATGCCTCCCGGAACAGCGCAGCCGGGTCAGACACGTGCTCGTAGAGATGATTCATCACTACGAAGTCCAACGCACCGTCGGACACCGGGAGTCGCTCGACATCCGCAGCGACCATCCGGTCACGAATCTCGACGAACGATGTGTCGATCTCAAAGCCATACAGTGGTTTGTCCATCTTTTGTTCAAGTGCTGCTCGAATAATGCCCGTGCCCGCTCCAAGGTCCGCTGCATGTCCGGCGCGACGCAGATGCGAACCGCACAGGTGCCAGACCACCTCCGCCTTCGCCGCTCGGCTCTTCCGGTACTCCTCCGACGTGACCAGGGCACCGTACCGGTCAGCGGTCGCGTGCTCACGCGCCACGACGTCTCTCCATCGCTGATCCGTATACCCGATTAGTGCTTTCGAGCACACGGTCCCAGCCGAACCGGTCCCTCGCCACCTGCCTTCCCCGTATCGCCATCTGCCTTGCCCGTTCGGGATCCCGCGCCAGGGACTCGATAGCCGAGGCCAGCGAAGCCGAATCCCCGGGCGGTACCAACAGCCCGGTGCGCTCGTGCTCGACGATATCCGGAATCCCCCCGACATCGCTGGCGATGACCGGCCGCTCGAATCTCAGCGCCTCCAGCAGCACGACTCCGAGCCCTTCCGTGTCACCCTTCGCGTCGAGAACCGCCGGGAGAACGAACACGTCGTGATTCGAGTAGCTTCGGACCAGCTCTTCGCGAGTCACGGTTCCCCTGAGATGGACGCGATCTGCCACGCCGTGAAGGCGTGCCGTGTGCTGGATCAACTCAGCCCGCTCCCCAGCGCCGATGACCGTAAGTTGAGCATCGGGCAACGATCGGAGGCCGGCCAGCGCTCGTACCAGCACTTCGACCCCCTTCCTCTCCACCAGGCGTCCGACGAACAGGATCTTCACGGGCCCATCACCGGAGAGTGCCGGCCGGACCGAAGGCATGCCGTCGTCGTCCAGGGCCGCGCCGTAGGGGACAATTCGCACCGGCTGCTCGGTCAGCCGCTGTACGGCGGCACCCGTGGAATTCGAGATCGCGGTCACGGCGTCTGCGGTCCGGGCGGTCCAGCGAAGGAACGGCAGGAGCGGCCTCAGCTTCTGAGTCACCCAGTTCAGCTCGACGCTGTAGTAGCTGCACACGACAGCTGTCCGGTCCCCCGATCCACGCCTCACCGCCGCGCCGAACAGGGCATGCGGCATCGGCCAGTGAACGTGCACCACGTCGGGCTGGTCACGCCCCGCGTCGTGGGCCGCGCGAATGCCGCCGGCAAGGTACAGGGGAAGGAGGCCGATTGCCGATGGGCGATGCCGGATCCGGTCCGGGACCGACTCGTCGTGGGTGAGCGTCTCGAGCGACGCAGGCGCGTAGCGGAACCGATCGACCGGGATTTCCGGGTACGGCTCAACAACCGGTCCGCCTCGATATGCCGGAGCGAGGACCCTGGCATCGATGCCGGACTCCCGCTGGCGACGGACGAGCTCCACGAACCACGGCGTGATGGGATCGGTCGGAGTGCGCGGAAACGCGGTGACGACGTGGAGGACTCGCAAACCGGGGCGGGAGCTCGAGTTCGAATCCGTCGTGGCAGGTCAGGTCCGACGATCGTGCCGCAGATCCCTCCGCAGCTCATCGACTTCGGCCCTGAGACCAGCCACGAGCTCCCCGATCAGTCCGGCGACGAACAGCAGGCCGCCCAGCAGGACGAGGAGGATGACCAGGTTGAGAAGCGGGCGGAATCCGGTTCCCTGCACGAATCGGAACCACATGGCGACCAGACCCACGATTCCGCCCAGAGCCAACAGCCCGAGTCCGGTCACTCCGAAGAACATGAGGGGTTTACGACTGAACGCGAGTTGAAACCAGACCGCCACGAGATCGAGCATTCCCACGACGATCCGTCCGTGTCCGCCATACTTGGACTCGCCGTGACGTCGCGGCAGCAGCTCGATGTCAATCTCCCCGATCTTCCATCCCTTCGCATGCGCCAGCACCACCAGGTAGCGGTGCCAGTCCTCGCGGAGCTGAAGATCTTCGAGAACTTCACGCCGGAATGCCTTCATCGAATTCATGTCGCGCACCGGAACATCGAACAGGCGGCCCGCGAGTCGGTTGTAGATCCCCGATACGATTCGTTTGTCGTACTTGCCCACCTTGCGGCCGGTCACCACGTCCAGTCCGGTGTCGAGCTCGGCCAGGAACCGCGGGATCTCGTCGGTCGAATGCTGCAGGTCGGCGTCGAACAGCACCAGCACGTCGGCATCCGTGGCCCGTGCGCCGGTAACGATCGCGGAGGTCTTACCCCGGTTGGTCCGGTGACGGAGGAGCTGGACGCGTTCGAGCCCGGCTGCCGACGCGGCCTCGCGAGCGGCCTCCAGCGTTCCGTCACCGGAGCCGTCGTCCACGACGATCACTTCCCCGTCGATTTCATGGGAGCGAAATGTCTGGGCCAGCTCGGAGAACAGATCAGACATGTTCGCCGCCTCATCGAACGCCGGAATGAGGATCGCGAACGACTCGGCGGCCGGGCCGAGGGCGCCCGGACCGGGAGGGGCGGCGGGAACGGCCGCCGACACCGGCGACAGACCCCGCTCGTCACTCATACGCGCTTGCGCATCCGGGCGGCGAGGATGCCTAGCTGGTCCCTGTACTTGGCGACCGTACGCCTCGCGATCTGGACGCCTTCTTTCTTCAGGATGTCCACGATCGCCTGATCCGTCAGCGGCTTCTTCTGATCTTCGTCGGCCACCAGCTTCTGAATCCGGGCACGAATTCCACGCGCCGAGACATCCTCGCCGTAGTCGGTGGAAAGCCCGCTCGAGAAGAAGAACTTGAGGGGCAGGACGCCACGCGGCGTCTGCACGTACTTCTCGTTCGTCACCCGGGACACGGTCGACTCGTGCATGTCGATGTGCTCCGCGACCTCGCGGAGGGTCAGCGGCCGGAGGTGCTCGACACCTTTTTCGAAGAACTCGCGCTGACGGTCGACGATGAAGTGCATGACCTTGAGCATCGTCTGTCGTCGCTGCTCGATCGCCTGGATCATCCACTGCGCGCTGTTGAGCTTCTTCGCGATGAACGCCTTGTTGTCACCGTGGTACTTGCTCTTGTCCATCGCGACTTCCCGATAGGCACGGGACAGTTTCAGGCGTGGCAGCGTGGAGTCGTTGTGGAACACGTAGTACTCGCCGTCCACTTTCTCGACCGTCAGGTCCGGGGTGACGTAATTGTCACTCATGTCGGCGTACTTCAACCCCGGCTTCGGATCCAGCTTCGCGATCCCGTCCGCCGCCGACTGGACGTCCTGCGGCGAGATTCCATGCTCCTTCGACAGCTCGCTCCAGCGATGACTGACGAGAAGTTCGAAGTGGTCCCGGACGATTCGAAAGCCGAGCGTCTCCTGTTCGCCTCGATCGAGAAGCTGGATCATCAGAGTCTCGCGAAGGTCCCGGGCGCCCACGCCGCTTGGCGTGAAGGCCTGAACCACCGCCAGCACCTCTTCGGCTTCCTCAAGTGTGAACGGTTCAAGCTCCTCCCACAGCTCCGGCTCGGCAGCCGAAAACCAGTCGTTGGCCGACCGAACGACCTCCTCGAGCGGGCAGGTGATGAACCCTTCCCGGTCGATGTTGCCGATGATTTCTTCTCCGAGAAAGCGCTTGCGAGGATCGAGGCGGGTCAGATTCAACTGGTCGCGGAGATGATCCCATAAATCGGGCGGGGCGGCCGGAGTCGGCAGATAGGCTTCCTTTTCCTCGAAGTCGTTCCGGCGACCTCCGGTTTCGAATCCGTTGAGGAGAATCTCCTCCCAGTCGATCTCGTCCTCGTCCTTTTCTTCTTCCTTCTCCTGCTCTTCCTCCTCCTCGTCAATCGGCTCGGCGAGCTCGAGGAACGGGTTCGCCATCATCTCCTGCTTGAGGTGCTGCTGAAGGTCGAGAAGAGGCATGTAGAGAAGATCCATCGCCTGGTACAGGCGTGGATTGATCTTCAGTTCCTGCCGCATACCGAGGCTTTGACTGAGCCCCCGTCGCATATTCACCATCGTCCCCCGGTTCCGAATCCGGTAGTCTGTCGCTGAGCGTTGTCCGCGCTCCCGTCATGTCTTTCGAATGGTAATCATAAGGGAGTGGGAGCGCTATGGCACGCCCCTTGCACGCTAGAGTTCGAAATCCAGTCCGAGATACATTTTACGGGCTTCCGGATCCTCGACCAGTTTCTGCGCCGGCCCCTCGATGTGGATCTTCCCATTGAACATCAGATAAGCGCGGTCCGTGATCGACAGGGTCTCACGGACGTTATGATCCGTAATCAGCACACCGAGGCCCCGTGTGCGCAATTCGGCCACGATCCGCTGGATATCATCCACCGCGATCGGGTCCACCCCGGCGAACGGCTCGTCGAGCAGCATGAACTTCGGCCGCGTGACAAGCGCCCGCGTGATCTCGAGCCGGCGACGTTCACCCCCGGACAGGCTGAATGCCTTGCTCTTTCTGAGGTGTCCGATGGACAACTCGTCAAGGAGCTCTTCCAGTCTCCGCTCCCTCTGCTTCCGGGTCAGGTCGAGCGTCTCGAGGATCGCCATCACGTTCTGCTCCACCGTGAGCCTGCGGAACACGGAGGGTTCCTGGGACAGGTATCCGATGCCGGCCCGCGCCCGACGATACATCGGAACCTTCGTCAGATCCTGCTCATCGAGCAGCACCCGGCCACCATTCGCCTTCAGGAGCCCGACGATCATGTAAAACGTGGTGGTCTTCCCCGCCCCGTTCGGTCCCAGGAGTCCGACGATCTCTCCCTGGCGGACCTCGAGGCTCACTCCATCGACCACCCGACGCTTTCCGAATGCCTTGACCAGGTCATTCGTCCGCAGAACGCTATCCACCCTCACCTTCCTTCGCGGGTTCGAGAAACACTCCGATCGCGTCGACACCCGACAGCGTCGAGGCCTCTCCCCCTTCGAAATCGATCTCGATCTCGCTGCCGAGAAGATAGTTCCGCGACGGGTCCAGACTTCGGGTCGAATCCCGGACGGCGGAGTAAAAAGACCGTGCATCTCCTACCGCCCGCAGCCGGCGGATCCGGGCGTTACCAGGCTCTGATTTTCCGTCTGCCACCGACCCGGAGATCAGCTCATCGTCGGGCTCGAACCATGCCTTTACCGTGTCCCCGGCGATCCAGCTCGAACCAGGGGCGGTGCTGAACTCCGGCTCAGTCAACTCCGCTTCGCCGATGGCAATCGAGTCGGCCCGGTGTTCCGCGGCCGCTGCTCCGATCGCCGACACTGAGTCCGCCCGTCCTTCGACAAACGCGAATTCGATCGAATCTCCCGCGAGCGTGAAATCCGAGGAAGCTGCCAGGGACCTCCCCTCTCCGAACGCCCAGATGACCTCGATCTGGTCCCCCAGCAACCGGGCCAGAATCTGATCCGCCTGCAACTTGAATCGATTTCCACTGGCAACGGCACGATTGAATGCATGGATTGTCTTCAGCTCGCCGAGCTCGAACCCGGCTACGATGCTGTCACCGGCCAGGTCGAACCCTTCACCAGCAATCACCGCATCTTCATACAGGACCGCCCGCTCGGCTGTTTCCGAAAACTGGGCTCGCTCAGCTGTCGCCCGTATGTCGCCCCGTACCATTTCGATATTCCCGCTTGCGAACGCCTCGGATTCCCCGACGAATTCCGCCACGTCCGCATCCACAATCGTGATCTGTGCATTCCCCTCTCCGTCTCGCCCCGACGGGAGCGTCAGCCGGGGGCGCTCCGTCGCGACGGTTCGAGATCCGGCGATCGGCGACCGGGTGAAGGTGACCCTGGGACCCTCGAGCATCGCGCCGCTCGAGATCCGGAC
>PVMS01057079.1_pt1 | contig 31078 bp, 27 predicted proteins | sample 1853461 | NCBI WGS metagenome assembly PVMS01 (sample SAMN08582032, study PRJNA380276) | Marine sediment metagenome, whole genome shotgun sequencing project. | isolation source: ocean sediment barecode stripped | collected 2017
AGAGGAGACTAGATCAGCGGGGAGTATAGATTCAGCTCTGGAAGCCGTGACGGATTCAATAGAGATAGGTTCTATAGAAACTGGCTCAGAGGAGACTAGATCTAGATCAGCGGGGAGTATAGATTCCAGAGAAACTGTAGATTCAATAGAGATAGGTTTTACAGAAACTGGCTCAGCGGGGAGTATAGATTCCAGAGAAACTGTAGATTCAATAGAGATAGGTTTTACAGAAACTGGCTCAGAGGAGACTGGATCAGGGGAGACTGGCTTAGAGGAGACTGGCTTAGATGAGACTGGCTTAGAGAATGGAGTCACTGGTTTCTTTTTTCTTATGGCTCGTTTTGAAGGCAGTAGACGATGAGGCATGAATACTAATTTTTTTTGTTTCTTTATTTAATTGGAAAATAATTTTTTTCTGTATCACAATAATAAAAAAATCTAATCTATAATTACCATAGTTGATTTTGGATGTGCTAACACTCTGAAGATCTATAATTTAGTGAGAAATTCTCAATTTTCTGCAAAAATATATGCACACCAAACAGTGACAAAAGAAGAATTAAAAAAAGAAAATGTTCAAGGAATCATCCTCACTGGGCTGGGGGACCCAAAAGCGTGTGCGAACCAGATTTCCCAAATGTGAAAGATCATTCCATTTACGAAATAAAAATCCCTATTTTGGGAATTTGTTATGGGGCACAATTATTGGTAAAGATGCACCTCAAAGGTGAAGTAAAGAAAAAATTTTTGCCCGAATTTGGATTTGCTTTTATCCAAATCATCCATCCTTCGAAACTTTTTGGAAAGGAAGAAAAAAATAAATTGAAGGTTCGTATGAGTCATTTCGACAGTATCACAAAAGCCCCAGAAAATTGGAAAATCACTGCCATTTCAGAAAACAGCACGCTGCACTGCACTGGAAAATGAAGAAGGGAGCATATTTGCATTGCAATTTCATCCGGAAGTTTGCGAAAATGGATCTCAAATATTACGAAATTTTTTATCTGAAGTGAAGTGAGCAAGCAAGCAAGTGAGATAGATGAGATATTTGTAGACGAAGTTTTTTAGAACTCTAATTAAAGCCAAACGCGCCAAACAATTGGCTATTTATAGGGATCTAAATAACGTCAAACAATAACAATATCTGCCAATAGATGTCCTCTTCTTCCTTCTTCTGCTTTTTCTGAGTCTGTCTCTTCTGTTCTCTGTTCCATGAATAAATATTTGAATGAATAATTTTGCTCTATTTTTTTTTTCATCTTTCTTTGATACAGTCCAAAATCATTGGGTACAAGTTTGGATTTTCGAGTGCGGCGGTAACTCTCTCTTTGTCATTAATTTGTTTGTTAACTTCTTCTTCGTTTTGGTGGCTCCCTTTTGAGACGAAGATATCGATCTTGGCTGACTGAGGAAGCTCCTGGTTGAGTTTTTCACGAATACACAAACCAATCAGGGAAGCGAGCGTGCAATGTGGGACAGTGGGAGTAAACGTAATTGTCACAAAAGAAATGCCATATGACTCATCATTTACCACAGTGACAAGTTCCTCTTGCACGACCATCAACTGCTCGAGGGTGAAAGGGTGCTCTGGATCTTTGATCTCTCGAATCAGATCGTATACATCAAGAGCATCGAATTGAAAGGTACTACTTCCAGAGTTGGCGGTGAGTGAAGAAGGAGCAAGGCGGATGGGCCGATCTACTGGTTGTATGACTGTGGGATTGGGGTTGATCAACGACATTGGAGATTCTTTTTATTTTCTTTTTTGGATGTCATTTAATTTAACTCTTGTTTACTGATTAGTTTCGCATCAAAATGATATACTATATATACTAATCGATTTTATTGTTTTTATCTAAATCTCATTGTTTTGCAGGTTTGACCATCGTAGATTCGAAACATCGGTTTGCGCAAACGTACAAGCTCGTGGCTGGCTTTTCCAGCATTTGTGGTATGATTTCGACGACAAAATCAGCACCACCACAATAATGACATTTTAAGATATTTTCTTCGTCCTTGATTTCGTCGAAATTTATGGTCAATGTGTCCATTGTAGAATTTTTTGACTTCAGCTTGCTTCGCTCAGACCCAGCCAGCATCAACAGTTTTCTCAGTTCTCTCTACCGAGTTTACGATATCAAAAAAAAACAGCGCCGTGGTAAAAGTTACAGAATTTTTGACGTCTTTAGAAAAGGTTGTATATTCGAAAAATACAAATACAGATGTAATCTCAATTCACATTTACGAAAAACGCCTCGTTTTCATCAGCGATCACATATAAATCATTCATTTTTTAAGAAAAAGATGTTCTAAAAACATCCAATTCGTCCAAAATATTTGTTTTTTTATCTGCATAATTAACAAACCCAAACGGAATGTCCAGAAACACCACAACTTCACAGGAAGTAGTGACAACTGACCATTCTTCCTTTTCTCAAACCGATTCTTCTAATGGAGATTCGTCTTCTTTCAAAGGGAAACTACTGCTTTCCGACGCAAAAATGAAAAAGGAATTGAAAAATCTGAAAACGAAGGTCCAAGACATAAATGCTGATCGAGACTGCTCTGAGAAAGGAAGCAAATTAATAAATGTCGAATCGCTATTGGAAGGCGTTGCTGCATCATCCTCGCGGGGAGACAATACTCCTTCAAGTTATGGAAGTACAAAAAAATCGAGCACAAAAGTTTTCAAATTTGCGAATAGAATTCCGGCAGGAAAATTTTCATTAGATTACACGTTCATGCTTCAAATGCAAAAAGAGAAAGATCCTTGGAGCGCCGATGAAACTACCGACAAACCCGAAGATGTTTTGGCTGCACTTGTTTATTATCGTACTTATTCGAGAGGAGGTCAACCGTGGTGGCAATGTGTTCAACGTGTGGTAGAAGGTACTTTCCGAATACAACAAGATCATTTCAAGATGTTGCGCAAAAAATGGGATCCACGAAAAGCTCAAAAAACGGCGCAAGAAATGTATCGTCGCATTTTCTCGATGAAATTTTTGCCTCCCGGGAGAGGTTTATGGGCCATGGGCACTAAGATCGTCGAAGAAAAGGGGTTAATCGCGGCACTTAATAATTGTTCGTTTGTGTCCACCAAAAATATCGATAAGGATTTCACATATCCCTTTATCTTTTTAATGGATGCTTCTATGCTAGGAGTGGGTGTAGGCACCGATATGAAAGGAGCAGGGAAGGCTAAAATATACCGTCCGGTTTTTCCTGGGGAAACTTATTTAATTCCGGATAGTCGCGAAGGTTGGGTGGAAAGTGTGCGAATGCTTCTTCTTTCCTTTTCGCGGAATAATCGTCCATGTGTTTATTTCGATTATTCACTCATTCGAAAAGAAGGCACTCCGTTGCAAACGTTCGGAGGAGTGAGTTCAGGTGCAGGTCCTTTGATAAAATTGCATGAGGATTTGAGGAAAACGTTAGAACGATGTCAGGGAAGCACGTTAGATACACGAGGTATCGCCGATATTTGCAATCAAATTGGGGTCGCGGTGGTGTCCGGAAATATTCGACGTACGGCAGAGATTCTATTCGGCGAGGCCGACGATGAAGATTTCTTGAATTTGAAAAATTATGAGGTCTTTCCGGAGCGTGGAGCTTATGGATGGACTTCCAATAATTCTCTTTATGCCAAACTCGGAATGGATTATTCTAAAGCTGCGGAAAGAATACGTACGAACGGCGAACCGGGATTTATTTGGCTGGAAAATGCGCAAGCTTATTCTCGAATGATGGACAATGAGAAGGATTGGAAAGATTATCGCGCGGCTGGAGGAAATCCATGCGTATCCGCCAATACACTCATTATGACCACCAATGGGTTACAATGTGCGGGAGACCTCGTTGGGAAACCATTCACTGCGATCATTCGTGGTCACGCCTATCTATCTGGAAAACGTGGTTTTTGGAAGACCGGAGAAAAACAAGTTATTTGTGTCCAATTGGCCAATGGGATGGAAATTCGTGTTACCGAGAACCACAAAATTAAAATGAAAAACGATGTGTTGAAGGAAGCCCGGGATCTCGAAAAGGGAGATTTGGTCGAACTTTCGTGCAATTCGGAATTGGATAAGCTCACATACAACGGAGGACGCGGTACGTGGGAGGAAGGATACATTCTCGGTTCGTTGGTGGGTGATGGTACATTTACTTCTAGCAAAGGACAACCTCTTGGAGTAATTTCGTTTTGGATCAATAAGGATCTTGATATTTTGGATCACCCGCCGGCAAAAATTGTCCATGATTATCTATTGCAAAATATGCATTTCAGCTACAAAGGTCCTACTTTTGGGAGAAATGTCGGTCATGACCTGGCCGAATATCGTTTTAAAGCTATCGCTCTCACCGAATTGGCTGCCAAATTTGGCATCGTCCAGGGAAACAAAAAACTCCCAATTGTGGGACTTTCATATCCATTTACTCGCGGCCTTCTCAGTGGTTTGTTTGATGCCGATGGTCACTTGGAATTTTCAAAAACAAAAGGATCCCGTTCTGTTCGACTTGGACAATCGAACATGTCTCTTTTGAAGCATGTACAAATTATGTTATGTAATATTGGCATAATTTCTAAAATTTATGGCTCGTATCCAGAACGTCAAACATTGCTTCCAGATGGAAAAGGAGGTTCCAAAATGTATGATTGCAAAGCTGCATTTCGCCTTTCTATTGGTCAACAACCGTCCATCAAACGATTTTCGGAAACAATCGGGTTTCGAGATCCAACGAAAATTCAAAAGTTAACATCGATCGTTGAATCTTACACGAGAAATCCGAATGCTTCAGAATTTTTTTCGGGTGTTTCCAAAATCGTCGTTGATCGTGTCGAAGATGTATACGACGCAGAAATTTCAGACATTCATCTCTTTTCCGGTGATGGTATCACAGTGCATAACTGTAATGAACAGACGCTTGAAGACGGAGAGATGTGCAATTTAGTAGAGACATTTCCTGACCATCACGAAAATTTAAAAGACTATTTGGAAACCCTTCGGTTCGCTTTTCTCTACGCTAAAACAGTCACTTTATTGCCTTCTCATTGGGAAAAAACCAACGAAGTTATGCTTCGAAATCGTCGAATCGGTACTTCACAATCGGGTCTGCAACAATTTGTGGCTAATCGCTCCATCAAGGAATTGAAGGAATGGTGCAACGTCGGATATGAGTATTTGATGGAATGCGACAAGGATTTTTCCGAATTGTTTGCTGTTCCTAGATCGATCAAGATCACCACGATCAAACCCAGCGGGACCGTTTCGTTGATCGCTGGCGCTACTCCCGGGATGCATTGGCCCATCAGTAATTATTATATTCGTCGAGTGACCTTGGCCAAGAACAGTCCGTATGTGCAGAAATTGCGAGACGCGAGATATGTCGTGGAAGAGTCTGCGTACGATCCGGCCAATTCCGTCGTTGTCGAAATTCCTGTGTGTGCTGGCGAGAAAGTGAGGTGTCAAAAGGATGTGTCCATGTGGGAACAATTGGAGTTTGCCGCTTTTCTACAAAAACATTGGGCCGACAATCAAGTATCATGCACAGTGACATTTGACAAAGAAAAAGAAGGTTCACAAATAGAAACTGCATTGAATCATTATCAGTATCGACTGAAAGGAATTTCGATGCTCCCTTCTTCTGAAACGTCCAAAGTGTACAAAGTATTTGGACAATTTACCCAACAACACATTCGATGGTTGACTCCTGGTGCTGTCGGTGATGACACATTTTTCCCTGATCTGGTGAAGTGTAAATATAATTCTGATGAAAATTCGACTCTTTTGGAATTCGATTCCCACTTGTCCTCCGAATTCATCCAAATGACCCTGGACAATTTGAAAAAGGCAGGAAAATATGTGGATTCGAAATCGGTGACTCCCTATAAGCAGATGCCGTATGAAACTATCACTAAAGATGTCTATTTGGATATGATCAAAAATATTCGTCTCGTGGAATGGCACACAGAAATGTACAGCAACGAGAATATTCCAAAGAGCAGCAAAATGAGTCTCCCTAGCGAGCTCATGTATTGCGACGGAGATAAATGTGTTCTTTAAAATTTTTGAATAGTAAGGGCGGGCGGGCGGGTGGGTGGGTGTCTCAAAAATCTAATAAAACCAAAAATATCCACAAATCTTTTCTTTTATCATTATTTTCTGACTTTCTTCTCTGAGAGAGAAAGTGTAGGTCTGGCGAACAATCTGATGAGCAGAGTAGATCGTTAAAAAAAAAAGATCAAGGAAGAAATGAACGATATATTGTACAAATAGAATGGCCGACATATCAGAAGAGGTCGAAACTTTCGTACATAAATATATTTGTCCAAAAAGAAAAGTTTTACATCTTCCGTTTTGGGATTTGCGAGAATTTATTTCGAAAAACAAATTTCATCTCAGCAGCCAGAGTCCTGTCTCCGCCAGGAGCAGACACATGCTAATGCTACATCGTCATTTGGTGGCGTTCATTAAAAACGACCAAATCGGATTTCCAAATGTGATAGATTTCGAGGGATCTGTTCCGGTGGAAAAGTTGATACAAAATGAGAGCATGGCCCAAATAACGTGCAGTCCATATGTGAATCGTCTACCTGACTACATCAAACAAAACAAATTTCTGAAAATGTATGGTGGAAAGGAACTGATGCTGATCTCTCATCCCAAAGATTACGAACGTTTGGATATCATGACGGATTATTTCACCGGCGACGCACGGAATTCTTCTTTTATCAAAAATAAAATCTCTCCAAAAGTGACGTTCAAAAAATTCAGTCATCGGATAGTCGAAAATGCCTTGGACTACGTATTTGAAAAAAAGTGCGATTTGACGTCGAAGGTGTTGTACGATAGCATGTATCGATTGAAAATACGAGAATGCAAAAATTTTAAGGTTTCCGTTGCTATGGCCATTTACGATTTTTTCGAACCTAGCCTAGTTTACGACCCGTGTGCTGGATGGGGCGACCGAGCCATTGGCGCGATATTGTCCAAGAGCATAATAAAATATGTCGGCACGGATCCGAATCCAAAGTTAAAAAAAGGATATCAAGAAATTCGGGATTTTTTTCAAATCCATCGACCAGAAAAAAAATTACTCTTTTTAGACCTTCCTGCGGAAGATGTGCCGTTGAAAAAAATCTTTTCGGAAGAACAGCCCGATATGATTTTCACCAGTCCTCCCTTTTTTGACTTTGAAATATACGACGACAATGTAGAAACAAAAGAATCTCAATCCATTTTTCGATATCCGGAAGTTGAAGATTGGACCAACAACTGGCTGATTGCGATGACACACAAAAATTGGATTTTTTTACGACCAGGAGGTCATTTGATTTATTATTTCAGCAACATATCGAAAGAATACGACATGGTACAAAAACTAATTTCCGAAATGAACTGCTTGCCTGATTGTGTGTACGAAGGGCAAATTCCAGTGACCATATTAAAATATAGCTCTCGGAAAATAGAAGATGAAAAAGAATATAGACCCGTTTTTCTGTACATTTGGGAAAAAAAGAAATAAAAAATTCTCACAAAAAAATTTCTCGGAAATTCGATGAAAATTGCAATATATCTGTTCGGAAAACAAAATGGAAAAAAACTACCATTTGGAAAAAGGGAAAAATGGCAAAAAATACTTTTGGAAGGCCACCATCAAAGATTGTTCTGATCGGAAACAGGACCTCGATGGGAGCAAGACACATCTCGTCTGGAATTGGGGACAAGAAGGAGGAAAGCCACAGCAACGAGATCGAATCTATCTTAAAGGGAAAGTAAAACGGACCTCCTGGGAACAAGCTGAATTGGAATGCATGAAAATGATCAAAGACAAAATTAACAAAGGATACTCGTTTTATAAAGATTCCGAATTGATTGATGATGAAGAGGATGACACTTCATCCTCAGATGAAGTGGTGGTTCCTCATGTTATGTTGGCTCAAAATCTGGAAAAATATCCAGAAATGTTTTCTAAGGGAGCGCACATCATGCCAAAGTTGGATGGAATCTTCTGTTTAGCAAATTTAGCTACAGGGAAATTGTGGTCTAGGCAAAGATTACCTATCGAAGGGTTGCCCCACATTTCAGAAGCTCTTTTGTCTATGATAAAAAAAAACTCGGATTTGAATGTCAATTGGATCGTGGGAGAACTTTATTATCACGGATGGAATTTCAATAAAATTTCTGGAATAATCAGAGGTGCGAAAACGCGCGACAAACCCGAACAAAAGCAGATCGAATTTCATGTTTTTGACGCAATTATTCCAGATCTGCCCTTCCATGCCAGATATGCAATTTTGAAAGGTCTTCTTTCGGGCAAGAAGCAAAACTCCGAAATCAAACTTGTCGATGCTGTCTATGTGCCTTCTTTGAAACTCTCACATAAAAGTATGCACCAAAAGATTACCGAACAAGGTTACGAAGGTATCATGATACATTCTGATGGTGGACCGGGATATCAAGAGGACAAAAGAACCAAATGGTTACTCAAATACAAAGTTTTTCAACAAGAAGAATTCATTTGTATTGAAGTGAATCCCAGCAAACATACAGATAAAAAAGGAGAAATTACTTCCGGATCCGTATTGCTGAAAGATATGAGCAACAATGTATTTTCAGCAACTCCTAAATGGACTGAAAACGAAAAAAAACAATTATGGATTGATAAAGAAAATTATATTGGTAAATATGCCACTGTAACTTTTTTTTCGAAAAGCGACAAGGAAATTCCTAGATTTCCCATATTAATAGGATTCCGTGATGCTGACGATATGTAATTTTTTGCACAAATAAATTTTATTATTTTTGTATATCTTCTATTATTTTTCTTCTTTTGTTTGGGATGTAGATCAGAGTATAACGCATGTTTATGAATTAATAGATAATACTTATGAATCTTGAAGATCTCATGCGAAAAGACTACAACAGTATTTGAAAGAAAGTCGAGTCACGAATTGGGGAGACAATATGTTTAGTGCAATGTCATAATATCATTTCATTTTTTGAAACGTAAACTATTGTAAAACAAATTGATTTCTAAGGAAAATTAAGACTTGCGGGAGCCATTTTTTTTTTGTTGTTTGCTTTTTGAAATCTCAAGAATGTTTCATTTATGCTGCATTGTTTTTTTCTTTTCATTTTCGATGGCCATCCCTGAGCGCATGCATCCTTCTCAATATGATTGTGTCTACTATTCGGATAGGCGGTGCGAAAATTTGATTGGAAATTCGGTTGACCTCTGGTTGTATGACGATACCCCAGCATTAACCAATATTAGCTTTAGTTTAAATTCGAGTTTTGCGGTAACAAATTTCGTTCAGAAACACAAACCGGTTCCTCGTGATGAAGTCTGTTTTTATGCATGTATCGAATATTCCGGAGAAGACACTTTTGTCAACTATGTAATCCAACATGGGGACCAACAGTATTACTCCACTGACCCTGATTGTCAATTTGAAGTGAATGATCTATTTTGTTTAGCATCTCTCTCCAATTTTTGGTCTATAATATGGTCTTATGCGAATTCGAGTTATTGGTTCAGACCAGAAATCACTAGGAATAGATGTACCTTCCTTGCTGGCACCGCGCGACAGAAGCTTCTACCCCACAATCCGGTTATGATTGGAGAAAAAGATATGTACTATTTTTGTCACTGAAATCGCGCCTGATCTGCGTTGTTATTTCGACTTTAAAACTCTATGTTTAAAAAAATAAATATCAATTTATGTCTTATTCATATTTGATTCTTTTCGAGTTTCCACCGAAACGTTCCAGTTTGGTACATATCTTATTTGATACCAAATAGCGAAATATCTTATGAAGAACGACGAACACTTCAAGAAATGCAAATGAGAGGGCAATTGGATTTCGAAGATCAAAAGAAATATGCTGAAGTGAATGCTATTGTTCTTTATCTTTTTGAAAAGAGTGATCACATCAAACATCGGAGATGGGAAGAAACGGAGAAAAAATATGTGGATTATCGAAAACGAATGTACATTGTCCAAAGAGTTTGACATCAACGATGTGGGAAAATGGAACAAATTAGAATCTTATTTCGAAAAGGACAAAAGTTTTAGAGAACACAACATTTCAGCCATTCATGAATTGATTGATAATACATGTTCTTACTAATAATTTCTTTTATTTGAAAATAATTCCGTTTTTGGTATTCTTTCTCGTGTTTTGGAATGTCAGTTGTTGTTGTTGTTCTGAAAATTCTTTTCGATTGACTTTGGTCTTCTTTTTTTTCGCTTTTCCAGCATGTCGCGCTTGTTCTAAAAATTTTTCTTCTCGCTGCGCTTCGGTGGCCAAGTACAAATCCTGAACATTCATGCGCGGATCGTCGCTGAAAGGTCTCCCAAAATGACTGTACATCAATTCTTTGGATACCAGGGATTCTTCGTCGCCCTTTTTATCATCGTGTTCGACCAACCATGATTTGATCTTCTCAAAATGAAATGCTCTTAGTGAATCGAAATTCATGGTTTTGAAAGATTTTCGCAATTTCACACTCAGTCGAATTTGGTCGATCAGAAAGGCTCGATCTTCGACATCAGGAAAATGGTCATCCAGAATACATCGAGCGAGGTCCGGATCCCTCGTGAGAAAAATCCATAAGCCGTATTTGTGTCCTCCTGAAGTTTCGTACTTGGATAGGTGGAGCATGCGAGCTTTTTTTTCTTCATTTCGGTTCATTTCTTTTTTGCTGAAGTTCAGAGGATGAATAGAAAACGCCTTTTCAGATATGTTCGCCGCGATTTCAGATGTGATTCCGAATGTTGTTGCGAAATATCGAACACAAACGAAGTCGACAAAAATATATGGCAATTGTTCTCGCACCAAGTCGAATTCTTTTTTCTGCCATCTGGTATAATTCGCAACTTTCCAAAATATTTCCTCATAGCCACAGACGCCGATGTAATGAGCCAATGCATACAAAATGGGGCGATTGAACTGATCCAAGGGTTCGTCTTTTCCAGATTGCTGCTGCTGCTCCCTAGACCGATATCGCACGATCGACTCTTTGCTGAAATCCGAAGCTTTTTCCATTTCAATAAATAAGGTACAAAGTTTTTGGATGGAGCGATTTTGATTCGGCGTGAACAGGGTGTCGTGCGATTCGGCTTTTGTTTTGATCTTTTCGAGAAGGGATAGATCATCGTCCTTGTACTCGGTGGTCAGCACGATTCCTTCGGCAGAGCTGCTCGATATTTTTATGAAAAGAAATAGGATATGCTTGATTTCATCGAATGCGATATCTTCGATATCCAGGCCTGGTCGATGATAGGCGAAAACGCGATTTAAGATTTCCGAAATTTCACCGAATTCCCAAACCTCATCGACGATTGGTCCTTCATGATCAAATCTACCAGAACGTTGGTATTTGATTATTTTTGTCAAATCGAGAAAACTGACGGGTATTTTGCCATCAGACCGATCCCAACCCCAAAACCAATCGTCTCGTTCGATATGATACTTTTTTGGGATTTTTTGAAGAACAAATGACTCGTATTTTGGATCGAGCAGCACATCCACCAAACGATTTCGCAAACATCTCGGCCAATTCCATCGAAACTCATCCGCCCACAGACTTGCGAAAAATTTGGGATTGTCTTCCGTGAACTGTTCCAGAATGGTCTGAGGGGGTCGAAAATTACCGAATCGCATGATATCTACCAACTCCAATACATCCCGAGGTCGACACGGTATAAATGAAATGTCTATTTTGATCTTTTCTGGATCACTCACATTTTCGAACATGGTTGCTGGTAGATTGAGATATTTCTTTACGAAAGATTCTGAAAGCCGAAAATAATTCGGATCATTGATATCGCCTCGCGTCAATCCCAATTTAGATTTTCGGAAGTCAATGTCAGGATCGATCTGAAATATGACTTTTTTTTTGTCGATGGTGAAAATGAGTGTCCAGGATTTTGTCCAGGGTTCCTGAAAGGGGATCGGACTCCATGCGGACATTTTGTCGCCAGAAAACGAATTAGCGACGAGAAACTTTTTTTTGGAATAAATTTTGACGATCTATGGCTCCGCGTAAATATTTACATTTATTTTTATTTTCGTAAATTCCCATTCTTTTACTGATGAAAATTGATATAAAATGTAGGGTCGTCGATGTAAATACGAAAATCAAAATTCTCAGTGTTTAGAAGAATTACGAGTCACCAAAAATTCTGATGCGTTCAGTTTTCCAATTCGTCATCTCAAGAATTTTTTCTTTGCATTCTTATTGAAGAAGGATCCTTCTTCTCCGGAGGAATTCAGGAGAAAAATTAGCTCCTGAGGACTTCCGGATGATAGACTCACTCAATTGGTAGAGTACTTGCTTTGGGTTTTCAAAACTGCAAGAGGTTATCGGTCCATTGAAAAAAAAAAATTAAAGTGGCGTGACGCAGCGGTAGCGTGCAGGGCTCATAACTCTGAAGTCCGAGGTTCGAATCCTCGCGCTGCTAATTCCTTTTTTTTTCAATTTTCAACCAAAAATAGTTCAACTGGTAGAACATCCCCTACATTTTCGTGGGTTCGAATCCCATAGCCAAGTGGTAAAGGCGCCCACCCGGCTAATAGGGAAGATGGAGGTTCAAAGCCTTCTTTTTGGTATAAAAAACTTTTATTTGGTCCTGGGATGACCAATAATAGTTCTAATTAATAAGAATATCCCGACTGATGTAGGTTCGACTCCTGCCGAGCCCGGATCTTTTTTGGGCTCGTAGCTTAATTGGCAAAGCGGTATTTCTAAATATTTATTTATAATAGTATTCAGGGAAGATGGAGGTTCGTAGCCTTCTTTTTGGTATAAAAAACTTTTATTTGGTCCTGGGACGACCTAAAACTCATACACTGGACCTGTAGCTCAGTTGGTAGAGCATTCCTTCCACTGATTTTATTAATGGGAAAGGTCCGCTTTTTTTAATTAGGTTTTGTAGACGAAGTGGTCAAACGCGGTAGATTTAGGATCTGCTCCTTCGGGTTCGAATCCCACCAAAACCATATTTTTTGGGCGGCTTCATGGTGTAAGTGGTAGCTAGCAAGACTGACTAGCTTTCAGGTTTGTATTTCTTTTTCTAATTTTATTGAAATAATTTTAAAATCCCTAAATAGGTTTTGTAGTCGAAGAGGTCAAACGCGGTAGACTTAAGTTCTACTCCTTCGGGTTCGTGGGTTCGAATCCCACCAAAACCATTAATTTTATTTTTTATTCTTATTTTTACTAACTTTTGTTTTTTTACAGGTCAAGGGCACAAACTGGGGTTTTGTTGGATTGCAAAGCTCCGGTTTGTGCCCTTTTTTTTTTCAAGGAATGCACATCACACATTCACAAATAAAATCAAAGTTCCAAATGAAATTTTTTGGGTTATGATAAATCAAAAATGAATTTCGTTGTTGCTCCTTGACTGTTTTCCTTTATAACTTAACTTGACCACAAGTTGTAAATTTTAGTTTGACAATCGTGGATGTAAAAATAAAAAATTTTCGTCGTGGCTAAAAGAAAAACAAACCGACAAAATTTTCGGCCAAATTCAATATCTCTTCTTGTTCTTTGTCAGTCACGGAAAAAAAATCTTGTTTCGAATACAAGTCACATTGCATGAATAATTTCAATAAAGGCAATCTCATCCAATCATCCTCACTTGCATATTTTGTGTAAGCTCTAACTTTTCCCGGGGAATGCCAAGCATAACAGGAGTGGTATCTAACAACATATATGTTTTCTTCGACTTTTTTTTTCTAAAATGCGTGCTAAATATTCGTCGTGGCCAAAAGAAAACAACATTTTAGAAAATCCACAACATTCGTCATATTGTATTTTTTTCTGACCCATTACAGAAATGGTTTCTGGACGAAAATTTTTTTCTGCTGATGGATTTTCAGCATACGGCGCGGACTCTGGTATAGGAAGTCCGATTACAAAAGTATCTCCAACGACAGACCACTGAGGATAACCGTGAATAGCCAGAATTTTTCCAAAATCATGAACAAACGCTATAGCAACCCAACGTTCCTTATCTTCTTAGTGTGGAAAGGCGATTGTTTCTTTGGTTTCGTATGCATCTTTCACCCATTCGGGTAAATTAGCATATTCTTCTGCAGAAAAAAAATCAGATATTTTTTGATTTTTTACGTCATTCTGCATGATGTTTTTCATGGCCAAGGCTGACTGAAATGCATGAACATTTTGAGGCAAGGATAAATCCACATCGCTCTCATCGACGAGATTGTCCAAGAGTTTCAACACTTCTGAAACGTCTGCTCTGAAATTTTATGTAATTGTTCTTTTACGTAAGTATAGTTCTGATTCTTTGTTTTCAAAAGATCGTTTCATGGATTTTTTGTTTTATTTAAAATTCAAATAAAAAAACAACAAATGGAAGAATTTATTTATTTTATTTGTCGGATTACTTGAGAAAAAAATATTAACACTTCAAATAAAATATTAATAAATAAAAAATGAACAACAATTGTGCAGCAAATACTGTACGTCAACTGAAAGATTCTGCATCTTACAGGCAAATCGAACGGGGAACCATAGGTCCAGATGTCAAAACGAAATCAAGGTGCAACAAAGCTGAACTCTGTCGATTTTTAAAGATTCGTGGTGTTGGCCTAGTTTGTCATCAAACTAGAGAACAGATACGACATTCACACGCTTTTCAGAATCTACCACCACTTGTGAAACGTCAAGCGCGAAGGAAACTTGAAATGTGCGAGGCAATAGCGCGTCCTACAATACTGGTACTCAGGCTAATTCCAAATGCTGATCCAACATCTGCACTTTCAAATACGTCTATTCCACGGACCATGAACCAGCTATGTAGATTTAGAGACGCAAAAGATAACTTTGACATTAAGGAAGTTATCTTTGATAATAAACGCAGTTTGAAACAGGCTATTGCTTCGTGTGGTGATAACACAATCGGTGCTATTATTATTATAAGTCATGGGAACATAAACTCCATTACTGTGGGAATCCGTCAAAGTCTCGACGGCTCACGTGTGAACGAATTACACATTGCCCGAAAACTCATGGAGGGAGCACAAGTGCTTCTGATGTCTTGCAGTACGGGGAGTACAAGTAATCGTGAGTTAAAAAAGTACGGCAGAGAAACCCCGATAGATAGAAGACTAGGAAAAATTTCTTTTCACAATAGCCCCATTAAGAACTTTGCAAACCATCTTGCTCAATCTATTCCAGGACATGTTGTAATAGCAACGCCAAATGCACAACAATGCGGCACATGGTCGATGCGCAAGAAATCACGTGATAGTTATTGTGGAACTGATCAAGAAGATCCTCTTCCCTACGTATTTAATATCGATAATCAAAAATTGTATTACTTTTCACACGATTGAAATGTAGCTTCCTCCATGCGGAGTCAGGGAGCCACAATTAGACCCATAACTCATACAAAAATAAATCAGCTGAGGTAGCTCAGTCGGCAGAGCAGCACACCCCAACATAAATTATTAGTGCAAGACGGAGGTTCGAATCCTTCTCTCGGCTTATTTATTTTTTTTCAAAAATTTAATTACAGTTGATTGTTCGGTCCTGGCCGAGACAGGACTAACACAATAAGTCTTTATAAACCATAAAAAATAAATCAGCTGAGGTAGCTTAGTCGGTAGAGTTACACATTATGGATCGTGTAGACGGAGGTTCGAATCCTTCCCTCGGCTTATTTATTTATTTTTTTTTCAAAAATTAAAATTTCTATTTGACCTCGGTAAAAAAAGGAGAATAAGTTGAACCATACTTCTGCCAAGCTGCTTGTGGCGAAGACAGGACTGCTGTACTTACAGGATTCATAATTCTTGGTGACTCTGTGTACGTGAACGTTTTGGATCCATAAGGCGAATAAACCGCAGGAAGCGAAGTGACGCTGCTGGTTGATTCTTGTTGCCGAGCGCTACTGAAAATGAAAATCCCCAAACCAATCACTAATAATAAAAGAAAAAACCCGACGAAAGCGAAAATAGTTGGCAAAATCCACGAGGAGGATTGATCGATTTTTAGTCGATTGATATTGATGTTTTCCGTAGAAGTCATTTGTTTTCCTGCGGCTGCTGCTACTTCTATGTCTTCATCATCATCCCGAGGCGTCGGACAGTTCGGATGTTTTTTTTTAAATTTCGAAATTTTCTGTTGCTTTTTTCGCGCTTCAAAACAATCTTTGGCATTGTTTCCCCACCAATTTGCTCCTTTCAAATTATTTCTGCAGACATCTTTTGTGGTGATCATGCACATTCCATCTTGAAAGGTACACGGCGCGGTTTTCATTTTTCTGTCCTTTGAACTGTATGATATATTTCGCACCTGAGGACACGTTTTGGAAGCTTCGAATCTCCCGGAACCTTCAGAAATAAAATCGCAAAATTCAGTGGTGGCAGAGATGCATTGGCCTTTGTCCCACGTGCAGGCACCTTTGCAGCCTCCGAAATATTCCGAAATGGAAGACCAGATTTGTTGCCACATATTTTGCTTTTTGGGTTTGGGTTTGGGTTTGGGTTCGGGTTCCGGACTTGAATTTTTCTCGCACTTTCCATTTTTACACATATAATCATCTTCGCAATCATCGTCATCTTTGCATTCATCCGGTCCCGTGCACTGTCCATTTATACACACATAACCATCTTGCTCACAATCCGTATCTGTGTCACACTGCAAGTCATGGACGTCCTCACATCCTTCGGGAGTGACAAAGTCTGTATCTGGAGCGTAAAACCAACATCCCCCAAACGGACCATTGCTGGTTTTCAAAGTGTGATCTAAACCGATGTCTTTGTTTACATCTACGTCTTCTCCTTTGATCGTATATTTCCCTGCCCATGCGGAAAAGAAGTATCCGGGTTTTTGTGGTCTCGTTGCATTTTCCGTTTGAACATTGTTCGCATTCCAAGCAGTAGACCAGGAATTTCGAATAACCCAATAGTAAATATCTTGTGGATCCGATTCAGAACCGCTGGGCAAACGGAAAGCGGGTCCAGAAATTTCTTTGATTTGTGTTTTTCCCCATCCAACAACACTTACCATATGACCTCCTTGATTCTCGCTTGATGAATAAGAATAAATGTTTTGGCCATTCATATAAATGCTATCTGTCTCTTCCCAGAGTTTGGGATTTTCGCCCGATTTTCCAGTTTTCGGTGGGCCATAAAAATCTTTCATCACAAAGAATCCTGTCATCACCGTTCCATTTTGCCATATTTCCTCCATGATCGCTGTATAATCATTTCCATAAATTCCGACTACAGCGTCTGCATCTTTTGTGGATGATTTTTTCGCCATGTAGACTTCTTGACAATCTTCTTTGTATGCATCACATGGTTGCAAAACGTCTTTTTTGTTTTTATCTTTTTCGATTGGACACTCGCATTTGGGTACGTTATCGTTAGTACAACTCATGTCGCCACACCAATCATAAGATTTACAAGTTTCAGAAGGCAATCCGACTGTAGAACAAACTAAATAGTCGGCAGTGGCAGTTCCTCCATTAACACCATTTGCATAAGGTGAGACTCCACATGAGACAATCACAGAAGGACTTAAATTGGGCACATCTTTTTGCGATTGGATTCGCCATCGGTCGCCCAAAACACCTGCACCTCCCCAAGCATAACATGTTCCTCCTGCCCCTTGATTTCCCACGTCTCTTACATAATAATCCAAAGGAAGAGTGTCACATTGAAATCTCGTTTTGACATCATCCTGGATATCCCAACGAAAGGTGTCATCGGGAGGTAAAGCACTGGTCACTTTTTGAACATTCTGAGCGGACGTTATGGGTTTTTGTGTCATTTTTAAGATGGCATTGAACGGAGGCAACCAATCAACACCAATTTTCCCAAGAGTCATAATTCCGGCATGATATGATTGCCCACGATACTTCCTCAAACTGGTAATTTCCTGGCTCTGAAACAAATGGTTGAGATTCACTTTGACTTTGCTCGGAAATTTAGACATGCATTCAAGAGTTCAATTTTATTTATTGAATATATACATATTTTTTTTCCAAGTTCCAAAAAATTTTTTTTTTGGAAGGGTTTCCCGTGTACGCACAAAATTCATGTGGGTCAGTCATGACACCACGTTCCAAACGACTCCTTCAAAACAGACGGCAAATATTCTTCCAAATCCTCCGAAACGTCTTGAGGGATTCCAAAAATATCGTCATAAACGCAGACTATCGCATCTCCTCGAATTTCCGTCAAACCCAATTTCCTCAAATGAGGATTGGATTCCACTCCACGAACATTGTGGGCAATGAACAAATTCTGGGAAATAGAAAGGCGATGTGTCAAAATCGTTTCCGCTTCGACTACTTCTTTGAAATGGGGAATTTGTTCGACGGAATACGGCACCACCCATACTAAAAATTTCATTTGTTTTCTTCTTTTTTTTCTTTCTGAATAAATTTTAAATTTAAAGCATAAAATATTTTGTAAATTTTCAGTAATTCTAGGATATTTACAAAAGTATTTACGTAAAAGTATTTACTATTTTTGGTCCTTCGTGATAAACCCAAATTTCCTTCGCAATGGCCCAATGTCAAATTTGTATGAAGGATAACTATGCCTCCATGGATATGTACGCGCATCCTCCTCAGTCGCGGTCCGGCTGCAAAGAAGAAGTATGTGAGGATTGTTGGATCAACATCGGCGAACGTAATCCCTACTGTCCCTTTTGCCGGGAGTCCATCGATGGTTGGTTGGAGACGGTATTTCGTGGCAAAGTGCAGCTGAGATCCAAATCACCATTTGATTCAGAATCGGATTTAGAGATAGAAGAGTATATCAGTGATTCATTCATCTGGACATCATCAGACGAGGAGTCAGACGAGGAGTTAGAGTTGGTGGAGTTCGAGCCCCTTGTCGTTAGGGGCAACGCCACAGAAATCGGAATCAATCCGTGCAAAGAAATTTTTGAAATGCCTCAAATGGATTTGTGTCCTATCGGTGTGGTGCCCATTCGCCATATCGAAGCGAATTTGACATTCGATTGGTTGGATGGACGGACGACGTTTCCTTTTATCGTTATAAATCCCGATCTTCTTGGGATCGGGATTGGGCCGAATTATTCAGACTTAGTATTTTATGTTCCGCCTAGATATGATCCTATGGAACAACTGGCCCAACCGCAGTGGATTTCACCCCAATTCTTCCGTGAATATCCAGAAGTTCAGGTTCCGTTGTTTCGTCAAGTTCCGGGATTGTCCGCGATCTATGCAAGAATGTTTTGGACTGAAATTGTGACTGTGTTCCAAAAACTCATGCGAAGAGCATCTGCCACAGACTCAACTTCTTCTCGTCTGAGTCTTTTCCAGATCGGTAAAGAATTATCTCTCAGAAATGAGATTCGTTTCCCGCCAATTCCTTGGGAGGTGTTGTGGTTGCAATGCAAAGGAGGTCGATTGACTTCTGGGGGACGTCGATTGGTAACCATGACCTTCGCCAAAACATCCAGTGCAGATTCTCTCATCGCACGCCTTGTGGAGACATATCCAACAGTTCGTTCTGAGATGTCCGTCAAGTTGAATGTTTGGGCCTGAAATTTTAAAAAAAAATGCAGCGTGCAAATGCAAACAATAAAAATAGCTAATATATTATCACAATTTTTATAATGTTAAGCTCGTCGAAATTTATCCTGTGAGCTTTTCATGTAATAAATAATTCGTCACACAAATTTCCTCAACTGATTTTTTCGTAAATTTCTCAGTAAAATAAAAGATCTATCAATAATTATTTTTGAAAAAAATGATGCAAGCTGTCCATGTGGCCGAAAATGAATTGTTCAAAAAATGTTTACGATGCAAACATAGTTTTCTCATTGAAACACATTTCCAATCGAATATCAAACCGGAAACGAAAACGTGTCTGGAATGCAGAAATAGATCCAAAAAATCCAAAAACAATCCGACCAGTAAATATCAAAAACGTAAAAATATTTATTTATCTCAAAAAAGGAAAACAATCGAAAAGAGCCGGGGGTGCCAATGGTCTGAGGGTTGCCGTTTCGATTTTTCGGAAAGACTAGAAACTTTCCTAGTATGTGACGAAGTTGACAATCTTGTGATATACGAATTTGATCATCTCAAAGAAAAATCGTTTTGTGTGAGTGATTGGTACCGTAGTTCTCGGAAATATAACGAGCAGGATCTCCTTGACGAGATCTCAAAATGCCGAATTTTGTGTCGTTTTCACCATCGTATCCATTCTCAAAATCAGATCAACGAAAAAAAGAAGAAAAGAGTTTACAGCGAGAACATTTGGACTGTGCAAAAAGGAAATTTAATTAAAAAAAACAAGGAGAAATTGCACAAGTTAAAATTAGATATCGGGAAATGTGAAACGTGCCAACGTCCTGTTTCCGAATCAGAAACTTCGGGGTTTGATTTCGATCACATCGATCGGGTTACGAAACATTGCGGCATCTCGGATATGGTGTGTCGCGGGTATGAGTGGGAAAATACTGTTCTGCCCGAAATAGAGAAGTGTCGATTGATTTGTGCCATTTGTCACATGATGCACACACAAGAACAAAATGGTTCATTGAGAAATGAAAATGAAAAGGGGGTTTACCGCAAACGAAAATATTATCGTCTTCCTCACGATTCTCCCAAAGAAGAATTGGAGATTTGTGTCAAAGGTGAACGTCCGTCGAAAGACGATTTGTACGACTTGGTGAAAAAAAATACATTTGTTGAGGTCGGAAAAAGATATCAAGTTAGAGATCAAACTATTATTAGATGGTGCAAAAAAGAAGGAATTCCACACAAACGACGAAAATTGATGCAAGAAGTTTGATGCATTCACAAAAAATCTAGCAACATCAATTGTCAACTTTTAAATAAAAATGCAAAACAGCAACAATAAAAATAATATATTATCACAATCTTTATAATGCCACGTTTGACATGTGAGACTATGGGAATTATAGGATTATTTCCTTTCCTCCAAAAAAAGGCTCCTAGATCGATTTCCGAAGTTTCGATCGATGCATTTGCTGACTCCAAATGGGCTCTTGATGGGAATGCATTATTATATAAATTCATGTATTCCGTGCAAAATGAAAACCTTTCGCATTTGACCGCCAAAATGCTCAAATTTGCAACCTTTCTGAAAAGCAAATCGATTATCCCCATTTTTGTTTTTGATGGGGATGCTCCAGATACGAAAATTGTGCTGGAAGATCGGAGAAAACGTAGACGGGAGGCTCACGAAGAATGTGATTTACTCAAGAAGCGCCTCAAAACCATCGAAAGCCAACTGGCATTTCAAGTACAACCAGCGGAACCCGTAGAACCCGTAGAACCCGTAGAACCCACACAACCAGCGGAACCCGTAGAACCCGTAGAACCCACACAACCAGCGGAACCCGTAGAACCCGTAGAACCCACACAATTGGAAAGTGGTGACGAGCCTGGAACACCACAGACAACAACCGAATTATTGGGAGATTTCATGTCATTGCATGTTCGACTGAGAACCAAAGAGAAACAAACCATCAAAATCACTCGAGAACAGACCGACCACGTCAGAGACGCACTTCGGGAAAAGGGTTTTCATGCTCACACGGCAAAAGGTGAAGGAGACGCGCTTTTGATCGCATTCGCGCTATTGGAATTAGTTGACGGTATCGTTGCGGACGATGGCGATATGTTAGCGGGCATGCCGGAAAATTGCAAATTGATCCGCAACATCACCAAATGCCAGTACGATTCGACCGAAAAATTAAAAATCTATTCCAAAGGGATGATTTTGGAAGAATTAGAGTTGAATTTTGACGAGTTCATTGAAATGTGTGTTTTATTTGGATGTGATTACTTGAAGCGTATACCCAAGGTGGGCAATATGACAGCTTTCAAAGGGATTAAAAAGCACGGCTCGGTGGGAGCCTTTTTACAAAATGGGGTGTTCAAATCCGGCAATCTTCTCCCGGAAGGATGGACAGTAGATACTTGCCAGCAATACATAACAACTTTTCCGGTGGCCAAGGAGCAATTCCGTTTGGATCCCTTATTCGACAAAAGCGACTATCCAGAATTGCTCCCAGGGCCTCCTCAATATGAAGAAGAGAGAGAAGAATTATCTGACGATCATTCTCCATCACTTTCTCCATCACTTTCTCCATCATTTTCTCCATCACTTTCTCCTCTTCTTTGATGATTTCGAAAAATCTTTGTAAACCTCATCTCCAAAAATGAGTACAAATCCAACAATAATCAGAACGATACCGATGATTGTTGTAGTGCTATCATGTTCCAATTCTTCTTTGCTTTTACTACCCAGTGATTGGGTGGAATGGATATCTTGCACGTGTTTGTTGATTCGAACAACCGAGAGACCAATAATCACACCACCAATGACGTCCAATAATAAACCCAACAATTTTATATCTCTGGACGCTTTGAAAATGGTCATTATTTTTTTATTTTTTATGAGAAGAAATAATTCAGGCAAATTCACCATGACCATCATATCGATCTAGATCATTTGGGCCGTCATATCGATTCCATTCCAAGTCATAGCCATCGATGGTCGAATTATACTCCCTGATGGAAACACATGTGTGACATTTCGCGCCGTACTTTCGCCGCGTTTTCCACTGAGTTTTGGAAAAATCTTCTTCTTTTTTGGAATGTCCACAAATACAGCATTTCCATACAAGGTCTTTAGGAAATGGAGTTGGACAACATTCTTTGCATTTCGGAGCCGAAGATGACAGTTGTCGACGAGAAGAACCAAATAAATCCAAGACCTTTTCACAAATCGAACATTTCATTTTGAATTTTGAATTTTGAATTTTGAATTTTTCTTTTGTTTGCTTCGTCCAGCAAAAAAAAATTTCAAATTACAAGAAAAAATGTTCTTGTAAAATCTAAGTTGAAAAAAAACCTCGATGTCCTTCTCAATTTTACTCACTTCTAGCAGTCCCGTAAAATCCGAGCTCTGGAAAGATTTTTACGAGAATATGAACGATATATAGAGCAACCAAAAACAAAAAACCCAAACTCAAACCCAGGATGGAAGGGATGACACACATAGAACGCTACCATGCGATGAAAGAGCGAGACATATCCAACGGATACTACATGGAAAGGATCCAAGCAATGTCACTCGATGAAGGAGAAGAGCACGGAATGTTCGAGAGTTGGCTGGATGAGGACGAGGATCGCACAGCCGAAGAAAAATACAATAAGGCTCTGGTTATAGCCATAGTTGTGAGCATGTTTGTGCATTATCTACAGGAAGAAGAATCACAAAGAGACTCCCCAAAGAATTCGATGCCTTTCGTGAACTCATGGGAAGACGAGTTTAACTGTGGATCCTCTGTTCCCTTGAATTACGACCTTGTGTTTGAGTATGGTGCAGAAGCGATCGACACCTGCTACGATCCCATCGGACTCATCCCAGGAGACGGGGTCCCAGGGATACCGAAAAGTTTTTATCGAAAGGTTTTCGACGATTTAGTGGCCGAGATGGGAGAAAAGTATCCCACTGGCCCAATAACAAAGCCTACAAAGAGAAAGAGAATAAAAGAAAAAGATAGAGATGGGGAGAATGAAGGTAGAGAGAAAAAGAGCAAAAAGGAATACGACTGAAAAGAAATGACTATTTCTTTTGGTTTGTTGCGTCTAGAGAGGCGGAGCGAGCATAAATCAATATATAAAAAAAATTCCAACTATTGTCATGGGTCTATCTGAATAATCCCCAGCACGAAAGGCGCTTCTTATATGCTGAAAAGTAAAAGATTGAATATATGTGTCTTCTCCCCCGCCCCGCTCATTGAATGCCAGTTCAAATCTTTTTTGAATTTACAATCTTTTTTCGGAATAAAAGCACAATTCATACTGCCTCTGCCTCAGCATGCAGGAGTTATGATAACATATTTGTCGATTTCCATTGTATGTATGAGTAAATAACGTTAAAAAAATATGCCATGATAATAAATAGTAGAGTAGATGATAGGCGACTGGATTTTCATTGTTCTCTTGTTGGCCATTTTTATATGTTTTACTGTGGTGGGAAACATGATTTTGGTTTCTTCCGAAGATATCACACCTAGTTTGAGAAAAAGTGATTCCAAAATGAAAGATGCTTTTTTCGACTTGCAAACATCGGGAAAATCTGCATTTTATGATGGCATCATAGGAATCGTTCTTGTAAGCATCTCAGCTGTATTTTTTATGATTCCCGTTATATACCATCATTCTTTTGAAAAGATCTGGTTATCCCTAAAAATTTTATGTAAAATAGCTTATGCGCTTTTGGCTGCAGCCTCAGGATTTTATGCAGGTTCTCAAATGTCGAAAGCGATTTCTGCCATGCAGGCCAGCCACACTTACAAAATTCCCAAAGCCAAAAAAAATGTACAATCTGGAATAGATTCTTCTATTTTGGCTGCAAATGTTTTATATGGTCTTTCTGCTGGGATTATTGGGATTTTTTTGATTATGACAATATATGATATCAAGACAAAAAATAATTTCAAAGCGCAGAAGTTATAATAATTTTATTTTACGAATTCCAAAATGTTGGGTCGTTGAATCGTTCTTCGGTTAACCCATAAGTTTGTTTGTCAATAAACATTCCTAGTTGATATTGTTCTTCAACATCGTTTGCTCGTCTCTCATCATCTGGATTAGGACAGACTTTGAAAATGACTCGATCATAGACGATCACAATTTTGTAAATCTTTTCAGAATTGTCTTTGATGGGGTGTCCCTGCGAATCCACGACATGTCCGTGTTTTTCGACCATCCCAGGATTCAAATATTGGAAAGGCATTTTGGTTTTCAAAAAAAAATACTCCATGCGCTCCAAAAAAGCATTTTTAAGAAAAATTTCACAGTAAAAAAAATATATGAACTCTCGAGACATATTAAGAACCTTAGTAACGTCTAGTACTAGTACTCCTTGCGAAAACACATTCATGAATGAGTTTTTGGAACAACTGGCTCAATACCAATACCATGATAAACAAGTTCATAATTTACAGGAAATGAATTATTTCGAACAAAATAATATTTTTGAAGAATTTTCGAAATTTTATTTACAAAAAAAATTGAACATAAGTAATGTTTGGTTGTTGAAGGAAATTCCAGAGGAAATTTTGGAACATCTCAATTTGAAGCGACAAGATGTGGGAATCGATATTGTTGGATTGGATAACGAGGGAAAATTTTATGCGTGTCGAGCGAAATATAAAGATCGATCCATCAATACAAAATACAAAACTAAAATTCCGGTAACACGTAAAGAAGTCTCGACGTTTTTTTCTTTGGTTGCCAGAACAGGTCCTTATAAAAAATACATTATCATCACGACAGCAGATTATGTGCGTCATATGGCTCCCAAATCTCCTAAGGATGTTTCAATTTGCATAGGAACACTGCGGAAATTGAAACCAGAAGATTTCGTGGAGTTTTCTGGAGCAGGATATTTGCGCCGGCGCAAAGAAGAAATAAGAGAGGAAGAAACCTCAGACAGTCCTATCTCCGACAGGAGCATCATCGAACAACAAAATAAAGAATTCGAAGAAGCGCTCAAAGCGGACAAATTGAGAGAATTGGATAATATTCAAATTCCCCCATCGCCTCGAGAGAGTTGTTCAGATGTCTTTTCTCCGCCAAGAGAAGAAGCACCCAAAAAAAAAGAAACGCATCGCAATGAAACTCCTCAATTCATTCGGGACGCTCGCATCGCTTATTTTGAGAAAAAAAGTAAATTATCTTTGGTCTAACGAATAGTCAATGAATAAAAAACAAAACTAATGTGGTTAAACGCAAGGGACACTTTAAAATTCATCTTTTTTTTTTTATTTTTTCCTCACTCAAAAATCTTTTAAAAATAACGCAGTTGTTGTTTCCGATATTCCATCATGATTTGGGGTAAATCCATTTCGAGGGTAAACAAAACATTGATATCCTCTCCTGTGATAGGATGCGCTGCCGTGATCACCGCATTTCCTCGAATGTCTACCAAGGCACCCCCAAATTTGGTTAAATGAACATTCTGGTCAAATGAACAGAGCTGGCAGTGGCAGATGTTAAAAAAAATTGCCAAAGAATCCGAGATGCACATCGACTCGCTGTAATTGGAGACGATTTCTCGAGGCATCATCCAAACATATCGTGGAGATTCGTGGGCGGCGAAGGGTACCATCCAGACCAAAACTTTATTTATGCTCATGATGATCACGGGAATTGTGAATAAATGAAAAAAAAATTTTGTGAAAATAAATTACATAAATTTGTAAAAAACCTATTTTAGTAAATATCATTTTCTTCCATGTTGTTTGATTGAATAGTTAAAAAAAAATCAGTACTCATAAATAAAAGAGCTTAAAATGTCAGACTTGTCTGCTTGTGAAAAATTGGCAGAATTATCCGTAAAAGGATGGTCTTACGAAAAATTGTTGAAACGCGAAAAATTATGTCATGACGCACTCTCGGCAAAAGGGATCAAAGCCTTCGTGTCGGACAATAGAGAAACACGCTTGAATCAATTGAGGAGCATGTACGCGTATTTGATAGAGCGAGCACACATCCATCCGACAGAAACCACGGATTTGACTCTCAAAGCGGCCGAATTGACTTCATTGTTGATTCGGGTCAAAAGACGATATGAGTTGTTGACGAAAAACGATCGCGCATCCTTAAGACACAGCGAAGACCCCATGGATAAAGCGCTCATTGAAACCGCGGAAGATGGAGTGCTACATTACCCCCCTTCCCATCGGCCTAAATTAAAAGATCAATTGCAGCGAATGAAAAAAACGAAACATGATATTTCAGATAATTTGAGCCGATGCAAAGAAGCCCAGAAATATCACAAATCGCGACTCAATGATTTGGAAGATGCTGAAGAAGTAGCACAAACGTTACGAAAAAGACGATCAGAACTTCTGAAGGAATTGCGTCGCTACAAGACCGAAGATAGAGAAGGGAAACGTTGTTTGGCCGAAATGGCGGAACTCGAAATGGAAGAAAAAAAATTGAGGAAAAAAAGAAAAGAATTGGTTGCCGAATTGAAAGAATGCAGAAAAAACGAAGAAGAAGGATTCAAATCCATGCAATTATTGGAAAAGGCAAAAAAACGATTGGAGGCTTGCAGTATGGAAAAAAATCAACTGAAAAAAGAAAAGGATGTGTTGTTGGTCACGAAAGGAGAATACGAGGATACCATGTGTGCACTCGCAACCGAATTGCAAAAACTACGTGTGGAAAATTTCTATTTGCAAGAAGTCATTTTAGAATTACAAAAACCCCCAGACCAGCTGCTCCTGGCGGAAACAGGAACTTTCTCCACGCAGAGTCAAATACAACCTTCCGCAAATTTCCAACAAAAATTACAAGAAGACAAGGCCAAATTGCAACAGCGCATCGCGGAAGCGCAGCAATTGCGTTCTGAATGGGATAAATTGGTCCCGGCTTCTTTTTCACAGGTATCCAAGCAAAAATAAAAATAAAAAACGAAAACATTAAAAAATGAGTGAGTTCAGAATTCTTTTTAGGTGCTCATTATGGTTGTCATAAAAGCAAAAAAAATATTGTCGGATAAAAATGTCTACGTCGTCTTGTTCCATGCATACTGGTCGTCAGACTGGTCCAGGAGTCGAAGTTTCCAAACTCAATCGACAACATATTAACGAAATTATCGAAAGTTGGATCATAAATGCCACGACTTTCACATTCACCAAACCTTCGTATTTGTCTCGATATGGGGAATTCTTGCTCTCGTCTCATTTGGAAAATAATAAAATCATCGGAACAGAACATCTTGGGAAAATAATGGCGCTTTATTTCGACAAAGCGGATGAAAAGATTTTAAAATCCATTTTGTTGTATTTGGCGTCCAAATTAAAAAAAAACATTTTGGTTTTGGATTATCGGGCCATCGTGGTCAGCGATAACAAATATCAGGTAACCTTATCCAAAATATGTTCGATATGTGGATTGAGTTTTTGTCTTTCCTGTGAGGTTCAACCGTCTCGTTTGCCGAAGAAATTCTCTCGATTTTTCCAACACACAGCGATAGAAGATTGCATTATTTACGTACCTCACATGCCCAACGACGAGGAAGAAGAAAATATTTTCAACCAAATCATTTCGAGTTTTTCTATGAACAATATTTTTATACGTTACGACGAAGATCGTTTTCCAAATTTGGACGAAGAAGAAGACGACGAAGAACTTTTGTTCCAGACAAATCATCCTGTCATTAAAGAATTGTTGCGGATAAACAATGTATGTCCTCCTACGGAACTGACTTATCATACACATGTCAAGAAATCTGATATTCTGGTTCCATCTTGTTCTAAAGTTGATGATCAAACACTGACCTCCTTGCAAATGAAAGAGGAAGACCTGATTTTCCAAAGGAATATCTTCAGAATTTTTTCTCATTTTGTCTCAAAATCCAATTCCATCTCAAGACATCGACTATCTTGTATCAATCATCCATTGTTGAAAAAAAAAGATCTTTCTTCTTCTGAAATAGAAAATATCTGCACTATGGTGATTTACTTTTCGAAATTGAAAGGATTGAGAAATCGATGTTTTCGGAGGAGTTTTGATTTGCACGTCGAAAAACAAAAAAATTCTGAAAATGAGGAAGAAGATGTAGAGAGTTTGGAAAAGACTTTCACGAAATACGAACAACTAGTTTACGATGATGCTTTCTATCCCTCCTCTTGTACTCTTGGTACAAAAGATAAAAAGTTATCATCCACCGAAAATGCTGCTCCTGGTGGAAACAGTATTTTCGATTGGGAAAGCATCTCGGGTACTCCAAAACGCGCATTAGAGCGGATGGTGCTGTGGCCTGTAAAATATCCAGAATTTTTCCAAAAGGATTCTCTGTTAACTCAAACGAACAAAGGGATTCTTCTATACGGACCACCGGGATCAGGAAAAACGTTTTGGGCCAAATCGCTCGCAAAAGAATGCAAAATACCGTTTTTGCATGTCAAACCTTCCACTCTACTAAATAAATATGTAGGAGAGACCGAACATTTGATTAATGGGCTTTTTTCATTGGCCACCAAATTGAAATCCTGCGTGATCTTTTTGGATGAGATAGACAGTCTTTTGGGAGCCAGAACTTCGCACGAGAGTTCTCATAGTAGACATATGAAAAATCAGTTCATGTTGAATTGGGATGGTTTCCAAAATGGCGGACAAGTCATTGTCATCGGGGCGACGAATAGACCATTCGATATAGACGATGCCGTGATTGATCGTTTCTCTCGACGAATCTTCGTGGACTTTCCCAACAAATCCAAGCGGGCCGAAATGATCAAAAATATGTTACAAAACGAAAATTTGGATTCCGAAATCAATTTCGAGTTGCTCTCCGAAAAAACGGAAAATTTCTCGGGACGAGATCTGCGCAACATGTGCATGGAGCCGCCTATCAAATGATCGAAGATAATGTAAGCGCTGTTTCTGGCGGAGATAGTACCTCCTCGCGTGGGAAGAAAAAAAGAAAATTACACATCACGACAAATCATTTAATAATTGCCATCTCCCAGATAGTTCCCGGGGTATCGAAAGATAGTGAATCCGTTGAAGAATTGCGTCGTTGGAGTGCTCGAGATTCTCCCAACTGTGCAAAAATTCTTTCGTATTATTCGTAATTTTTTTTGTGTGCTTTAAAATAAAATAAATAAAAAATAATGAATTGTGCAAATGAGTCGTTATTTATTGATCCAGTCAAAGCAATATCACCTTTTTGCATTGATGTTCTAATTTCTATGATCGGGATTCTATACGAAAAAAGCATGTCCAGAGTGAGGATCGCGATGGAACATAATGAAAAATGCAAGATGACTCATCATCTCAACATGCAAGGCATTAAAAGTGCGATTTTATTGGATGAAGAAATGAAAGAATATGAAATCGTATATCAATCGTTCATCAGCAGAGCTGCTGGTGCTGGTGCTGGTGCTGGTGCTGGCGGAGACGTTTTGGAAGAAGAAAATAAAAACAAGAAAATTTATGACGATATATTCGAGCGCTTATCTATCTTGCGACGTCTCCGACAGAAAATAAATGAAGATCTGCCGAGAAGTCTTTCTCCTCGCGGAGGACATGAAACTATGAAAGACCCGGCCACCCACATTTTTTTCGCTTCAGCTTTCGTCAAAGGAATGTCTTTGTTGTCTTTCGAAGAATTGCTTGGGTTAGATGAAGATGAGGAAGAAGAGTGCAGTGAGGAAGATGAGGAGTCCGAAGAGGAAGAAGAAGAAGATATCGAATTCTATGTTAACGACACTTCCTTATCAATCGAATGCAGTTGCGACGTTTGCCAAAATATTCAAAATATCGGAAATATCTGGAACCAATGGCAGCCCGAAGGTCCTTTGGCCACTGGTATGAAACAATTTGTCGAATCTGCTCACGCTGCGCTGGAACATAAAATCATTGCATGAGATATAAAAATAAATAAAGCATATCAATATATCGTAATCGCAATCCGGGCAGGTTTGCTTTACAAAATTCTGCAATACGTGAAATACACAAGAGAGGGATCCTAAAACTCTTTAGATGGAATATGTAACTTGGCCTGAAGCCGGCGAGATAATAATTACCATTTGAAGTGTTCCAGTTGCAATAAAATTTTGACTCTGACCAAAGTTCAACAACGTAAATAGAAATATCTGCCGCAAAATAAAGGGAAATGGGAGAAAAAAGGTATGTATGGATTGTTCACGCATGGCATGACGAGGATACTATCCGCGACTTGTGGGATGAGAGGAAAACTGGCGGGGTTGACGCGATTTTCTCCACAGAAGAAAAAGCACAATGTTACATTGAAGCAGACATCGACGCTCTCAATAGACCCATAGGGTATATCAAAAAACGCTCACGTACCGAATGGGTGGTAGATGATTGTCGTCACTACCGATATCATAAACTCGAGGTGGATCTCGATGAGGATTGGTTTGGCCCTTTCGAGACGAGTTCGAAGCCGGAAAAAATATGAGTTTCGACGAATGCGTGACGGACTTGACACCACAAATAGCCAGCCCAGCAGTTAGTTTGAAAAAAAAAAAAAAAATAAAT
>PVMS01144744.1_pt1 | contig 31015 bp, 34 predicted proteins | sample 1853461 | NCBI WGS metagenome assembly PVMS01 (sample SAMN08582032, study PRJNA380276) | Marine sediment metagenome, whole genome shotgun sequencing project. | isolation source: ocean sediment barecode stripped | collected 2017
GTGATGCCTATGCTTCATGGCAGAAGGGCGGGGTTGAAAATATCAACGGCAGGCTGCGCCGTGATCTGCCGAGGCATCTTGATATCGACGCAATGAATGATGAGGACCTCGCCGACATCAACCTCATGCACAATCTGACACCAGGAAAATGCCTCAATTTCAAGAAACCGGCCCAAGCCCTGTTGTCACAACTCGGTATTGATGCCAAACTCTCATTTCATAGAGGTGTTGCACTTCAAATTTGAATCCGCCGTCTCTCGCACCGGCTGCTGTTTGATTTGCCAAATAAAGAGTCCGAACACAGGGAATAGGCGCGATGTCCGCAACACTCGCAGAAAAAATTATCGCCCGCGCGGCGGGCCGGGACACGGTCTCGCCGGGTGAAATTGTGACGTGTGCAGTTGATCTGGCCATGATGCACGATTCCGGAGGGCCGCGCCGGGTAAAACCGATCCTGGAACGCCTGAACGCGAAAATCTGGGATGTTGAAAAAGTCGTGGTCATCATGGATCACTTCGTTCCCGCCGTGGACGCGGAAAGCGCCGCGATTTTGGACCTGACGCGCAAATGGTCGGTCGAAAACGGCATCGACAATTTTTACGATATGCAAGGTATCTGCCATGTCGTGCTGCCTGAACGGGGTCATTTGTCGCCGGGTATGTTTGTGGTTGGCGGTGACAGCCATTCACCGACCGGCGGTGCATTCGGCTGTTTCATGTTCGGCGTTGGCGCCACAGACATGGCCGGCGTTCTGGTCACCGGTGAAACCTGGATCAGGGTTCCCGGGACCATCCGCATCGACATCAATGGTGAACTCGCCGATGGCGTCTCGGCAAAGGATATTATCCTGCATCTGTGTGGCCGCCTCGGCATGGGCGGTGGCGACTATCAGGTTGTTCAATATACCGGTGAAACCATCGACACCCTGGCCATGGCCGAACGCATGACGTTGTCCAACATGGCCGCCGAACTGGGTGCCCAGACCGGCCTCATCGCGCCGGACGAAACCACCGCCGCCTACATTAAAAACGCCGGTGGTACGGTTGGCGATATTGCCCATTGGCAAGGTGACGCAGAGGCAACCTACATGGCCACCCACACGGTCGATGCCTCGGCGCTTGACCCTTACGTCGCGGCACCGCACAGCCCGGCCAATTCCGCACCGGTTGATAAACACCCGGGCGTTGCCGTTGATCAGGCCTATATCGGCGCCTGTACCGGAGCCAAGCTTGATGACCTGCACATGGCCGCGCGTGTGTTAAAGGGAAGAAAGGTCGCCAGCGGAACACGCTTGCTGGTCGCGCCGGCCTCGACGCGAATTACCGCCAGCGCCGCCGCCGATGGCACGCTTGCCACCTTAACCGAAGCCGGCGCCATCCTGATGCCGTCCGGCTGCGGTGCGTGTGCCGGCTATGGCGCCGGTATTCTGGCCGATGACGAGATATGCATTTCGTCCACCGCGAGAAACTTTCAGGGCCGCATGGGTGCGTCATCGTCGAAGGTCTACCTGGGCTCGCCCTACACCGTGGCGGCCAGCGCCATCGCCGGACGCATCGCCGACCCGCGGGACTTTCTGTCGGCAAAGTGATGATGGCAATGGAAAACAAAGGCGGAAAGGTTTGGCTGTTCGGCGATGATATCGATACCGATGTGCTAGCGCCGGGGCTTTATATGAAAGGCCCATTTGAAGAACTGGCCGCCCATTGCCTGGAAGCCGTTAATCCGGATTTTGCAGCTAACGTAGCCGAGGGTGATGTCATCGTCGCCGGCCAGAACTTCGGCATCGGGTCGTCGCGGGAACAGGCGGCTCAGGCGCTTAAATATCTCGGCGTGTCCATACTGGTGGCTAAATCCATCGGCGGTATTTTCTTCCGCAATGCCCTGAATTTTGGCATGACGGCGCTAACCTCGCCGGACGTGGATCGTATTTCGCCCGGCGACAGGATTACCGTCGATGCCGCCGCAGGAATCATTGCCAACCTGACGCAGAACGAAACCTATGTCTGCGATGCGCTACCGCCTCAGTTACTGGCCATGGTGCAGGATGGCGGTCTGGTTCCGCATCTTGAAAATAAACTGGCGCAATCACAGAAAAAGGACGCCGGACTATGACGCAATATCCAGGCCTGAAAGACCAGCTATCCGGTGGCGGTATCGTCATTGCACCCGGTATTTTTGACGCCATCGGTGCGGTGCTGGTGGAACAAGCGGGATTTCAATCCGCCTATCTGTCTGGCGCCTCCATCGCCTATACCCGGTTCGGCCGGCCCGACATCGGTTTGGTTGGTATGAGCGAGGTCGCCGAGACGCTTTCCGCCATTGCCGAACGCTCGAACCTTCGCATTACCGTTGATGCGGATACCGGATACGGCAACGCACTTAATGTGCAGCGCACGGTACGCTTGTTCGAAACTGCCGGCGCCGCCGCCATTCAATTGGAAGACCAGACCCTGCCTAAGCGGTGCGGACACCTGGCCGGTAAATCACTTGTTTCCACCGGTGAAATGGTCGGCAAGATCAAGGCGGCACTGGACAGTAGACGCAGCCCCGAAACTTTTATCGTTGCCAGGACCGACGGGGTTGCTGTCGAAGGTTTTGCCGCGGCAATGGATCGCTCCGAAAGATACCTCGAGGCCGGTGCCGATATCCTGTTTGTCGAAGCGCCGGAGTCGGAAGATCAGATGCAGGCGATCATCAGGCAATTCGGCGGCCGCATCTCCCTGCTCGCCAATATGGTCGAAGGTGGTAAAACTCCGCAAAAAAGTGCCCCAGAACTGGAAGACATGGGCTATTCCATGGTCATTTTCCCGGGCGGAATGGTACGTGCGCTGGCCCACAAGGCTCAGGCATATTTGGCCAGCCTCAAGGAACATGGCTCGACAGTGCCGTTCCGTGACAACATGCTGGACTTCGACGGACTGAATGAATTGCTCGGCACTGACGACATGCTAACGACGGGTGCCAAGTACGATGCCAAGAATTTCGAGGAAACATAATGATAAATCTAATCATCTGACGAATAATAATATGGAGCACCAAAATGGAACTTTCTGATCTGACCGCGCGCCAGTACTTCGAACAGGTCAAGGCCAACCCGGCACGCGCCCGTTTCGGCTTTGGCCGCAAGGCGGCTTTTATCAACATTGACCTTCAGTGCGTTTACACCAAGGTGGGTGAATTTAAAACAGCCTACGAAACCGATCCCAAGCAGCTGGATTACATCAACCAGATTTCAGACCAGGCCCGCGACAAGGGCATGCCCGTGGTGTGGACCCATGTTGGTTATATGCAATCAGGTGAGGATGCCGGTGTATGGGGCACCCGTACCGATACCCCCGATTCCCTGCAAAACATCAAGATCGACTCCCGACGTTTTGAATTTGACGACAGAATGCATATCGATCATGAGCGTGATCCCATTTACGTCAAAAGAATGGCCTCGGCCTTCCACGAAACCGCCCTTCAGTCTTTACTGGTTTGGCATAACGTCGACACCTTGATCCTGTCCGGGGGATCCACATCGGGCTGCATTCGCGCGACCGCCGTAGATAGTTTGATGCGCGGTTACAGGACCATCGTCCCGGAAGAATGTGTCGCCGATAAACACGAAATTCCCCACTTCGCTAACCTGGCTGATTTAATGCTCAAGTACGCTGACGTGGTTCCGGTAAGCCAGGTGTTCGACTTTTTGAATGCCTATCAACCGGCCAACGAATAAAAGGGAAAGCGACCATGAAAAGCGATCTTGGACTGTATGATTTCAATCCTTATGTAAACCGCCCCAAGATTACATGGCCCAATGGCGCGCGCCTGGCTTTTTGGGTCGCCCCCAATATCGAATATTACGAACTTGACCCCCCGGCCAACCCAACCCGCCAGGCCTGGCCCCGGCCGGTGCCCGATGTGCAAATGTATTCGTCGCGCGATTACGGCAACCGGGTGGGCCACTGGCGTGTGATGGAAGCGATGGACCGCAACGGGGTGCGCGGCAGCGTGTCTTTGAACGTTGCCCTGTGTGAACACCACCCGGAAATTATCAAAGACTGTGCCGACAGGGGCTGGGAATTTTATTCCCACGGAATTTACAACACCCGCTTTGTCTTCGACATGGACAAGAACCAGGAACGGGCCATGATCAAGGATGTTTTTGACACCGTCAAAAAGCATACCGGCCAAACCGTTTCAGGATGGCTGTCACCGGCCCTGACCTACAACGAATGGACCATGGACCTGCTGGCAGAAGCGGGTGTGGAGTACATTTGCGATCTTTTCCACGACGACCAGCCGCAACCGGTGAATGTTGAAAAAGGCCGCTTGATCAGCGTGCCCTATTCGCTGGAGATGAATGACATCATCGCCTACAACGTAAACCTGATCCCGCCACGCCAGTACCTGAACCAAATCAAGGCCTGCTTCGACCAGCTTTACCAAGAAGGCGCTGAATCTGGCACGGTGATGTGCATCCCCTTGCATGGCTATGCGGTCGGTCATCCCCACAGAATTGCCGCCTTTGAAGAGGCCCTGGAATACATTACCGGCCACGATGACGTATGGGTTACCACCGGTCGCGAAATTGCCCAGTGGTATTATGAACATCATTACGAGCAAGCGGTTGAACACCTAAAACACGTGAAGGGAGCCTGAGCACATGACCATTTCTGATGATTATCTGGCATACCCGAAACGTTCCCACGGCATGGATCATGATCGCTACGATTGGTCGATGATTCAAAATCGCCCTCCCCTTAAATGGCCGGGCGGTGCCAACGTTGCCGTGTGTGTGATGGTGGCGATGGAATTTTTCCCGCTCGATCAACCGGCAAAACCCTTCAAGGCCCCTGGCGGCATGGCCACTCCCTATCCTGACCTGCGCCACTATACCCTGCGCGACTATGGCAACAGAGTTGGTTTTTACCGGGTCATGAAAGTTCTCGACGAACTGGCCATCAAACCAACCGTCGCCTTTAACTCGGTCGTTGCTGAACGTTATCCGCAGTTGGTGGATGAGGTTAATCGCAGGGACGGTGAAATCGTCGCTTACGGCGTCGACATGGGCAAGGTCCATCACGGAGGCATGAGCGTTGAAGAAGAAACTGATTTGGTTCGCTGTTGCGTTTCATCCCTGCGCCAGGCATCAAACCAGCCTGTTACCGGATGGTGGTCGCCGGCCCGATCTGAATCCATGAACACCCTTGATCTGGTGGCGGCTGAAGGCATTGAATACGTTTGTGACTGGATCAACGACGATTTGCCCTACCCCATGCGCACATCAACCGGGCCGATCCATTCCATGCCCCTATCCCATGATATTGACGATCAGACCATCATTTCAGCATACCATCAGTCAGAAGCTGAATTTATCACCCAGGTTTGTGACGCCTTTGACACCCATATGGCAGATTCAAAAACACATGGTGGTCGGGTATTCACCCTAACGATCCACCCCTGGATGTCAGGCCAACCGCACCGCATCATGGCCCTGAAAAAGGCCCTTAGCCACGTTATGGGTACCGATGGTGTGTGGTCGGCGACGGCCAGTGAAATTATTGATGCCTTTAAAAGCCAAGGATAATTAGCTTATGGCCGTTTTGCCCGCAAAAGATGTTTCCTTTGATATTCATGTGCCGGTTGCCATCATTGGCGGCGGGGCTTGCGGGATGATCGCGGCGCTAGCGGTTAAAGACGCCGGCCTTGATTCGGTGGCGCTGGAACGGGACCCGATCCCCAGGGGAAGCACGGCGTTATCGTCGGGCATGATTCCAGCCTGCTGTTCGAAAATTCAACAAGCAGCGGGTGTCGAAGATTCTGTCGACATCATGGCCGCCGATATTCAGAAAAAGGCACGTGGGCAAGCCGATCCCGATTTGGTCGAAACCGTGTGCCGGGAGTCCGGTCCGGCGATTGACTGGTTGACCGATGTTCACAGTGTGGAGCTGACCCTGGTTCAGGGCTTCCTGTATCCAAGCCACAGTCAAATGCGCATGCACGCGCCGGCGTCCCGAGATGGGGCTGATTTGATTAGTGGCCTGACACAGGCGGTTGAACGGGCCGACATTTCGGTGATGACAAATGCTCACGTGGTTGATTTGTACGCTGATGATTCCGGCCGCATTCTTGGACTAAAGACCGAGCGCCCGGATGGGTCCGGTGACCTGATCGGCTGCGACGCGCTGGTAATGGCCTGCAACGGTTTTGGCGGCAACAGCGATATGGTCGGCCAATTTATCCCCGATATGGTGGACGCCAATTACTTCGGCCACGTCGGCAATCAGGGTGATGCGATCCTGTGGGGTGAAGCCCTGGGCGCGGCAACCCGTCATCTGGGCTCTTATCAGGGTCACGGATCGGTCGCCCATCCCCACGGTATTCTGATCAGCTGGGCGCTGATGATGCAGGGCGGCATTCAGATAAATTCAGAGGGTCGCCGTTTTTCAAATGAACATGATGGATATTCCGAACAGGGCCGCCGCGTCCTGGCGCAGCCGGGAAGCATCGCCTGGGATGTGTTCGATAACCGCCTGCACGAGCGCGGTCAGGAATTCGTAGATTACCGCGAAGCCGACGCCGCGGGCGCAGTCTGTACCGCCGACAGCGTCGAAGCTTTGGCCGAGTTGACAGGCGTGCCGCTCGAAACCCTTCGCCAGACTCTGGCGGAAACGGAACGGTTGGCCGCCGGCGATGGCACGGATGAATTTGGCCGGGATTTCACGGGCGAACCCGCACTCGACCCCCCCTACCGCGCCATCCGGGTTACCGGATCGCTGTTTCATACCCAGGGCGGCCTGGTCGTCGATAAAGATGCCCGTGTATTGCGCCAAGACGGCTCACAATTGCCAAACCTGATGGCCGGTGGCGGGGCCGCTTGCGGGGTTTCGGGCCCGGAAGACTGGGGTTATCTTTCCGGCAACGGATTGCTGACCGCGGTTACCCTTGGCCGCCTGAGCGGGGCAACGGCGGCCCGGATCGCACTGGATAAATAAGATCAGGTGTTCAGCGTATTTTCGCCGGCCATATAAACGGCGACGTGACTGAATAGTCCATCGCGGACTGCAAAAAAGTTGCAGTTTGATTTGTGTGTTTGACTGCCGTCGTGATGGGTGTTCAGAACCCTAAATTGGGCCGCGATGCGGTCCTCGTCCGGTGCCGGGACAAACGTAAAATCGAGATGTTGAACCGAGGCGTGATTGTGCCACAGGCGCTCGAACATTTGTTCGATATCGTTTTTTCCCTGCGACCGGACGCCATGGGTTTCGACGCTAAATTTACAATCATCGGTCAGGGTCTCGCTGATCACACCAAAGTCGGCACCATCGACACCGCCGAAGTATCGTTTCACCAGGTCGATCATTTCCTGCCGGGTCATGACATTCCCAATTCTTCTGCGGCTTGCTCGGTCGACATGACGCGACCGAACAGACGGGCGAAGTTTTTCATGGTTGCCCGGTGAAGGTCTTCATGCGTTGTGGCGCAGGCGTCCTCGATGAGGGTCACGCTATAACCCCGATCGGCGGCTTCCCGGGCCGTTGTTTCGACACACATGTTGGTCGATACTCCGACCATGTACAATTGGTCTTTACCAAGGGATCGCAACAGATGATCGATGCCGGTCGAGGCGAAGGCCCCTATCGACGTTTTGTTGAGCACGCTTTCACCGGGTTGCGGTTTCAGGTCATCGATGATTTCGTGCTCCCGGCTGCCTTCAAAGTTATCGAGGGACTGAAACAGTTTTTTCATGTGCGGTGGGGCGTCCGAGCAATCGGATTTGGTGGAACCGACGGTTAAATAGATGACTTCGTTGCCAGCCTGTCGGAATCCGTCGAGCAGGCGTTTGGTGTTGGGCACCACCAGATTTTCGATGCGCTTGAAGCGATAGGCGGCGACGTTTGATTTTTCCGCGGCCATGCGCCGCCCCAGTGCGCCTTCCGGGTGCCCCGTGGCGTACTGCATATCGACGACGATCAGGACGGCCCGGTCAGCGTCCACGATCCGTTCGGCCATGAATTCCTTGATATAATCAGCCTCATCAATTTTTGACGTCGACATGGTATTTCTCCTTCAGATTTCTTCGTAGTGTACGGGAAACAGACGGGCCAGGTCAGCCACACTGTCCAATGTCATGATGTGGTAAATGTTGAATCGATAGGCCGTTCCGGCGTTCATTTCGGGCGGCGTCAGGGGGAAAGCCAAATTGCCGCCGGTCGATAATCGCCCCTCGAAACCTTGATGAAGCAGGTGCTGGCGAGTCACGGCGATAACGCTTTTGGCCTCTTCGGCGGTCGCGGCGACGCATTCTCCCAGCAGCAGAATTTCCCGTGGCGGCATTTCCGGTGGGGTCGGCCAATCAACGACGCCGTCCAGGCCGTAACGCCTGAAATAAAGCTGGTAAGGATGCTCGGGATCGGGCGGCAGAATGTTTGCAACAGTGTCCTGAACGGTGGCGAGAATTTCATCGATCTTGTCTATGAACCGGGCGTCTGCGGCCCCGGCCAGCAAAATGGCCCGCTCGCCCAACCATTCGGCACCCTCGATTTTGACACTCGGCCGTTCAGCCGGTTTCCAGACTGCCCCGGTGACCCGGACGCGACGATCATCGAGCGCTTCATAGTGTGCGTCATCCACATACAAGACACCGTCCGGTTCTGAAACCGTATAGGGATCGGCCTGTTCATAAAGGCTATGGGCGGCGACCGATGTGGGGGTCGCGCGGCGCTCAGGGTTCATGCTTTCAAGCTCGAACCCTTGCTCATCCAGCGTGCCCAGCATGGCGTCACGGCCTCCCGGCACGCAGCAGATCGACGAGCATTCGATAATTTTCGCCATGTGCGTGGCGGTCCCTGTGGGATAACCCAGCAAAGTAGGTACGGCGGCAAAAACGGCGGTGTCACAGGCGCGCCCGGCGATCACCACATCGGCCCCGGCGCTCAGAGCCCGATGAAAGGCTTCAATGCCCATTTGCCCGACGATGTTTGTCGCCTGGTCAACCGCGTTTTCATCTAACTCAGTGATCGCGCCGATGGGCGTAACATTACCCCTGCCGATGGCCTTAATGATGGTTTCGCGCGGCATGTCGGCCGAGATAACGGCAAGTTTGAAATGCAGACCCTCCTCGTGGGCGATTTCACTTACGATGTCGACAACGCCATCAAGCTGGGTTGCCGTTCCTGCCGTTCCGGCGCTGCCGATGATCAGGGGTACGTTCAAGGCCCGTGCGCCTTTTAAGACCAATGCCAGATCTCGCTTGGTGATCGCCGGCGTGGTCGCCATTTGACCGCTGCCGAGATAAGCCGGGCCGGGATCGATGGAGCCCATATCGGCACCGATGACATGGGGCGATCGCTGCAATCCGGCCTGAAAGGCCGCTGCCGGGATGCCGTATCCCAGTTGCCCGGAAGCCGCCAGCACCCGCAATTTGGGGCGCGGAGACAGACCGCCTAAATCGGCGATCAGTTTTTCGATGGCGGTCATAACACCAGATCCAGCAGCGGGCCGTGTTGCTGGGCACCATAGACATCCCGGTCACCGGGCGTTCCGGCAATGATCGAACGGGCCAGAACGATCTTCAGTGCATTGGCCGGTGGATAAGCGATGATTTCCACATCGGTATGGGAAATTTTGTAGCGCCGGGCGATCTCGTGCGCGGTCAGGTTTGGCGACATTCTGGCGGTGTCAAAAGCCGCCTGATCATCGAACATGATATCGATCGTCAATTGGGTCGGGCCGGCATTTTTGCTGCGAATAATCCGGGCCAGATCTATCAGTTTTACAGACACCCGATGATCCCGCTAATTCAAAACCACGGCGGCTTCGGCGTCAGCAATGGCGCCGTGCAAACTGTCCACCGATGATGCCTGATCCAGAGCCATGATCTCGCCATGAACGGACTGTGCTTGTTCCGACTTCCATAGGCGGGCGACCAAATCATCATATTTCGTTCGCAATTCCTGATCCGAATAGGGGTCGCGCCAGTCTCCGCGATTGGTATCTGTCGCCGCTTGCAGCACAGCGCCATTGGTCAGGGTTATTTTTATCGACGCCGGACGATGTTCGGGCAAACTGGCTGACATTTTCGGATCCTCATTCAACCGGACTTTTTGCGCCAGCGACTGGGCCGTTTGGTTGCCAATAGCTTCGCGGGTAAAGCTGCCGACACCGCTGTTGCCATGAACAAGGGTGGTCGCCACGGCGAACGGTACACTGAACTTGCCGGCCAGCGTATTGCGCGGCGCCGGATCATCCAGTTCGACGGCCAGACTGTAGGTATCGACGGATATTTGGGCGATGTCTGCGGGTTCAATGGGTTCCGACTGAGAGGCGATAATCTTGTCCAGCGCGTCAAGGGTGGCATGATTAAAACGGCAACAGGAATGCAATTTGAAATAATTGCGCGAGATTTCCCATCGCCGACCAAGTTCCACCGTCATCTCCTCGGGCGCGAAGCTATCGGATACGACCTTGCCAAAAACATGAGCGATGCCATCCACTTCACCGCTGAATCCGGCGTCGACCAGATCACCTGCCAGCACCCCCATTTGATTGCTGACACCGGCAAACACATTGCGCACCGTGCCGCCTTCCAGCATGGTCCGGCGACTGGTCGAAAGACTTAAGTTCGATCCGACGTTGAGCAGGGTTTTCATTTTATCAGCGTCGAATCCCTTCAGACGACCCACGGCAACGGCGGCACAAATCGATCCCCAGGTGCCATGGGGATGCATCGTCAATCGAAGATTGCAGGCGATTCCGACGCGGGCACCGATCTCGTAACCAACGGCAATTGCCGCCACCAGGTAGTGATTGCTGACCGAGCTGCCCGCTTCGTTTAATGCCTCGGACAGCGCGAAAGCGGCTGGAATAGTGTGCATGCCCGGGTGGCCTTTGCAAAACTGATTGCCCTCGTCCATTTCCAGAAATGTCCCGGCGGTACCGTTGAGCAAGGCGGCCTTGGAAGGATCGGTTTTCAAACCCGTGCCGATAACGCTCGCCGGGCCACCGGACGTTGCCATTTGCCCTGAAAGATGCTGCATTTCCGGTTCTGCCGCGCCACCGACGATGGCGCCAATGCTGTCGGCGATGACCAGCTTGGTACGCTCTATTGTTTCAGCGGGAATGTCTTCATAGCGGCAGGTCGCGGCAAATTTTGCGACTTGGTCCAGATAGTTATCCATATCAATTTGTCTCCGGTATTGCGTCTATCAAGTGGGTTCAGTCTGGCTGCGGAAATGGCGGGATATTTCACCAGCGGTGGTCTGCCAGACCCGGTCAAATCCGGTGATGTCTTCAAGCGCCTGTTCCAGGTATCTGATTCTGTGCGGCTGGCCAATAACCCAGGGGTGCAGCGACAAGCCAAACAACCGACCCGATGTCGCCCCTTCATCATACAGACCGCGAAAGGCTTCACCGACCAGATCGGGATATCTGGGATTGGGAATGTGGCGCAGCCAGAGCGCCAGAACATCATCCCATTCCATCTGATTGGGGATCGAGACCAGACCGGGATTGGTGGTCATCCAATAGGGCTGGTCATCATTGGGCCAGTCCATCACGTAGTCATAACCGGCTTCGGCCAACAATTGCGGGGTCCGGGTTGATTCACTGGAATCCGGCCCCAGCCATCCCACCGGGCGCTGTCCGGTGGCCCTGGTAATAATCTCGGTGGTCGCATCAATCGTACGCCTCTCTTCTTCCTCGGCCATGGCGCTGGTGATCATGCGGGTCTGATATTCACCATGAGCGGCAATTTCATAACCCCGTTCGAGGCAGGCTTCAACCAGCCGGGGATAGCGTTCCATGGCCCCGGCATTGGCGGCGACGGTTACCTTCAAATCGAACCGGTCAAGCAATTCGAGAATTCGAAAAATACCGATCCGGTTGCCGTACTCACGTTGGGTGAAGGGCCGGTATTCTGGAAAATAAAAGCCGTACTCGCCTTGGAAACGCGGGTCTTTAAGGGCCTGCTCGGGGGGCTCAAGTTCATAATATTCCAGATGCAATAACACCCAGAACGCCAGCTGCTGTCCATCGGGCCAGGCAAGCCTGGGCCGGGTTGGCAAGGCGGAATATGGATAAAGATCGTGATCCATACCGGCTTTCGGGGTGGTCATGTCAGGCACTCCCCTGTATCAAAGCCGCCATGTGTTCGGTGCCGTTTTCCAGATACCAATCGGCGATTTCCTCGCCCGTCGCCGCCCACACACCATCATGGGACAGAATATAAGCCAGCGCTTCGTCCAGATGCCGAATGCGATGGGGCTGACCGATCATATAGGGATGAACGGCGATGCACATAACGCGCGCACTGTCCTCGCTCTCCCGGTACAGAGTATCAAAGGTGTCCTTTATCATCCGGACAAAGTCAGCCGCTTCAAAGGGTTGGCGATACAGGATCGAATCATTCAGGTCCATGGTGTAGGGCAGAGATATCAATCGCCCCGAGCGTACTTGCATGGGCGTCGGCTGATCATCATGGTGCCAGTCGCAGTAATACTTGATGCCGGCTTCGGCAATCAGGTCGGGCGTGTTCAAAGTGAACGACGCCGCCGGTGAAAACCAGCCGGGAATTTTTCGTCCCGTCAGTTGAGCAAACATATCGACACATTCCTTGATCGCCGCGCGCTCTTCGTCTTCGGCCATATTCCAGTGGTAACGGGTGTTGTAGATACCGTGCGACATGATGCTCCAATCGCGCTGTTCGCAGGCCTCGAAAATCTCGGGGTAATGGACAAAATTGGCAAGACTTAGGGAAACCGTGCCGCGTACGCCGTGTTTGTCGAGCGTATCCATCATGCGCCAGACCCCGACCCGATTGCCGTAATCCTTGCTGCCATAGCCAATAATGTCCGGGTGCGGTGTGCGCGGCCATGGGTCGCGTACATCAGAAGGACGCGGTAAATATTCATAGTGTTCAATGTTTGGAACGACCCATAGAGCCATCCGCGCGCCGTTCGGCAGGGTCAATTTTGGTCGATCTGTAATTGGCGAATAGGGAGCCCGGTCAGCGTTAACAATTTTCATAACCGGCGATCCCCAAGAGTTTTCCGGGCAATCCTACATTTCCACAATACGGGAAAACGAAATCCGAAAAACGAGCGTTTGATATTTGGTTCAATAGTATGCCATAATATCAAATGACTTCAAGTCAAGGGGTTGGGAATGCCTAAGAATTTGTCGGACGCAGATGTCGCGCACTATCGCGACCACGGATATGTCTCACCGTTTCCTGTGTTGTCTGCTAAAGACGTCGCCCGATTGCGTGGCAGCCTGGAACGCTATGAACAAAACGTCGGGCACCCCATCGATTTTCCCGAGAAATCCAAATCCTACCTGTTGTTTGACTGGGCCGATGAACTGGTGCATCACCCGAAAATAATTGATGCTGTCGAAGATCTGATTGGTCCGGATATTCTGGTCTATCATTCAACGACCTGGATCAAGGAGCCGAAGACGCCAGCCTATGTGTCGTGGCATCAGGACGGTAAATATTTTCACCTGCGGCCAAATTTGCACGTCACGGCCTGGATCGCACTTTCCGATGTAAGCGTTGAAAGCGGCTGTATGCATGTGATTCCCGACAGTCATACATTAGGAGACCTGGAGCATGAAGACGATCTGGGAGAATGGAATATGATCAAACGCGGACAGGGGATCAAGGGTCGATTTGATCGGGAAACCGGAATTCCCATGCCGCTGAAAGCAGGCGAGATGTCGCTGCATCATACCGACCTGGTCCATTGTTCGCGGGGCAATGATGGTGATGACCGTAGAATAGGACTGGGTATCAGCTTTATCCCGGCGTCGGTTCGCCAGTATGGAGAACCAAAAGCGACGGCCCTGCTGGTGCGCGGCCGGGCGCGGCCGGGGGAATTTGAGGAGGAAAAAAGGTTAGATACTGAAATGAGTGAGGAGGCTCTTGCCAATCACGCATATTCGGTTGATTTGTTTCGTGCCCGTCAGGATATCGGGTCCATTCATTTAAAAGAGCAAAGGGTCGGTTAGTCGATAGAACGTCAGGAGAATTGGTCGCCCGGAACAAACAAATACCGTGCCGAAGTGACCAAAAAACTAAATCAACTAGTGACAGACGCCATCATCGGTGGATAAGATATAATAGTATAACATTAGCAGGGAGAACTCGAAAATGGCTAAAAAATACACAAACAAAACGGTTTCACGCAGGACATTTGTAGCCGGTGCCGCAGCAGGAGCAGCGGCAGCAACATTTGGATTTCCGCATATCGCCAAGGCTGCTGCGAATGTCAAAATCGGCTTGATCCACCCGGCGACCGGTTTCCTGGCTTACCCGGGCGCCCAACTGCGCTATGGCTGTCAGTTGGCTATCACCGACTTTAACGCTGCCGGCGGCATTAAATCCATGGGCGGGGCCAAGCTTGAAGCAATGCTTGGTGATTCCCAGACCAAACCGCAGATCGGTGCAGCCGAAGTCGAAAAAATGAACGAAGCCGGTGTCGATGCCATCACCGGTTGCTATCAAAGCGCCGTTGCTTTGGCCGCGACCACCGCGGCCGCCAAATACAATATACCGTTCTCGATTGACGTTGGCGTTTCTGACCGCTTGGTTACCCGTGGTTTGACCAATGTCTTCCGTATGGCGGATGGCTATGGCCGAATTGCCCGTGACGCCGCCTCGAATTTGGGCGCGCTCAACAAGGCCGCCGGATCGCCGGCGAAAACGGTTGTCATCGTTCACGAAGAATCCGAATTTGGTACTGGAACGGCGAAACTGATGAACAAGCTGCTGCCGGAACAGGGTTTCACTGTTGTCGATACCATCAAACACGCCAATCCGACTCGTAACTTTGATAACATTGCCCTGCGGATCAAGGCACTCAAAGCCGACATCGTTATGCCGATGAACTATCCGGGCGAATATGTCTTGCTGGCCAGAACTTTGCGCCAGCAAAAAGTTGATTTTGCAGCGGCCTATTCGGTTCTTGGCGGTGGCTTTAATTTCAAATTCGTCAATGATCTGCCCGAAATTGCAGAAAATATGATCGATGTGAACCACTGGTACAATCCAAATTCACCTTTTGGTCAAAAACTGCGCAAGCGGGTCGAAGCCGATGGCAAGTTCTTCACGTTTGAAGTTTACCTGGCCTACAACTCGATCCGTTTCCTCCATGACGGTTTCGAACGTGCCGGCTCAAACGACAAGGCTGCGGTGAACGCCGCGTTGGCATCCAGCACCATCGATCCGTTGTTCATGCCGTACGGCCCGACCAAAATGGTCAACGGTCAGAACATGGGTTCTCGCGCGGTTTCCATTCAGGCTCAGAAGGGTGATATTCATGTTATTTATCCGAATGAGTTCGCTTCTGCCAAAGCGGTCTTCCCGCGGCCGAAAATGTAAGTGCTAAAAACTCAGAAATGAGGACTTGGAGAAATATCGACGCGGTCGCAATTTCTGTAACCGCGTCTTTCTTTTGCTGCAGGATTGCCTAGCAGCCGCTTGAAGAGACGATAGATATGTTATCAGCAAATATAACGATGCTGCCGGCGGCACTTATAAATGGAGTCATGTTCGGCGCAATTTATGCTCTGGTCGCCCTGGGGCTGACCCTGATTTACGGCGTCCTGCACATCATCAACTTCGCCCATGGGGCGATGCTGATGCTTGTTATGTATGCCGTTTATTTCCTCTTTAATTTTCTCGGGATTGATCCCTATGTGGCGTTGATTGTGGTCGTTCCGGGCAGTTTTTTTACGGGTTATGGGTTATACAAGTGGGGCATCGGCAAGATGTCTCACGGCAAGGATCAGAATATTCTGCTGATCACTTTGGGGTTGTCGATCATTTTTGAAAATGCCGCATTGTTCTTCTTCTCAGCCGATATGCAGGTTATCAACGTTTCCTATGCCTATGAATCGCTTGATCTTAGCATTCTTTATCTCGCCTATCCGAAAATCATTTCCTTTGTTGCCTCGTTGTTGATCTGCCTGTTGCTGTGGCTGTTGATGGCAAAAACCGATATGGGAAAAGCCATACGGGCCGTCGCCAAGGAAAAGCAGGGGGCGCGCCTGGTCGGCATTGATGTCGATCATATTTATGCGGTGACCTACGGCATCGGCATTGCCTGTCTGGGTGCGGCGGGGTGCTTATTACTGCCCTCGTTTTACGTCGATCCCTATACCGGCAATATATTTGTGCTCATTGCCTTCACAATTGTCGTTCTGGGCGGCATGGGCAGCATCGTCGGTGCCCTGATAGGCGGTTTCATTATCGGCATTACGGAATCGGTCGGCGGTTTGTTCCTGGGTGAAAGCCTCGGGCAAATCGGTATTTCGCTGATCTTTATCCTGATTTTGTTGTTCAGACCGACTGGATTGTTCGGGTGGAAACAATAGTGAGAAACTTAAGCCGAACGACCTGGATGATGATTGCCGGCACCTTTATCGCACTGGCCTTGCCGGTGATCATTTCAAACAAATTTTACATCGATATTCTGACGCTGATCCTGTTCTCAGCTTTTCTTGGACAGTCGTGGAATATTCTCGGTGGTTATGCCGGACAGTTTTCCTTTGGCGGGGTGATATTTTTCGGCACGGGAGCCTATACCTCGTCGATCTTGCTCACGACATATGGAATTGATCCGTGGATCGGTGTTTTTGGGGCCATTGCCGCCGGTGTCGCCACGGCGGCTTTCATGGGTTTCCTAAGTTTTCGCTATGGCCTGCGCGGATCGTATTTTGCCCTGATCACGCTGGCGTTTTCTGAAGTCTTCCGGACCATTGCCAATTCCGTAGAGTTCACCGGTGGCGGAGTCGGCATCTTTATCGAACACAAGCCCAGTCTGGCCCGGCTGCAGTTCGACGATCCGGCGGGCTTCTTCTATTTGGCTCTTTTTATGACGCTTATTTCCATTTTAATCGCCATGTGGCTCGAACGGTCCCGTTTCGGTGCGCGTCTGATCGCCATTCGGGAAAACGAGGATGCCGCCGAAGCACTGGGCGTCAATGCCTTCCGCTGCAAGATGTACGCGATCATGATTACCGGCGGCATGGGGGGTGCTGCGGGCACGTTCTATGCGCAAAAATATCTTTATCTCGATCCGCCGATTGCCTACGGCATTGCCCAGTCCGTCGAAATGCTGCTGGTTACCATCGTTGGCGGATTGGGGACGGTGTTTGGGCCTCTGGTTGGTTCGTTTGTTTTGCACGTTATCAACGAAGTTGCCCGTCATTATATTTCGGAACCCGGTCTCAGCCTGATTGTTTACGGTGTTATTCTCGTTGCCATCATCGGTTTTTTGCCAAATGGCCTGATCGGAATTTTCAAGAAACGCAAGAAAAAATGAGTGGGGCAGGATCGTGCTTGAAGTTCAGGATCTCAGTAAATCATTCGGTGGCCTGGCGGCCGTCAATAAGGCAACCATATCCGTTCCTGAAGGTAAAATCGTCGCCTTGATCGGCCCTAACGGTGCCGGCAAAACAACATTGTTTGCCATGGTCGCCGGGTTTCTGAAACCGGATGCCGGTCAGATAACTTTTCTGGGCCAGGATATAACAGGCCTGAAGCCCCATCGAATTTGTAACAACGGCATTGTAAGGACGTTTCAGGTCACCCAGCCATTTGCGACGTTGACGACGCTGGAAAACATTATGGTCGGTGCCTATCACCAGACCGCCAGCCGGGCCGACTCCGAGCGCATTGCCAGGGATATCGCCGAGCAAGTCGGCATGACGCCATTGCTTGATCAGGCCGCCGAAGGGCTGACGGTTGCCGGACGCAAAAGGCTCGAATTGGCTCGTGCACTGGCGACCGGCCCCCGCTTGTTGCTGTTGGACGAAGTCATGGCGGGCCTTAACCCGACTGAGATCGATGACATCGTTCGTGTCATCAAAGGCATCCGCGATTCTGGTGTGACGATCTTTTTGATCGAACATGTCATGAAGGCCGTCATGAACCTTTCCGATTACGCCTATGTATTAAATGACGGAATTCTGATCGCCGAAGGATCGCCCACGGAAATAGCTACCGACGCCGCCGTAATCGAGGCCTACCTGGGCCATGGTGCGGCGGAGCGGATGTCGGTCGAGGTGGCGTCGAATGCTTAAAGTCAAATCTCTCGATGCCGGATACGGCCAGGTGCAAATTCTTCGCAAGGTCGACATCGATATTTCTGAAGGTGAAATCGTCGCGGTACTGGGTAGCAATGGCGCTGGAAAATCCACGCTTAACAACAACATCAGCGGCCTGTACAGGCCTTTTGCCGGCAGTATTGAATTTGAAGGTGAGGACATTACAGCCGTCAGCTCTAACGAAATTGTCTCCAGGGGTCTCATTCAAGTGCCGGAAGGCCGCCGCGTATTTCCCAACCTTTCAGTCCTTGAAAACCTTGAGATGGGAAGCTATCGACGGGGCAAACCCGACCGCAAGGCAAACCTTGCAAAAGTATTGGAAATCTTTCCGCGCCTGAAGGAACGCTTGAAACAAGAAGCGGGGACGCTGTCGGGCGGTGAACAACAAATGGTGGCCATTGGCCGCGGTTTGATGGCCAACCCCAAACTGCTGATACTGGATGAACCTTCCCTGGGATTGTCGCCGTTGCTGGTTGAACAGATGTTCGAATTGATCAAAACAATCAACCGGGCCGGCCTGACCATTGTCCTGGTCGAACAAAACGTGATGCAGTCCCTGACCATTGCCAACCGGGCCTTTGTGCTTGAAAACGGTGCCATTACAATGTCGGGAAAAGCCGATGAATTACTTGAAACTTCAGATCTGAAGAAATCCTATCTGGGGATTTAGCTACGATCAGTAACAGGAGTTCCGATTGCGCAAGACCACAACATTGAAAAACTTGATCCTGGCGCCGGAACTGCTGGTCATGCCGGGTGCCTACGATGTCCTGAGCGCGAAGTTGATCGAACAAGCGGGTTTCAAGGCGGTACAATGCTCGGGGCTTGGTTTGGCAGGCAGTCACTTGGGGTTGCCCGATGTGGGTATTTTATCCATGCGGGAAATGATTGAGAGAACCTATCAGATATCGCAGGCCGTCGACGTTCCGGTGATGGCAGACGGCGATACCGGTTTTGGTAATGCGGTCACCGTTCATCATGTGGTGCGGGAATTTGAACGGGCCGGCGCTGCCGGCATGAATCTGGAAGACCAGGTCATGCCGAAACGATGTGGTCATCTGGCCGGCAAAGAAGTCATTCCCCTGGACGAGATGCTGGGTAAAATTCGGGCCGCCGTCGATGCCCGCTCGGACGCGGATTTTGTCATCAACGCACGCACGGACTCGCTCGCCACAGACGGCGTCGACGAAGCTGTGCGCCGGGGCAATGCTTTTGCCGAGGCCGGTGCCACGTTGATCTTTGTTGACGGCATCGAAACTGCCGACCAGGTCCGCCACGTCATCAACAATATAAATGCGCCGGTCACCATTGGCTTGGTCGAAGGTGGCCGCACGCCGATGTTCAGTTTCGCCGAACTGGAATCCCTGGGCGCGGCCCGGGTCAGTTGCCCGGTAACAACAATCCTCGCGGCCATGCAGGGTGTGCGGTCGGTACTGGCGCAGTTAAGGGACAATGGCGGTCCCGGCGGCTATCAAGATGACATAGCCGATTTCGAGGAATATCAGGATTTCGTCGGATTGAAAGCCGTGCGGGAGCTCGAAGACAAGTACCTGCCCCAGGACCGGCTCGACAGAAAATACCGGAAGTGAGCCTCTATTGAGCGACGAAACCGCCATCCACGCAGATCACCTGGCCGGTCACGTAGGACGCCATATCGGACAGCAGAAAATTTATCATCGATGCGATTTCTTCGGGCTCGCCGAAACGGCCCATGGGAATGCCTTTCAGCAAATAATCCCGGCGTTCCGGAATAGACCGCGTTTCGGCCGTCATGTCCGTTGCAATGGGGCCGGGCGCGACGGCGTTCACGCGCACGTTGTCGGGCCCCAGTTCAACGGCCATCGACCGGGTCAGGCCGTTGATGCCAGATTTCGCCGCGGCATAAGCCGCCGCCGCGCGATGACCGGTCAGACCAACCTGACTGGAAATCATGACAATGGAGCCCCGCTTGTTGGCCTTCATATGACGGGCCGCCGCCCGGGCCAGATTGAAGCATCCGGTCAGGTTGACGGCAATTATATTTTGCCAGACATCGTCCGGTGTTTCCGTCGATGTCAAAAGCCTGATCACGCCGGCGCAACCCAAGGCACCGTCAAGGTCGCCAAAGCTTGCGATGGTGCTGTCGACCGCCTGATCGACCGCCGCGCTGTCGGCGACATCAAGGTCGAAAATTACCTCTGCCTGAACATAGTTGGACAGTGCCGCTCGCTGTTCAATGCCTTGAACCGTACCGGCAATTTCGGCACCCAGCGAATGTGCCTGTTTCACCGTTGCAAGTCCGATTCCCGACCCGGCACCCGTGAAAAAGAGTTTTTTGCCTTCAAGGCTGATCATGATGAAAATTCCCTGTTCTGTGCTGATACGCTATCCGTGTCTGAAAATTCAAGATTGTCCGGAGAAAAAGTATGCCCAAGGTCCTTGTAATTGTCCCGTTTCCCATGAGCGATGAAAACCGCGAGCAACGACGCGACCAGCTGAAAGCCGTTGATCTGGGACCCGATATCCAGTTCGATTTTGAATCTGTCCGGGTGGCGCCGCGCAACTATGTCAGCCAATATGACATGGTGATCGCCGACGTCGGCATTCTGGAAGCTGGCCTGACCGCCCAGATCCGGGGCTATGATGCGGTTTGCGTTGATTCCATGAGTGATTCCGGCGTCGCGGCGCTTCGCTCGGTTCTTGATATACCGGTGATCGGGCCGGGCCGGGCGTCGATGCTGATGGCCTTGATGCTGGGCCACAGGTTTTCGATTATTTCCATGTGGGCCCACTGGGATCATCTGTATGCCAAGACCTTGAAAGATTTGCAACTGAGCGATCATTGCGCATCAATTCGCTCTATTGATGCCCAGCCCGACAACCAGGGGCTGATGGGCGGCAAGGAAGAGGATATTTTTCCGCTGCTGGCAGAAGCCGCCCGGCAATGTGTCGAGGAAGACGGCGCCGACGTCATTTTGTTAGGGTCTACTACCATGCATCAGTCCCATGCCTATTTGTCTGAACGGCTCGCTGTTCCCGTCATCAATCCGGGTCCATTGACTTATAAACTGGCCGAAACGGTGTTGGGCCTGGGCCTGAGCCACAGCAAGGCCGCTTACCCGCCGTCGCCGGCGCCAAAGGATGATGTGTTGCACGCCATGCTCGATACCGCCGGGAGGTTTGACCACTAACCCTTCGATACCTCGGCCATATCGTTCCAGACACGCTGGTCGGCCAGCTTACCCTCGACAACCGTAAATCGGTCGATGAACCGGATACCGCTGAATTCCGTGCCGTCCGGCCAGACACCTGACAATGTGCCAGAACAGTAAACGGTGACCCCATCGGGGCCAAAGGATTCATCAATATTTTCGTATGTTTTGCTTACCGACTGGTAGCGTTCTTTTGACCAATCAACCAGTTCTTCCAGCGCACTGAACCGGGCATCACCGGGAAATATCATATTGAAACCATCGGCCAGAAATGACCTGGCACCTTCAAGATCAAGCGCTTCCATGGTTTTCAGGAAATTGCGCACGATATCGGATGCCGGGGTCGGTGCCTTGGCGGGAATTTTTTCGACCCGCCCGCGCATGTAATTTTCGAACGGCAATTCGTTGATCATCACGGTAATGGCATCCCAGACTGCACCCGTCGTGTAGCGCGCCGCATCGGTCAGCCGTTCTTCAAGCAGGCGACGTGTTTGGTCCGAATATCCTTCAATAAGTACGCATGTGATAACGGGCATAGTCATTCACTCCTGATCGAAAAAGGTCAGAAAAGACTGGCATAAAACCTATTAGTATATCAATCTATCATTTGATGGTTTTGAGCCTGATCAAACGCTTAACGCGGTGCGGGGAATGACAGAAATGGTGAATTTAGAGGGCAAGCCGGATTTCATGGCGCAGGTCAAGGAAAAACTGCGAACGCCCCTGTATCACCAGGTTTACCTCATTTTGCGCAATAAGATTTTCGAGCAGGAATTTTCCGTTGGCGACCTCATGTTCAGCGAGGAGGAAACCTCTCAGGTTTTCGGCGTTTCGCGAATAACCGCAAAGCACGCCTTGAATGAACTAGCAATCGAAGGGCTGGTTGTCCGTAGACGTGGCCGCGGCACCCGCGTTGTTCATAACGTTGCCGCGACACCGGTTCGGGCAAATGTTGAAGGCATGCTGGAAAACATTATGGCTGTGGGCCTGGAAACAGAAGTAACGCTTCTGCTGTTTCGCTATGTTTCTCCAAGCGACCATGTCGCCACACTGCTTGATTGCTCGGAAGGTGACAAAGTTCAGCACGCCGTCCGTATGCGGCGCCTGGAAGGAGAGCCGTTTTCACACCTGGTAACCTATGTTCCTGAATATGTCGGCCGGTCATACGAGAAGGAAGAACTGGTAACGACGCCGCTGCTTACGCTGCTCGAACGTTCCGGTGTCGTTGTCTCGCGGGCGGAACAAACACTTACGGCGATCCTGGCAGACTCCGAAGTGGCTTCGGCATTGAACGTGGAAATGGGCTCGCCGCTGTTACGCATCCGTCGCGTCGTCTTTGACCAGGGCAACCGGCCCGTCGAATATATTACCGGCCTTTATCGTCCTGATCGCTATCAGTACCGCATGGAATTGTCGCGGGTACAGTCGGACTCGGATAAAACCTGGTCGCTCACGAAATGACAAACCAGACGGACGTGATGGCATGACGGCCCCCTACAGAAGCAAGTTGTTTGTGCCGGGCAACCGACCGGATTTATTCGACAAGGCGGTCAAATCCAAGGCCGATTCGATTTCCATTGATCTCGAAGATGCGGTCCCTGCTGCCGAACGAGGCAATGCCCGCGCCGCCATACAAAGTTTTTTGGCGGCCCGCGCCGAACAACCAGCCGGTCCCGACATCGTGGTCCGCATCAACAGTCGAGCAAGCGGATTGATGACCGAAGATCTGACGGCGGTCGTACTGCCCGGCCTGAACATCGTCAATTTGCCCAAGGTTGAAGATCCTTCAGATATTATCGATTGCGTAGAAATCATCGACCAACTTGTGCGACAGACGGATCAACAGAACAGTCCCGGTATCCTGGCGACCATTGAAAGTCCGGCCGGGATCCGACGGGCGGCTGAAATTGCCACAGCCCATCCTGCCGTTTCCGGTCTGCAGTTCGGTGTCGGAGATTTCGCTATTTCCATGGGCATGCAGGCCACTCCGGCGCGCCTGATGCCGGCCTGGATGTCCCTGGTTGGCGCCGCCAGGGAAGCGGGTATCGCGGTCTATGACAGTGCTTATACCGATATTGCCGATCTTCAGGGGTTTGAGGCCTGGGCCCGGGAAGCCAAAGCATGTGGTTTTGACGGCAAAAGCTGTATCCACCCCAGCCAGGTCGATGCATGCAACAGGGCTTTCGGTCTATCCAAAGCGGAAATAGATTTCGCCCAAGGCATGGTTGATGCCTACGACCAGGCGGTTGCCTCAGGGCGTGGCGCGGTAACTTTCAAAGGCCAGTTGGTTGATTATCCGATCGCCGAAAATGCCCGTCGCATTGCAGCTATGAAAAACTACCGGCGCTCTCAAGATTGAAGTGCGCAGGTTTCGGGCTTGAATAGCCATCCTTTCGGAGCCGCTGTCGCTCGCCTCACCCGATAAGGGTGAGCGACAGCGGTGGAGGAAGGATGGCGGGCCATCTTTTTGGTGGGCTCGAGCAGCGGGTTGAAAGACAAGTGCAACACCTCACGGGCTATCATGACAGCCCGTTTATTTAGCGATAAAAAGAGGCGTTGCACATGTCACGATACAAACATTTCAGCTATTGCGAAAGGGTTGAGCTGACCCGAATGCTGCATGAGAAGGCCACGAAGGTTGCCATTGGGGAGCACCTTGGCCGACCGCGTTCCAGCATTGAGCGGGAGATTGCGCGCAACGGCAACAAGGACGGCACTTGCAAATCCGATACGGCGCAGCGGCGTTACGAGGCCCGCCGACGGCGAGGTTCCGTCCTCGACCGTTTCCTGCAACTGCAGGAATTCGTTGTCGACCAGTTGCACGAGAACTGAACACCGGAGCAGATCGCAGGCTGGCTGAAGGGCGGCAATGAAAAGGGACTGCCCTCAATCAGCCACGAGACCATCTACGCCTGGATCTACAGCAGCGGCCAACGCGCCCGCAAACTGTGAAAATTGTTGCCCTTTCGCCATGCAAAGCGCCGTTCTCGACCGACCCGCAAGACCAGATCCCTTATACCGGACAGAGTTTCCATTCATCAACGCGGCAAACATATCGATGACCGCATTGAGGGTGGTCATTGGGAGGGTGATTTGATCATCTGCAAGCGCACCCGCCCGGTGCTGGTGCTTGTCGAGCGCAAGAGCCGCTTCACCATCATTGCCCGGCTGAAATCGAAGAATGCGGCGGATACGGCAAAGGTAATCATGGATATTTTCCGCCAACTCGACCCGGACCTGCGCCGCTCGATCACCTTCGACAATGGTATGGAATTCGCCAGGCACAACCTGCTGAGAGAAGCACTCAACATGACCACCTGGTTCTGTGATGCCTATGCTTCATGGCAAAAGGGCGGGGTTGAAAATATCAACGGCAGGCTGCGCCGTGATCTGCCGAGGCATCTTGATATCGACGCAATGAATGATGAGGACCTCGCCGACATCAACCTCATGCACAATCTCACACCAGGAAAATGCCTCAACTTCAAAACACCGGCCCAAGCCCTGTTGTCACAACTCGGTATTGATGCCAAACTCTCATTTCATAGAGGTGTTGCACTTCAAATTTGAATCCGCCACCAAAGGTCAGGAGCGTAGCTGATAATGACGCCGAAAAACCAGTACGAACCGTCACTCAAAGGCTTGCGTGTGCTGGACTGTGCTTCGCTTTTTGCCGGGCCGGTGGTGGCGGCGATCCTGGGCGATTTTGGTGCTGATGTTATAAAAATTGAACATCCCACCGGCGATGCCCTCAGGCAAGTCGGACAAAAAAAGGATGGTGTGCCGCTGTGGTGGAAAGTCGTATCCCGCAACAAACGCTGCATTACCCTGGATTTAAAAAGCAAAGACGGCAGCGAGATTTTCAAAAAACTTGTCGCCGGCGCCGATGTGGTGATCGAGAATTTCCGCACCGGGACGATGGAACGCTGGGGCCTGGGCTGGGACACATTGTCAAAAATAAACCCCCGTCTTGTCATGGTCCGGATCACCGGCTTCGGCCAGACCGGCCCGATGAAAACCAAGGCAGGTTTCGGCACACTGGCGGAAGCGTTTAGTGGCTTTGCCCATATTACCGGCGAGGCCGATGGTCCCCCGACGTTACCGCCATTTGGCCTGGCCGATGGTGTGGCCGCCCACTACGGGGTTTTTTCGACCATGTTTGCGCTTTATGAACGCGATGCCAAGAGCAGCGGACTCGGCCAGTTTATCGATGTCAGCCTGTATGAGCCGATGTTTGCGTTGCTCGGCTATCAGCCGACGCTGTTCGATCAAACCGGCATGGTACAGGGACGAACCGGCAATAGATCGATAAACAATGCACCGCGCAATACCTATCGCACTAAGGACCAACAATGGGTCGCCCTGTCGGCCGCCGCCCCGTCCATCGTGCAACGGGTTCTGGTTTTAACCGGCGGTCAAGAGGCCGCCAATGATCCACGGTTTCTGACGGCCGAAAGTCGAATCGAACATGTTGAAGAAATAGACGCCATCGTCGGCGGCTGGATCGCCATGCGAACCCAGCAACAGGTATTGCAGGAATTTGAACAGGCGCAAGCTGCCGTCGCGCCCGTTTATTCCGTTGATCAGATTTTCGATGATCCGCAATACCGGGCCCGCAATGACATTGTCGATATTGCCGATGAAGAATTGGGAACCATTCGCCTGCAAAATGCGTTTCCGTTTATGTCGCGAACACCGGGCGAAGTCCGCTTTGCCGGGCCCAGGCTGGGTCAGCACAACCGGGAAATCCTTGGCGATGAAATCGGCTTGAGCGATGCCGAAATTGATCGGCTCAGGCAATCGGGCGCCATTTGATGACGCAAGCCTGGGACAATTATTTGAGTGATGCGGATCGTCATATTATCAAGCGCGGAGGCTTCACCCGCCGTATGGGTTTTGGTCAGCGGGCCGCGCTGATTGTTATTGATTGCCAGAATTATATGGTCGGGACGCGTGATCAGGACGACGAGAGATATCCCTCGCGCTGCGGCCCGGCAGGGTGGCAGGCCATCGACCGTATCAAGGCATTGCTGGGTGCCGCTAGAGCTTCCGTAATCCCGGTTTTTTACAGCAAGTTCGAATTGGCTTCGAATGGCAGCGATATCGGTGTTTATGGCGCCAAACGTGACTTCTTGCAGTCCGAATACTGGTGCCTTGAACATACCACCGGAGCGGAAATTATTGCTGATCTGGCTCCCCGACCCGATGACTATGTATTTGTTAAAAAGAAACCCAGCGCCTTCCATGGCACGCCGCTGCAGGGTCTGCTGATCAACCGGACCATCGACACCCTGGTTATTGTTGGCGGGGCAACCAGCAATTGTGTGCGGGCGACCGTGTTTGACGCCGCGGCCAATAATTACCGCGCCATCGTTCCGGCCGATTGTGTGTTTGACCGCATCCAGATTTCTCATGACATCAGCCTGTTTGATATGGACCGTCAGTTCGCCGATGTGGTGACCAGCGATGACGTTTTGCAATATTTCAAGGAGCACCGCCCTGATGAAACGTGACTTTGTCGGCTATGGCGCTAATCCACCTCAGGTAAAATGGCCTAACGATGCCCGCATCGTGGTTTCCATCGTCGTCAACTTTGAAGAAGGCTCTGAACTGTCCCTGGCCTTTGGCGATGCCACCCAGGAAGTCTACAAGGAATACCCGAAAGTCATGCCCGAAGGCGTGCGGGACCTGACCAACGAACAAGTCTACGAATACGGCAGCCGGGTCGGCATATGGCGTGTGTTGCGTATGCTCGATAAATACGACTTGAGCACGACGTTTCATGCCTGCGGAATGGCCCTTGAACAAAATCCGGAAGCGGCCCGGGCGATCGTCGAACGCGGCCACGAAATCTGCACCCATGGATATCGCTGGATCGAAACTTCGAATATGAGTGAAGACGAAGAACGGGCATTTATCCGCCAGTCTATCGATTCCCAAACAGCGACAACCGGAACCCGTCCGCTCGGCTGGTATTGCCGATACGGCCCCGGGTTGAATACCAGAAGGTTGTTAATCGAAGAAGGCGGTTTTGAATATGACAGTGACAGTGTCGCCGATGAACTGCCGTTCTATGACGTGGTCGATGATCATCCCCATGTTGTCGTGCCCTATACCATTGACGTCAACGATATGAAATTCTGGTCCAATGCGGCATTCGGCAATGGCGATGACTTCTTTGTTTATTTGCGCGACGCCTTCGACCAGTTGTATGAAGAAGGCGCCGAAATTACGCGTATCATGTCGATCGGTTTGCACCCGCGCGTGATCGGCCGGCCGGCGCGGGCCAGGGGGCTGGATCGATTTTTCCAACATCTGCGGGATCACGAAAATGTCTGGGTCGCCCGACGCCTCGATATCGCCCGTCACTGGCGCCAGGAGCAGCCTTACCAGGCAAGTCAAAACAAAAAGGAAAAGCTGAATGGCTTATAAAAGCCTGAAAGAACAATTCAAAAGCGATGAAATCGTCGTCGCTCCCGGCATCTTCGACGGGCTAAGCGCTTCGCTTGCGGCGCAAGCCGGGTTTTCTGCTGCTTACCTGACGGGATCGGGTATTGCCTACAACCGCTTTGGCAAACCCGATATCGGTTTGATTGGTATGAGTGAAGTCGCAGAAACGCTTTCCGTGATCAGCGAGTGTGTCGATCTACCACTGATCGTCGATGCCGACACCGGATATGGCAACGCCCTGAACGTGCAGCGCACCGTCCGTTTGTTTGAACGCTGCGGCGCCGATACCATCCAGTTGGAAGACCAGACCAACCCCAAACGGTGCGGCCACCTGACAGGTAAATCCCTGGTCAGCACGGCTGAAGTCGTTGGCAAAATCAAGGCGGCGACCGATGCCAGAGCCAGCGAGGAGACTTTAATCATGGCGCGCACTGACGCCATCGCCGTCGAAGGGCTGGAAGCCGCCCTCGAACGCGCCGAGAAGTACCTGGAAGCCGGAGCCGATATTTTGTTCATTGAGGCACCACGTGACGAAGCGGAAATGCGTTCGATCTGCGCGCAATTCAAAGGACGCGTGCCCCTGCTGGCGAACATGGTCGAAGGCGGTTTTACGCCGATGTTTGAAAAATCACAGCTAGAGGATATCGGCTACAAACTGGTTATTTTCCCCGGCGGTACGACCCGGGCGCGGGCCAAAAACGAACAGGAGTATTTCGCCAGCCTGAAGGCCAATGGCTGGAACCAGCCGTTCCGCGAGCGGATGCTGGATTTCACCGAGCTCAACGCTTTGCTCGATACGGATCAAATACTGCGACACGGCAACACGTATGATGCCGATAATTTTTCAAACAATAGAGCAGTGACAGACAAGGAATAAATCATGGACTTGCAACTGACAGATAAAGTCGCTTTGGTCACCGGAGCCAGCATCGGAATCGGCACAACGATTGCCCGTATGTTGGCGGAAGAGGGATGCCATGTGGCTATTCTTGCAAGGCGGGAAAACCTGCTGGAACAAGTTGCCGATGAAATCGCCGAAACCGGTGCCGAACGGCCACTGATTATTGTCGAAGATATCACCGCCGATGGCATGGCTGAGCGCGTGCGCGACAAAATGATCGATCATTTCGACCGTCTGGATATCCTGATCAATAATGCCGGCGGATCCCGACCCATGAAAGGACTTGGTTCGGAAGAAGAATGGGACGAAGCGATGCTGTTAAATTTCACCGCCGCCCGCCGCCTGACCCAAGCATTGGTGCCTGCCATGCAAAAAAACAAGTTTGGTCGGATCGTTAACCTGACCGGCGCCGACGAGCCCTACGGCATGAACGCAGCCGTGCCACCCAACGGTGCCGTTCATTTGTGGTCCAAGGCCTTGTCGCGAGAAGTCGGCGGCGATGGCATCACCGTTAATTGTATTCCACCGGGGCGAATTCATTCGGAACAAATCGATGTCAGATTGATGCCAGACAAAGCCATGCAACGGGCCTGGGTCGATCAGCACTGTCCGGCAGGATATATCGGCGAACCAGAAGATCTGGCCGTATTGGTGGCCTTTTTGTGTTCGCCCAGGGCTCGCTATATCAGCGGTCAGGTCATCCACGTCGATGGCGGCGCAAGACGGTATGCGTTTTAAGATGAACCATGGCTAAACGGCAATTATTACACGTCGGTCTTGCTCTTGCTGTGGGCGGCCAGGGCGGCCTTTTGTTCTCGACATTGGGCTTGCCGCTGCCCTGGTTGCTGGGATCCCTGTGCACGACAATTGTCGCTTCCATGGCCGAGATGCCTGTGGAAATCAGTTCAGACCTGCGCAAATATTTGATCGTCGCACTCGGCGTCATGGTGGGGGGAACTTTTTCGCCGGATATTCTGACCCGGGCCGGGGACTGGTTGCCGACTTTAGCGTCACAATAATCCGACGCACGTGTCTCCCTATCTATTTATTCATTAGGCGAATACCTTCACTCTTGGCATCGAGGTTTGATCCTCAATCCATAGTAATCGCATGTCAGATGGCCAATAACGACCGCATAATTCAAACACTAACAAGGATGTGGAATATATCCCACATCCGAACACGGGAAATATGGAGAGCAAAATGGGTACGTTATATGCGGGCGGATTGATATTTGATCTCATCGGGGGGCACTGTCAGAGAAAACTTCTTAATTCTTAAAAAGTCAATTGACTGGCTTGCGGCGATCCGGAAAAGTGAGGAATATCAATGGCATTGGAATGTCAATTTGGCACGCGGGCAAAGTAATAAATTTTCCTCTGACAGTGCTCGCCGGAAGTACCTTGGGTGATCAAAACTATCTGGCATTGGTGTGGTTGTTCCATTTTCCATTGTAAATATAGTGTACCGTTCGAGGAGAATTCGTCAAAATGCATATAGGTCTAATAGGGGGCATCGGTCCCGCAGCCACTGATTTGTATTACCGTGGTCTCATCGACGCCATGAAGGAGTTGAACAACGATCTCCAACTCACAATTGCGCATGCCGATGCCCCAACCTTGTTGCGGAATTTTGAGGCCAAACAACCAGATGTCCAAGCAGAGATTTACCTCGGACTAACTCAGAGATTGGCAATTGCAGGTGCAGAGGTAGTCGCCATCACGTCAATCGGAGGGCACTTTTGCATCGAGGAATTTCGACCTTTGTCCCCGCTGCCAATTATAGATTTGATTGCAACAATGGATAGTTTTCTTGCTGATCAGAAATTCATCAATGTTGGCTTGATCGGTACCAACACAGTGATGCGGACAAAGTTTTACGGCGGCATTAAATCGTCCAACGTGCTCACTCCAACGGAAGAGGAGATCGACACTATTCATCAGGCGTATGTTGGAATGGCGCTGACGGCGAAGGTCAATCAACAACAACGTGATATCATGTTTGCAGCAGGCCAGGACCTTGTTAACCGTGGTGTAGAAGTCGTGCTGTTGGGTGGTACGGATCTGTTTCTAGCCTTTGATGATCAGAATCCCGGCTATAAAACAATTGACTGCGCCAAGGTGCACATTGATGCCATTGCACAGCAGGCAAGCGAAAAATAAGTTAGTGCGCCGCACTTTTGGCCCATTGCTGCCTTAGGGTCCGGTCGAAGCTGGGCAGTCGAAATATCTTAAAGCTGCCATTTAATTTGATTGATAACAGCACGTCTCGAATGGCGGCTGAGCGGGACAAAGCGCAACTTCAAGACGAGCGCCCCGATGTCCGCTTGCATGCGTTCTAGATGATGGTTTGAGCGAAATTCGCCAACGTATCACATAGA
>PVMS01017101.1_pt1 | contig 30652 bp, 30 predicted proteins | sample 1853461 | NCBI WGS metagenome assembly PVMS01 (sample SAMN08582032, study PRJNA380276) | Marine sediment metagenome, whole genome shotgun sequencing project. | isolation source: ocean sediment barecode stripped | collected 2017
AGGGTTGTCAGGTCTTCACGGCAATTGACGGTTTTGACGCCTTGTCGAAAATAGCGGACCACCAGCCAGATCTGATTTTCGTGGATATCATGATGCCGCGACTTGATGGCTACGAGACCTGTTCGTTGATCAAGCACAACAGATGTTCAAGGAAATACCGGTCATCATGTTGTCGAGCAAAGACGGACTTTTTGACCGCGCGCGCGGCCGTATCGTCGGCTCGGAACAGTATCTGACCAAACCGTTTACGAAAGACGAGTTATTGGGTGCGATTTCCAATCAAGTTAACTAGTCACCGCCAAACCAGCACATTGCAAAGGATGCATTGATGGCCGTTATTCTTATCATCGATGATTCACCGACTGAGCTACATTTGTTTCAAAAAATGCTGCAAAAGGACGGTTTTGACACGCTCGTCGCCGATAGTGGTGAGGAAGGCTTGCGCAAGGCCAAATCGTCACAGCCCGACTGCATTCTGATGGATGTCGTCATGCCGGGCATGAACGGTTTCCAGGCCACACGAAAACTGACGCAGGATGCGGAGACAGCGAATATCCCCGTCATCATGATTACCACTAAGGACCAGGAAACCGACAAGATTTGGGGCATGCGTCAGGGCGCCGTTGAATATCTGGTCAAACCGATCGACGCGAAACAGCTCGTTGCAAGAATTAATGCGGTAATGGCAGCCTGAATGAGTGAGACCGTAGACCTTGCGACGCTCGTCAAGCAACCGTTCGAGTTGCTGCAGGAGATCGAGCGCCGCAGTCGCCAGGTGCATGGCGGCGACAGTAGCAGCGCAATGCCGTCCGAATGGGTCGGAGTCGGTTTTCGCATTGGTGAAGAGCAATTTGTCGCGAGTCGCGAGCAGGTTCGCGAGGTATTGATATTGCCGGAGGGCATGACTCGCGTTCCGGGCAGTAAACGCTGGTTGCTGGGCATTGCAAACCTGCGCGGTCACTTGCTGCCGCTGGTCGACGTCAAATTATTGCTCGGCAGCGGGCGCACCACGCTGCGAAGAACTACGCGGGTCATCTCAGTGAACCATCGTGAAGTGCCGGCAGGGCTGGTGGTTGATGAGGTTCTCGGGTTTCGTCGCTTCGCGGATCACGAATTCGTCGACTCCTGGCCCGAAACCATCGTTCGCTGTGATCGATTTCTAAGCGGCGCGTACGAGCGTGGCGAGGACACATGGCCCGTATTCAATTTGTTCGACTTTATCGAAAGCAATTCGTTTTTGCAGGCGGCAGCCGAATGAGCGCCGCGATGAAAATCAGCGGTACGCAATTGCGTTCCGCATAATTCAGAGTTTCAGAAGCTATGGCCAATAAAGCAGACACATCAACAATGTTCAGAATCATCGCGTCAATCGCAGCTGTGCTGTTGATCGCCGCGGCGGTACTGACGTTTTTTCAGGGTTCCGGGGGTAATTCCCAAATGACGGAACTCGCTGCCCTGTCACAGGCGATTCCAAATCAGGCCAGTGCAGCAGTTGCCGGCGTGCAAGGGGGGTTCGACAAACTCGATGCAAGCCTCAAACGGCTCGCCGCCCTGCGCCGCAGTGCGGGCCCGGGAATTCCGGGGTCTTCGTCGCAGTGGCAGCAGTTGGAGTCGCGTGCGGGAACGATTGTCGCCAAGCGCGCTGACATCGAGGCGCTGGCCGATGCAACAAACAACATTCAGTCGGGTACGGCGGCAATTCTCGAGTTGTCCAATGAAATGCTGGATCGTGCCGGCGCAACCGCGGTCGTGCAGGAGTTTCAGCAACGCACGGCGCGTATCGGTCAATCCGTAGCAGGGCTTGCAACGAATCCTGACGCAGCAACCGTCGCTGCAAACGTCGCCGGTGATGCCGCGTTTCTGCAGACTGTTAGTGACGCATTGTCGGGGGAGAACACGGAACTTGATGTCAGACCACTCAACAATGAGGGGCGTGAAGCCGTGCTCGTGCCACTTGCCAGTTTGCTTGCGGAACTGCAATCCGAGGTCGAGCGAGTTAATGGCAGTGCCGGGAAAATTGGAAATATTGCAGAAGCGCAATCGCAGTTGGCGACAAGTGCCGCGAATCTGGCAGCTGCGTTTTCAGGGAACGGCGGCGGTAGCCCATTACCCGGTTTCCTGCAGATCCTCTGGATTCCACTGGGCCTGATTGCTTTGGCCATTGTTCTCGTTATTGCGATGATGGTACTGAACTCGCGATCATCTCAATTCGAAACTACAGCCAAGGTTCAGGCAGAACAAAATGAACGCAACCAGCAAGCCATTTTGCGCCTGCTCGACGAGATGGGCAGTCTGGCCGATGGTGATCTAACGGTCGAGGCGACGGTTACCGAAGACATTACCGGAACGATTGCCGACTCATTTAACTTCGCGATTGAAGAGCTTCGAAAGCTCGTAGCAACCGTCAACGAGACGGCGATCATGGTCGATTCCGCAGCGAAGCAAACCGAAAGCACGGCCTCTAATATGGCTAAAGCCTCGGAAAACCAGGGCCGTGAGATCAATGCTGCGACCGAGTCAATCGTGTCGATGGCCGCGTCGATTGAGGAGGTATCCGGCGATGCCGAGCGCTCGTCCGATGTTGCGCGCCATTCGGTTGAGGTAGCGCACAAAGGCGGTGAGGCGGTGCGCCGCACGATCGACGGTATGAACGCTATTCGCGAAACGATTCAAGAAACATCCAAACGCATCAAACGCCTGGGTGAAAGCTCGCAGGAGATCGGCAATATCATCGAACTGATTAACGATATCGCCGAACAAACCAATATTCTTGCTCTGAATGCCTCAATCCAGGCGTCCATGGCCGGCGATGCCGGCAGGGGCTTCGCTGTCGTTGCTGACGAAGTGCAGCGGCTCGCAGAACGTTCGACGAATGCCACGAAACAAATCGAAGTGCTGGTACGAACGATCCAGGCCGATACTAACGAAGCGGTCGTTTCAATGGAGCGCAGTACTACAGACGTGGTAGGCGGTGCGCTGCTGGCAGAAAATGCCGGCGCGGCGCTCGACGAGATTGAGCAGGTCTCGAACCAGATCGCCAGCCTGGTACAGAATATTTCGAGTTCTGCCCGCAAGCAGGCGGGTTCGGCAGCCGACGTTACGCGCCGAACCACGCGACTGCGTGAGATCAGTGAGCAAACCGGTAAAGCGACTACCGCAACCGCAGCGGCTATCGCGAAACTGTCTGAACTCGCATCACAGCTTAGAAAAACCGTAGCCGGCTTCACATTACCCAACGAGTCGCTGCAAACCAACGCATTGTCCAGAACCACTGCCGATGTTCTCGCCAGGCAATCGGGCGATCAGGCGAAAGCAGGCTAGTCCGGACTACGTTATTAAATGACAGGCGATACCGGCATTCAGGAGAAGATCAGCGGCGCTGAGGGTAGCGGGTTCACCATCAACGCACTGGCAATTGTCAGTGCTGAGCTCATGGAGACTCTTCGCAATGCGCATCTGGCGCTTGAGGATTGCGTCGATGGGCGTGGTGGCTCTGCGGCGCTCGTTCGTGCCGGCGAATTACTGCACCAGGCTCGCGGCGCGTTGCAACTCACAGAGACCTATGGCGCCGCGTTGCTCACTGAGGAGATGGAGCTTGGTTGCAAATACCTGGCTGGCTTACGCGCTGGCAAAGGTCGCGAGGACGGTCTCGATGCGTTAACGCGCGCAATGGTGCAGTTGCCGATTTACATCGAGCGCTTGTTGGGTGGTGGCCGTGACATAGCCCTGGTGTTGCTGCCGATGCTCAACGACCTTCGTGCGGCACGCGGCGAGCCGCTGCTATCAGAAGGCACGTTGTTGCTGCTCAATCTGTCACCGACCCAGGCGCAGAGAACCAGCGACAAGCGCGAAGGCTCCGGCGAAGATCCCGTAGCCGTAGCGACGCGCCTACGACCCAAATTTCAACTCGCGTTGCTGGGGTGGATTAAGGGCGGCGACACCGGCCGCCACCTCGAAACGCTGACGAGTGTTACACGAAAACTCGAAGAATCTGCCACCCGTGACGACATGTACCAGTTGTGGTGGGTTGCCCACGGCGTTCTTGAATCATTGCAAAACGGTGGCCTGGAAACATCGGTTGCCCTGAAGCGATTGCTGGGTCAGATCGACCGCCAGATCAAGCGAGTTATCGACGAAGGTATCGAGGCTTTCGACAACCACCCGATCGATGATCTGCTGAACAACCTGCTGTATTACGTGGCGAGATCGAGTTCGGCCGGCGAACGGATCGGCGAGATTCGGGCGGCGTTTAACCTGTCCGAATTGCTGCCGGGCGACGAGCAGGTCGAACACGCACGCGAAGCTCTGTCCGCACCGAGCGTCAAGCTCATGGAGACCGTCGCTTCGGCCATCAAGGAAGATCTGGCCCGGGTTAAGGACGTGCTCGACATATTCGTTCGTACGGGGATGAACAAGTCTTCGGAGCTGGTGCCGCAACTCGAACTGTTGAAGAAGATCAGCGACACCCTGGGCGTACTTGGCCTCGGCGAACTGCGCGGCGACATTGAGGGAGAGATTGACCGGCTCAAGACAGTTGTTGAGCGGGGCGGCACGACATCGGACCAGATTGTTCTTGATATAGCATCGACCTTGTTGCGCGTTGAGGATCGTCTCGATCAGCAATTGCTGCGACTAATCGCCCCAAGCGACGCGGGACCTGGCGCAGATGATCCTGACTTGTCGCCGCAAGACGCCGCGGATTACCAGCAAGTTGCCGAATCCGTCATGCGCGAGTGCATTATTAACCTCGCACGAATTAAGGAAACGGTCGGCCAAAGTCTGGCATCGCAGGCACCGTCACAAGGGCTCGACAGTGTTCCCTCGCTGGTGCGTGGCATCAAAGCCGGATTGTTAATGCTGAACAAATCACGAGCGATGGAAGTTGTCGATCGTGTTGGCCATCTGATCACGCTGACCCTCTCAGGAGACGGGGCCGCGCGGCTGTCGCAGAAAGAGATAGACCGCCTGGCCGACGCCATCGTCAGTATCGAGTACTACATGGAGACCGTGAAAGCTGGCCGCAGCGAGCCCTGGTACATGCTCGACAATGCGGAGGCCTGTTTGTCTGTTCTGCGTGATGTCGAACATCGACTCGCAAAGGAGGCCAAGGCGGAACCTCAGGTTGCGCAGACAATGAAGCTCGATGTGGCCGAAATTGCTGCGCAGGCCGCCGAAATGGCAGAGGTCGAGCAGGCAAGATTGCAGGCGACCGAAGTCATGCCGTTGCCGGTTGTCTCTCCGGATGCCGAGCATCTCGACCCCGAATTGCTCGAGCTGTTCATTGAGGAAGCGAAGGAAGAAGTCGCGTCAATCAAGCGCAAGTTGCCGGTCTGGCAGGATACCCCCGACGATATGGAAACGCTGATTACCGTCAGGCGTTCCTTCCACACGCTGAAGGGCAGCGGTCGAATGGTGGGTGCTGAGCGTATCGGCGAGTACTGCTGGAGTGTCGAAAACTTGCTGAATCGATTGATCAATCGCACGCTGGTGCGTACGCCACCGATGGTCGAATTCATCATCGAGGCCGCCGCAGTCGTGCCGGAGCTTATCGAACAACTTGAAGTTGGCAGTGAGCCCATGGCGGACATCAGTCTGTTGATGGCGCGCTCCAACGCCTTCGCCGAAGGCGATCCAAACGCAGCGGTACTCACAATAGCGACGCCGGCACGGGAGGCGGTCGAGGACGAAGAGCCTGCTCTGGAAATGGACCCGGTTCTGCTCGACATTTTCTCAAAAGAAACAACCGGGCATATCAAGGTCATTACGGACTACCTGGAGGCGTGCGAAGGTCATCAGCCACCCTTCGACGTTACCGACAAGCTGCATCGTGCTTGCCACACTCTGCACGGCAGCGCGAACATGGCAAACGTCGAGCGCGGTGTCGCGGTTGCGGGGGCTCTGAATCGTTTCGTACGGCGCGTCTACGACTACAAAATCGGTTTCCAGAAGTCGGGACTTGATGGGCTGCGTGCAGCTGGCAGGGCGATTGGGACGATCGTTGGCGATATCAATCAACCCGAGCGCACTCGCGCGGACTACACCGCACTGATAGATCATCTGACCAAACTGGCGGATGCGGTTCAGCCAGAACACACGATTGTGCAGGAAGAGGTAGCTGAGCCAGTCCTGGTTGAGGTCCCCGAACCCGTGGTCGAGGTGGCATCTGACGAACCTGAATACGACGCTGAAATCGCAGCAATATTCACTGAAGAATCGGCCGAATTGCTTGAATCGGCAGATAAGTCCCTGCTCGACTGGAGTAAGAACAAGGAATCCAAACATTCGATGGAGGAGCTCAAACGCCACTTGCATACACTGAAGAGCGGAGCGCGAATGGCGGGCATCACGGCCATGGGCAATCTGAGCCATGAGCTCGAGACGCTGCTGATCTCCCTCGACGGCGGGCGCGTCAAGGCGACGCCGGCTGTCGATGAACTGTTGCAGCAAAGCGTCGATGAACTGCACCGGATGCGCGATGCGGTCATCGCCGGCAAAGCCGTTGCCGCTGCCGGGGAACTGGAAAATCGTATTCAGGCAGCGAATTCAGGTTTTGAGCTTGCCGACGATTCTGACGTTGAAACTGCGCCACCAGAGAAGGATGTCGAGGCGGCAGAACCAGCAGAATTTACGATCGAGCCGGAAGACACGGTCAGCATGGTCATCGTCAATACGCCGTTGGCCGACGAATTGGCAGAAATCGGGCAAACGCCGGCGGAGGAAAAGCCGCTCGAACCGCCTGCGATCGAAGAGCCCGTGGCGGCGGAGCCAGAGCCTGTAGCAGAGCCGGTAAGGAAGAGGGTCAAAGCGCAACCTCGGCCCGAGGAGGAGGTGCGGCCGGAAGCCGAAGATCAAGAGGACAAACCTGCAGCCGTGCAGGGCGTGCGCCAGGAGCAGCGGCAGGAATTCGCTCGCATCGACGCCGATTTGCTCGAAGACCTGCTCAATGCGGCGGGCGAGATCAGCATTTATCACTCACGCCTGACGCAGCAAATCAGCTCGATCGAATTTCACGTTGACGAACTCGAACAAACAGTCAGTCGACTGCGCGAGCAATTACGCAAGCTTGAGATCGAGACTGAAGCACAGATCATGCATGGCCACCAGGACACGCTGGTCGCACGTGACTTCGATCCGCTGGAACGCGATCGTTATTCCAATATTCAGCAGCTGTCACGCGCTTTGGCGGAGTCCGCCAGCGACCTTGGTAGCCTCAAGGATTTACTGCAGTCAGTAACCACGGAAGCAGAAAGCCTGCTGGTGCAGCAGTCACGTGTTACCGCGGAGCTACAGGATGGGCTAATGCGCACGCGCATGGTGCCATTCGAACGTAATGTGCCGCGACTGACCCGATTAGTGCGACAGATTGCCAAAGAAGCCGGCAAGCGAGCCGAGCTAGCCGTGGAAGGTGCCTCGGGTGAACTCGATCGGCAGGTGCTCGACAAGATGCTGCCGCCGTTCGAGCACATGCTCAGAAATGCTGTCGTCCACGCCATCGAATCGCCGGAAGATCGTCAGGCGGCAGGTAAGCCAGCAACCGGACGAATTACGATTCGCCTGCATCGCGAAGGTTCGGAAATGGTCATCGATGTTGCAGACGATGGCAGGGGCCTCGATGTCGACGCGATTCGACGCAAAGCCTATGAACTCGACATGTTGAAGCCCGACACCAAAGTAACCGACGAAGAGATCATGGAGTTGATTCTCACGCCTGGATTTACGACCGCGGGCAAGGTCACGCAATCCGCCGGTCGCGGTGTCGGCATGGATGTTGTGGCCAATGAGGTCAAAAAACTCGGCGGCTCGTTGCTCATATCATCGGTCACCGGTCAGGGCACCAATTTCACTGTGCGTTTGCCATTTACGCTCGCGATAACACAGGCGCTCATCGTCCGTACGGGCGAGGAAGTGTATGCGTTGCCGCTACCGTCAGTTGAGGGTGTCGCACGAATTCCACGCGCTGAACTCGAGAACCTGTTGAGTCAGAGCGAACCGAGCTACGAGTACGGCGAGCAAACTTACAAGTTCCGCCACCTGGGAATGTACCTCGGCGGGCAGGCCGCAAATCTCCCTCCGGACGAACCATTTATTCCTGTCATTCTGGTCAGGGCGGGCGAATTCTCGTCGGCCCTGCTGACTGACGAGATGATCTCGAGCCGGGAAATCGTCGTTAAGTCGATTGGTCCGCAACTCGCGAGCATTCGCGGTATCTCGGGTGCGACTATTCTCGGCGACGGCAGCATCGTGCTAATTCTGGATATTGCTGCTCTGGTACGAACTGGCGCGCCAGTGGTCGAGCTCAAGAACGCGGCGCCAACGCCAACGGACGAACGCCCACTCGCACTGGTTGTCGACGACTCAATCACGGTACGACGGGTTACCGAGCGCATCTTGCAGCGCAGCGGATTGCGCGTTGTGACGGCTAAGGACGGGCTCGACGCGATAAGCGTGATGGCCGAGAATAAACCCGACATCATTTTGCTCGACATCGAAATGCCGCGCATGGACGGCTATGAATTCGCCTCTCACGTGCGCAATGATGACCGCGTTGCTGATGTGCCAATCATTATGGTGACGTCACGCGTCGGTGATAAACACCGCGCGCGCGCGATCGAACTCGGCGTGAACGACTACCTGGGCAAACCATTTCAGGATGCAGCATTGCTTGAATCGATAGGGCGGCTGCTTGAGGAACGAGGAATCACACTAACGTGAGCGCAGAATCCGACGAACTCTATAGTTTGCTCGTACCGCTGTCGGAGGATCGCCTGATCGTACCGCGGGCCTGCGTGGTCGAGGTCGTACGGTTTTCCAAGCCTGACCACGAAGCCGGTGCGCATAACTGGATGCTGGGCACCGTCAGCTGGAATGGCCGTGAGTTGCCGGTCGTATCGTTCGAGGGTGCGCTGGGCAAAGAAATACCGGCGGCGACCGGGCGTACGCGAATCGTTATTTTCTACGCCAGTACTGGCGCCTTAAAGACTGGCTACTTCGGCGTGCTTACACAGGGTTTCCCGCAGCTCGTGCGGGTTAACAAAGATGTGCTCAAGCTGCACACGACTGAGGGCTGGCCAGCAGATGCGCCGGTGTTCTGCCGGGTGAAGATGATCAACGAATTTCCGTTGATTCCTGATCTCGATAAGCTCGAGGCATTACTCGCTCGCGAGTCAATTCAGGCCTGAGTCACCCCACAGTGATTGCGCTACGGCGAGCGCAGCGACCGCGGCTGTCTCGGTGCGCAGAACTCGGGGCCCCAGCGATACCGCTGCAAATCCAGAAACCTCTGCATCTTCATATTCTTTGTTGCTGAAGCCACCCTCCGGCCCAATCAGCAGGCAGACTTTCGTTTTCGGTGAATCGATGGCGGCCAATGCTGTTGTTGCTCCGGGCCGCAGGATCAGGTCCGTATCCGGCTCTTTGGCCCGGGCGCCGAACCAGGCATTGAGATCCATCGGTGCGTCGATCAAAGGCGGTCTTGTGCGACCAGACTGTTCGCAGGCGCTTTCGGCAACAGCTTGCCAGTGGTCACGTCGTTTGGCGGCCCGGGCCGCATCGAGCTTGACGACGCCGTACTCGGTTAGCACCGGAGAAATCCGCTTGACGCCAAGTTCGGTCGCCTTTTGCACCACAAAATCCATGCGCTCGCCGCGCGAGATACCCTGAACCAGGTGTAGCTTGAGGTTCGACTCGGTCGCCGTATCGATGGGTGAGTCAATCTGGATGACGACGGAGTTCCGTTCGATCGTCACAACGCTCGCCGAGAACTCGCCGTTGTTGCCATTGAATACTGATATCGAGTCGCCGACACGCAGGCGCAGCACGCGACCAATGTAGCGCGCCTGCTCGCCGCCGACGCGCAGTTGCTGATCCGCACTGAGATTATCGCTGACGAAAAGGCGTGTAAGAGCCATTGGCGTTGACAGTTAAGGTCCCCAGATACGACTATCGTCGTTCAGAGTCTCTGGGGCAACCGTCGATGAGTGCTGCGTTTAGCGTGAATACTGAAATCGGGCTGATTGAGCCAGCCAGGCAGTGCCTGAGCCCGAATCATGACGAACGCCCCGATGATATTGAACCCGAGTTGCTGGTGGTCCACGGCATCAGTCTGCCACCCGGCAAGTTTGGTGGCCCTGAGGTCGAACAACTGTTTACAAATTCGCTGGATTGGGACGCGCACCCTTACTTCAGTGAAATCCGCGGCTTGAAGGTGTCTTCGCATTTGCTGATTCGGCGTGACGGCGAACTGATTCAATTTGTACCGTTTACACACCGCGCCTGGCATGCCGGCGAGTCATTTTTTCGTGGCCGCAGCTGCTGCAATGACTTTTCGCTGGGCATTGAGTTGGAGGGCGTGGACGACACCCCTTACACGGATGAACAATATGCGGTTCTTGTCGGCGTAACGAATGCGCTGCTGGCATGCTATCCCTGTCTCACTGCCCGCAAAATTGCCGCCCACTCCGACATCTCTGCAGGCCGAAAGACGGATCCAGGTCCTGCTTTCGACTGGCTTCGATTGTATGATGGCGTCAGGTAATCTATTGCAATGAGTCGAGGCGATTAATAAGAAATGCATCTGATAGCCCTGCTAATAGGTCTGGTCGTTGAACGGCTGGCAACACAACTGTTTCACCTGCGCAGGCTGCGTGGGCTCGACCGGTTTATTGACGCCGGATTTCGACAGGCGGCACGTGTTTCGAACTGGCCGGCACTGATCCCAGTTATTTTCATCGTCGTGTTGCTTACGCTGCCGGTATTTGCCGTGGTGTTCATACTGGGCGATGCCCTGCTCGGATTTCCGTACTTGTTGCTTGCCATCGTCGTACTGTTTTTCTCGCTGGGGCCACAAGACATTGGTGAGGACGTCGACGAATACTGCAAAGCCATCGAAGAAGGTGACGAAGAGCGCATTCAGCAAACCGCGAAGGCAATCATCGAGAGCGAAGTCCCGGATGACGCTCGCGAGCGCATGCATAGAGTCGAGGGAGCCGTTTGTGTGCAGGCGAATAATCGACTGTTCGCGGTCATCTTCTGGTTTGTACTGCTGGGCCCGCTCGGCGCATGGGCGTATCGAGTCACAGACCTGATTCGCCGGCGTGCCGTGTTCGCCGCCTCACGCGAGGAGGAGTCAAGCGGATCCTCAGAGCAGTTACGAGATGCTGCGATCACATTGCACGGCTGGTTGGCGTGGATTCCTGCGCGCCTGACAGCGATCGGCTATGCGGCCGCGGGTAACTTTGATACTGCATTGGGTGCGTGGCGCGCGCCTACCGAACAGAGTTCCGATCTGACATCGGAATACAATGAGCACCTCCTTGCCAGAGTTGGCGTCAGTTCGTTGGCATTGGGTGAGGATGAAGATGAGGACCTCGTGGAGCGCGGTATTCGCGGCGCAACAGCCGCCAATCAACTGGTGTTTCGCCTGCTTCTGTTCTGGGCCGTGGTCATCGCTGCGATGACGTTGTACGGCTGGACGCAGTGAGGCAATGCTGTCTCGCGTTAATACTAGGCCTGCTGTTGTGTCTGGCCGGATGTTCCGAAAGAGCTGTTCCGAAGACTGACGCGACCACCTTTTCGCGTGTTGTTACGCTCGCACCGAATCTTGCCGAACTTGTCTATGCCGCCGGCGCAGGCGACACACTGGTTGGCGTCAGTGCCTACTCCGACTATCCAGCGGCGGCGCTGGATTTGCCTGTCATCGGCGATGCTTTCATGGTGGACCAGGAGCAACTTGCGATTCTGCAGCCCGACTTGCTGCTGGTCTGGAAAAGTGGCACGCCGGCACATGTCGTGGATGAACTGCGGCGCATCGGCTACAACGTGGAGGTCATTCAGACGCGCGGCATTGTAGATGTTGCCGCTGCGCTACGTCGTATCGGCGAGCTAACCGGTTATGCAGACAAGGCCCACGAAGTTGCCGCGGCTTTTGAGGCCGGACTGGACTCTATCGAACAGCAATACGCCGGCCAGGACGAAGTGCGCGTTTTTTATCAGGTATCGCGACGACCGCTGTTCACGGTAAATGGTGAACACTACGTCAGCAATTTGATTCACGCTTGTGGCGGTCGCAACGTATTCGCCGATCTCGGCGATCTGGCGCCAACCGTCGACGTAGAGGCTGTTGTCGAACGTGATCCGGAAGTCATGCTGGCGAGCTCCGATGCCGGTGAAGACGCTTTTGCTGAGTGGCAACGCTGGCCGCACATCGCAGCGAATAAATATCAGAATCACTTTCTAATGCCGGCGGATGCGATCGGCCGGGCAACACCGCGTCTGCTAACGGCAGCGGAGGCTGTCTGTGAGGCCTTGCAGACGGCGCGCTCCAAGGAGCGCGATTAACGCTCTCTGTTCCAAAGAACTTCTTGTCCGGATTCCGCGCGCGCCAGCACGCGCGCCACGACGAACAGCAGATCGGACAGGCGGTTAAGATATTTAAGGACTTCAGGTCGTACAGAGTCGGCACTCGCGAGCGATGTCGTAATGCGTTCGGCGCGGCGCACGATTGTGCGCGCCAGATGACACGCAGCTGCTGCCTGGCCGCCGCCCGGCAGGATGAATTCCTGCAATGCTGGCAGGTCCTCGTTGAGGGCATCGAGTTCTGTTTCGAGGCGCGTAATGAAATCGTCAGTAATCGCACTGTGGCCCGGAATACACAGCTCGCCGCCGAGTTCAAACAAGTCGTGCTGAATTTCAGTCAATAGCGCGCGGATTCCTTGCGGCACACTGCTGGCAGCCAGCACGACACCGATCGCACTGTTGGCTTCGTCGACCGTACCGAACGCGTCGACCCGCAGGCTGTCTTTGGCAACTCGTGAGCCATCACCGAGGCCAGTTGTTCCATCGTCACCGGTGCGTGTGTATATCTTGCTCAGTCTCTTGCCCACAGATCATCCTCGATCAATTCCAGCGATATTCTAGCCTCTTAACAACGCTTGAGTGCTTGTTTCTTTGAATCCGAGCGGCCATAGTGGCGCCGTTCCAGGATGATGAATTACAAGGATTTCAGTGCACATTTACGACGAACAGAATGCATCGGAGTTTTTGCAGACTGCGCTGCTCGCTGCGCGAGCTGCCGCCGATATCAGTCGCTCGTATTACGCGGGCAACTTCACCGTGACTACAAAAGACGACCTCACGCCAGTTACTCAGGCCGACGTTGAGTGTGAGCAAAAAATTCGCGAGATCATTCTCAAGCGTTTTCCGGAACACGGATTTTACGGCGAGGAAACCGGGCGTACGCGCGACGATGCGGAGTATCTCTGGCTAGTTGATCCAATCGATGGCACCAAAGGGTTTGTGCGGCAGTATCCGTTTTCTCGACCCAGATCGCACTCATGCACAACGGCCAGATCATTCTGGGCGTTTCGAGTGGCACGATGATGGACGAGTTGGCCTGGTCCGAAGCGGGTCAAGGCGCCTGGCTCAATGGTGAGCGACTGCAGGTGAGTGATATCATCGATCCGGACAGGGCGGCTGTGTCAACGGGCAACCTGAAATCATTGGCAGTAACCGACGGCTGGAGCAAGCTGGGCGAGATCGTAGCGAGAGCGGATCGAATTCGCGGCTATGGTGATTTTTATCACTATCACTTGCTTGCTGCGGGCAAGATCGAGGCCGTCATCGAGTCAGACGTTAATATCCTCGATATTGCGGCTTTGTCTGTCATCGTTACTGAGGCTGGCGGCGTATTCACCGATCTGAACGGTGCAGCGATTGGACTCGAGACCCGGTCAGTGCTGGCCGCAAACGCGGAGCTGCACGGTCAATACCTGGCGGACTTACGGGGTTGGGTGCTCTGAGGTCGCGACAAACAGTTTGTGAGAACGCCAGTCGATCGCTTCCATTGATGTCGCGAACAAGTCACTAAGTTTCGACTCGGTCAGTACATCCTCGCTCGGGCCAAGCTCCCAGCGACCGTCTCCATGAAGTAGCAGGCAACGGTCCGCATAGCGCACCGCCATGTTGGCATCGTGCATGCTGGCAATCACCCCGGCTCCCGAGTCAGCCGCCCGCCGAAATACCTGTAGCGTATCGAGTTGATGTTGTGGATCGAGATGGTTCGTGGGCTCATCGAGCAGGTAGACATGCGGAGCCTGAGTCAGCACCTGGGCGATTGCGAGTCGGCGCCGCTCACCGCCGGACAGGGTCAACACATCGCGCGTCGACAGAGCATCAAGACCCATGGTCTGCAAAGCTTCATTTGCGATTGCGTAGTCTTCCGCTGATTCCCAACGGAAACGGCCGATGTGCGGGTGACGCCCAATCAGGGCAGTGTCGATAACAGTCGCGGGGAAGATGTCATCAATGACTTGTGGCAACAATGCCAGTTGCCTTGCAGTGAGCAAACGGTCGCTCTGGAAGATGTTCTCACCCCCGAGCAATATCTGACCGCGGTCCGGCGTGCGCAGTCCCGCGAGCGTTGTCAAAGTCAGCGATTTGCCGGCGCCGTTCTGACCCAGGACTGCGAGGAACTCGCCGCGGTGCAGTGACAATTCGAGCTCGTCGACGAGCAATCGGCCCGGCACGCTGACGCGAACGTTTGTACAGTCAAGCAGGATCTGATTCTCGGCGGACATATGGCGAGCGTAGCCCAGCCTAGTCGATAAGACGAATTTCGCTTGCTGTGATCGGCCCAATGACGGCGTACTTGAGGCTCTTCGGAATAACCGCGTCATCTTCGGCAAGGGCGATTCGGCCGCCCATGATCTCTGCCCGGGTCTGGGGATATAGCGGCTTCTTGTCCGGCTCAGCCAGACCCGCAGGCGCCGTCGGCTGCGCGGTGGCGGGATCGTACTTGTCGGTGGCGCCGAGCGTGTGCAGGAATTCGTGCGCGATGATCACATTGTTGCTGCCACGTTCGCGGCGCCCGGCACGAGCGTTGACGATGCCGACCATGCCCTTCTGCAAACCCACAGAGTTCTCCAGAACATAGACGCTTTCGGGGTTGTGATAACGCACGAAGATACGAACGTCGGGATCGATCGAATCCTGCGATCCGGCAGTGCTGGATGCCCACCAACGCATCTTGAGTGACCAGAGCATGACGCCGAGTACGCCGGAGCCCGCTTCGATTTCCGGTGGTTGCTCCCTAATTGGTCGGCCGAGTTCCATGCGCAGTGGTCGCCCAAGCGATTTGCCATAGCGTTCGGTTTCGCGGGCAATGAATTCTTCAATGTCGCTGAAGTGGTCAGTTTCGAGTCCGGCAATGTAGTCACTGCTGGCGTCACTGCCATCAGCATTAATGGGATAGACCTTCACCCACAAGCTGTTTTCCCAGTCGGTACTGCGTGCCTGGGTAAGCCAGGTACTAACGGCAACGAAAAACAGGATGAACAACAGGACTGATATGCGTATAGCTTTGAACATCGGTGAGTGCCTTCAAAATTGCGGCGGCTGTCTGGCGGCGCTCGCCTGTTCGAAGGCGTAGGCGAGTTCGATCAGCTGTTTGTCGCTACCGGCGGCGCCCATGAATGATATACCGATCGGTAATCCACTGACGAACCCTGCTGGTACCGTAATGCTTGGATAGCCGGAGACCGCGGCCAGAGACGAACTGCCTATGTGGAAGGTGTCGCCGTTAGCGTGATCAGTCATCCAGGCCGGCCCGTTTGTCGGCGCGATCAGGGCGTCGAGATTATGCCCGGCCAGGGCATCGTCCAAACCACTTTGCGCTATACGTTTGCTGGTTTCGAGCGCCTCCAGATATTCGCTATCGGTGAGTGGTCCCTTGGCTTCTGATTTCAGCAGAATCTCCTGGCCAAAGATCGGCATGACGGAGTCGCTGTTTGCCTTATTGAACTTGATGATCTCAGCAAGTGATTCAACTGGCGCCCCCGATTGTTCGAGATACTTGTTGAGGTCCGTCTTGAATTCGTAAAGCAGGACTTCGTATTCGGCATCATCCATATCGGCCGTCTCAATTTCGATTTGATCAACGATCTCGGCACCCTTCGACCTGAGCAACTCGATACTCTCCTCGAACAGGTTGTCGACGCCCGGGTTGCTGCCAGCACCGTAAAATGAGCGAATCACTCCGATGCGTTTTCCGGCGAGTCCGTCAGCGGTCAGATTCGACGTGAATTCACCGGGTGCGTCCACCATCGCGGCTGATGCAGGGTCACTTGCATCGGTTCCCGCCATCGCTCCGAGCAGTATCGCTGCATCGCGAACCGAGCGGCCCATCGGACCCGCCGTATCCTGACTATGAGCAATAGGAATGATACCGCTGCGACTGATAAGGCCCAGCGTTGGCTTGATACCGACGATGCCGTTGATGCCGGCAGGACAAACGACGGAGCCATCGGTTTCTGTGCCAACCGCGACTGTGGTCAGGTTGGCGGCGACGGCCACCGCCGAACCACTCGAAGAACCGCAGGGATTTCGCGCAGTATCATAAGGGTTTCGGGTCTGACCCCCAACACTGCTCCAGCCGGACGACGAACGCTCGGAACGAAAATTCGCCCATTCGCTGAGGTTCGCTTTGCCGAGAATCACGGCGCCGGCATCCCGCATGCGACTCACGATGAATGCATCGACGGCTGGGCTGTGATCGGCAAGCGCTTGCGATCCTGCACTGGTATACATTTTGTCGGCGGTATCGATGTTTGCCTTGAGGATCACAGGAACGCCGTGCATCGGACCGCGGGGTCCGGATTCTCGTCGCTCCTCATCCAGTGCCCGGGCCGTTTGCAGCGCATCGGGGTTGATCTCGAGAATGGCGTTTAGCGCAGGACCACTTCGATCGATTGTTGCTATTCGCTCGACGTACCAGCTGACGAGTTGCTCGGAAGTTACTTCACCGCGATGCATCTGGTCCTGAAGATCGGCAATGCTCGCTTCCGTGTAGTCCGGTGCCTCACTGCTGCAGGCGGCCAACACCAATAGCAACGGTACACAGAGTTTTCGAATCCTGGTCACTCCGGTTTCTTGAAGCGCAGAGCAAAGCGATCCGTCTTGCCGCGAACAGACGCATCAAAGACGTTCTTGCTGTAATTGTCTTCCGTGTTTCGCAACAAATCGCTTTTACCATCGAGAACAAAACCAGCAGTCTCGAGGTCCGCCAGGACGACACCCGGATCGATTCGATGCAATGTGCCGCCGACTTCGCGAGCTGCGCCGGTCTCAGCGGAATGATCGACAATTCCCAAAGTGCCGCCGGGCTTCAGGCCTTTGTAGAGTTCTGCGAGGAACTTCTCGACATCGATTTTTTCCCATCCATAGTCCTTCGAGACCCAATACAGGTCGTGGTAGTTGAGCGTCATGATGACCGCGTCGTATCGGTCGGCGTCCAGTTCGAGATTGTTGTTCTCTGCTGTCAGCACCTCAACATTCGCCAGTCGATCATCGGCGAGCCGCGCATTAAATTCGTCCCCGGAAAACGACAGCACGACTTTATTTGTATGCGATGTTACGTGGCCGTTTTCGCCGACAACGTGCGACAACATCTCGGTGTAGTAACCACCGCCGGAAAACATGTCGAGTACTGTGTCGCCAGGGTCGATTCCAAAGAACTCCAAAACCTTGTCAGGTTGGCGACCGGCATCTCGTTCGAGATCGCCTTCAGGTCGCGTCGGATTCGCAAGCGCGGCCTCGTACGCGGAGACTACGGGTTCGGCGGGTGCCGCAGGCTCGGGTGCTGTTTCGCTTTCCTGTTGTCCGCAAGCGCTTATCAAGAAGAGCAAAGTGGTGGCGGCAATTGTGGTTTTCATCTTCAGCTCCGGCTTTAATCGAGACCGGAATGATACCTGTATACGACCAATAAAAAGCCCCGCGGCGTGAGCGGCGGGGTTAATTGCTCTTTTTATTATCAAAAGAGGTAACTGCGAATTCAGTGTCCGGATACAGAAATATTATTATTATTGGATCTGGAACTTGTTGTTTTTATAGTTATTGTTCTTCTGGCGTCAAAATCCTGTTTGTAGCCGTTAATGATACCGAGTGCAGTTACACTTCGCTTGGGCAGGGTATTAAAAGCAAGAGCTGTGCCAACTGCCCTGAGTCGCCCCGGATATCAAGTATTTAGCGGTTGGTACAGCTAAGCTGGACTGTCGGCTGTATAGCTTTCGTAAAATAAGTCGACACTTTTGCCGCGCCACACATCAGCTGCTACGGAAACAACGCGCTACAAAGTGCTGAAAATACACCGTTTTTGGCCCAATGCCGCGCAGGCAACCAAAGCACAGAGCATTCAAAGCGACCTGCCTTATGTTCAATTTCCCATCAGTGTGCCATCCGATCCGGCCTGATCATGATTTTGTCAAATTCTCCGACGAAACCGATTCACTCAGTGCGCTCGATCAGGCCGATAGCACTGAAAAAGCGGCCATTTCGTACGATACCGACGATTTTCAGGGTGTCCTCGATACTGGCCAGCGGGTCCCCGTCGACAAGTACCAGGTCGGCGCTGGCGCCAGGTGCGATTCGACCGGCCTGCAAGCCCAGGCCAAGTGCTTTCGCGGCGTTGATGCCGGCCGTGCGCAGCACATTCTCCTGATTCAAGCCGGCTTCGGACAACGCGCGAAACTCGGCGTGCAGGGCAATGCCGGGAGGCAGGCCATTTGCCTTGCTACCCAAAACAATCGACGAGGAGCGATCCGGGAGTAACGGGGACTCCGAGAATCGGCGCATCGCTGTTGGATAGCCACGCAGCAAACCGGCCTGACGTGAGCTCAGCAATTCCGACAGGCCCCGAGTCCGGGCATCCGCCAGACCCGACAGGATCGTAACCGGCTCATCGACGTCACCGAGACGTGCATCCTCGTAGCGAATTCCACGAGGTGACGTTGGCAGTGAATCGGCACTGAGCATGACGGTTGCCATCGAGCCGAGGTCCAGTAGCCAGTCCGCTCCGAGTACTCGTGGCCCCGGCATATCTTTACCGGACCAGCGCTTATTCAACGCGGCGGCCTGGTCGCTGCTGGCAACAATCGTTGTGACGCCAAACGACAACAAGATTGGCCCGAGAGTTTCATCCGCATCGGCAGGCAGGCTTGCGTGGCTATCGATAAACCCGGGCAAGATGGTCAGATCATCCATATTGACGACGATGGCGCCGGGTCTGTCACGCCTTTCTTCAACGGCGCGGATGCGGCTGCCTTCGATCACGATATCCAGGCCGTCCTGATATCCGCCACCGATACCATCGAACAGGCGCGCCGCTCGAATGACGAGCTGACCGCTCGGCTCGTCGGTCACCGCGAGATCGCGTTGCTTGACGGGCGTACGTTGCTGCGGTTCGTCGGTGTACACGGTGGCGCGAAACGGAATGTGGGTCGACGTCCACGAATTGAACAAACGGGTGCGAATGAGCCCGTTCGCGGGGTACAGCAATTGATGCCGATCGCTCCACGCGACCGGCGCAATAAAGAAGTCTTCGCCCGTAATCAAAGGGCGCAGCAGAAGCGGATTCGAGAGTATCGCCATGTCGACGGACAGACCATCCTGCCGGTGGCGCATGAAGGTGATCAGACTCCCGTCCGGTCGCCAGGAAGGGCTGGACAAGCGCGTGGACGATGTCTCCAGCACTTCGTCTGGCTGACCATGGCGCCTGAGCATCAACGACCAGCGAAACTCGTGGCGATGAATGTAGACGAGGTCCTGGCCGTCGGCCGACCAGGTGGGCTCGGTTTCGTCGCCGGCAAGATTACTGATGCGCCAGGTCAGGCCCGTCGCGATATCGGTCTCCCAGAGATCGAATCCAGTGTCTTTGCGGTCGCTGGCATACACGATGCGCTCACCGTCAGGGTGCCAGGACGGGTGATGATCGTAGAACTGTCCGTCACTGATATTGACGCTGCTGCCGTCGTCCTGACGGTACAGCCACAGTTGCTCCTGACTACCATCGCGGGCCTGATAAACGATGGAACGCGAGTCCGGTGACCAGCGCGCACGTCGTGCCGCCAGAACCCCATCGGTAATCGGCTCCGCAGCGCCACCCTTGGGTGGTATGACCCAGATTTTTCCCAGCAGGTCGATCGCGAGGCGATCGTCCGTTGCTATATCGACAGAGAAGTTTGTCCCTTTTGTGACGACAACCTGCGCCTCTGCGCTGACCGCGCAGAACATGAATAGAATTGCCAGATGAAACCTGAACAAGTTATTCGTCAGGGTTGCAGCCGAGTGCCCGTCCACTCGCCGGCCGTAAAGGTATCGTCATCGTTGCGGACTAACGATCGCTCCCAGCGAGCGCGGTCATGGATCCGGTCAGCGCCCTCGATCCACAGCTCGATACGTTTCGGCCATACGCGAATGCCGCCCCAATGTGGCGGCCGCGGAATAATGGGCCGGTCTGCAATCGCGATGGATTTCAAATTCTTCGCGGCACCAACGCCGAGCTTCATCGCACGCTTGCCGACCTGTGCTATCAGTGCGGCGCGGGACTCGATTGGCGAGCTTTGATCCGAGCCCCAGGCGCCAAGCTGGCTGGTCCAGTCGCGACTGGCAAAATACGCATCGCTTTCTGCCGCGGGAGAGCGGACGGTTTCACCTTCCATTCGTACCTGGCGTCCCAATGCGTCCCAGTGAAACACGAGCGCAATCCTGCTGTTGCTATCCAGGTGTCTGACCTTGTCGGATTTATAGTTCGTGTAAAAAACCACGTAGCCTGGGTCGACGACGAAATCTTTGCACAACACCGCTCTGCCGGCGGGTTGGCCGTCAGGATCTACGGTTACCGCGAACATGGCGTGTGGATTACGTTGCGCCTTTTTCGCGAACGCATCGTCGAGCCAGGCGTTAGCCCAGCGCATGGGATCTGAAGGTAACTCCGTTGGGAGTTTCTTTGCAGAACATGGATCAATCACGCCAAAAAACCTCTGTCAGTCGGATTGTTCAGGCCACACATATTCGGGTGCCGCCTTCACGCCGTGGGTCCGATGCCACCTGGAACCCGTTTTCCCGGTCGACAAGTGTCGCACCAATTCCGCCGAAGTACATATTGAGATCCGGCGATACAGTCACGGGTAGGTCAAGCTCCGGTAGGTCCAGCCCGGGTTCCGCCATCAGGCGTTCCACTTCGCCACTGGTGTCGATATGCAATCGCGGGTGCGCGATCGCCTCAGCCAGCGGCATTTCCATTTGCAGAATGTTGACGAGAAACTGGTGCAGGGCGGTTGTAATGCGGTCGGCCCCGGGCGAACCGGCAGCGAGTACTCGGCCTTTGCGGCGCGCGATGCTCGGCGCCATATTCGATGGCAGACGCAGGCCGGGTGGGCCGGCTTGCAGGCCACGCCGGTTGAGTTCAAGTTCGCCAAGACAGTTGTTAAGCCACAGGCCTGTGCCAGCCGGCATTTCGCCAGATCCATACCCGGACGATGCGGTAACCGCACAGGCAATGCCATTGTCGTCAACCGCCGAGGTGTGCACTGTCGACGCCGACGTCCACGCATTCAGGAGCTGGCCGCTGCGAGCGGACTCAAGCAATTTTGCAGCTTCGGCACCAACGTCGTCGGCCAGATCAAGGCGCTGCTTGCGGTAGTCAAGCGCTGCACGCTGCACGTTGATGAGTTGTGCAAGAGCTTTAGTCGTCCATCGTTCATGTGGCAGGTCGGCGCAAGCGAGTAACATGGCCGAGAGCACAGAACCGCCTACAGCTGGTGGCGGAGTTGTGGCGATGGTCCAGTCGCCGATATCAACCGTCAGTGACGGCCGTTCAATTGCTTCGAATTCGCTAAGGTCCTGCAGCGTTAACGCGCCACCACCGTCAAGAACATGGCTGCTAATAGACCGTGCGAGTTCACCCTCGTAAAACAGGCGGGCTCCTTCTGCGGCAATCGCGGACAACGTGTCTGATAGATGTGGGATGACGATCAGGCTGCCGGCATCGTGCAAGGTTCGATCGGTATCGTGCAGCGCGAAAAAACCGTCATCGCTGCGGCCGAAGATCAATTCACCGGAATAGCCGAGGTAGTAGTTGCATGCCGACGAAAGCGGAAAACCGTCGCGTGTTGCAGCGATAACGGGGTCGAACAAATCCTGCCAGCGTGCGTTGCCGAATAATTGCCACGCGCGCTCGATTGCGGCAAGCGACCCCGGTACGGCAACTGATCCCGCACCCGCCAGTGTCGCAATCCCGCCACCGTAGTCGAGCATGACGTTGCTGACAGCGTGATTGCGATCGGCTTCAGCCAAACCGCTGCCGGGAACGGCGACATTTCCGTCAATCGTAACGGGGTCGCTGCCAGGCCCCCAAACCGTGACAAACGCGCTACCTGCCAGTGCGCAAACACCGGGCTCCGTGTTTATCGTGAACAGCGCTGCTGCGAGTGCGCAGTCGACGGCATTGCCGCCGCGCCGGGCAACCTCATTGGCGCCATCAGCTGCGAGCTGCGACGTTGTTGCTACGGCGACCTTAGTCACTCTGAGGTATTAATAGTGAATAACAGATCGAATGCTCTTGCCTTCATGCATAAGATCGAACGCCTTGTTGATGTCCTCGAGCGGCATCGTGTAGGTAATGAACTCGTCAATCTTGATATCGCCGTCCATATACTGGTCGACCATCCCGGGAAGTTGCGAGCGACCTTTGCAGCCACCGAAAGCGGTGCCACGCCAGACCCGACCGGTTACAAGCTGGAACGGTCGCGTCGAGATTTCCTGACCGGCGCCGGCTACGCCGACAATCGTCGATTCACCCCACCCTTTGTGACAGCATTCAAGCGCGGCACGCATCAGGTCGACATTGCCTATGCATTCGAACGAATAGTCAACGCCGCCATCGGTGAGGTCGACGATGACTTCCTGAATCGGCGCAGTATGGTCCTTGGGGTTAACAGTGTCGGTCGCGCCCAGCTGCGTAGCGAGTTCGAATTTTCCGGCGTTAATGTCGACCGCAATGATACGGCCTGCATTCGCCATGACGGCACCCTGGATGGCGCTCAAGCCGACACCGCCTAATCCGAAAACTGCGACGGTAGCGCCTGGCTCAACTTTGGCTGTGTTTAGAACTGCTCCAATGCCCGTCGTAATACCGCAGCCCAACAGGCAGACTTTTTCGAGTGGTGCCTCTTCGCGAATTTTTGCGACAGAGATTTCCGGCAGCACCGTGTATTCGCTAAAGGTCGATGTGCCCATGTAGTGGTACACGGTCTTGCCGTCGGCCGAAAAGCGCGACGTGCCATCGGGCATGAGTCCCTGACCTTGCGTGACACGAATTTTCTGGCACAGATTTGTTTTGCCGGAGGTGCAGAAATCGCACTCGCCGCATTCCGGTGTATACAAGGGAATCACATGATCGCCTACCTTGACGGACGTTACCCCTTCGCCGATTTCCTCGACGATCGCGCCGCCTTCATGTCCCAGCACAGCCGGGAATATTCCCTCCGGGTCCTCGCCTGACAGTGTGAAGGCATCGGTATGACATACGCCGGTGGCCACATTACGAAGCAGAACCTCGCCGGCCTTCGGGCCTTCCAGGTCTAGCATCTCGATCTCGAGCGGTTTGCCTGCCTCCCAGGCGACTGCAGCGCGTGTTTTCATCGTTGTCTTGCTCCGCTAAGGGTTGTCGTCAATAACAGGGCGATATTCGCACGATTGCCGGCCTGCGGACAACGTGATGCGGCTTGCCTCGGCGCGCAGGTCTCCTGTAAAACGGGGCTATCGATTCTTGCGGACACTACAGAACTATCCAATGAGCCTTGAAGACCTGCGTAAAGACCTTTCTGCTGTGGATCAACAGCTTGTAGAGCTAATTGCTGAACGGGAACGTCTCGTCAGTGAAATCGGTCGCGACAAACAGTCGTCTGGCAAGGGAACGCGGGACTACGCCCGGGAAAAAGACGTGCTCGACATGGGTCGGGCGCAGGCAGAAAAGTTGGGTTTGGATCCGGACCTCGCCGAAGATGTATTACGCAAGCTTATTCGTTCGTCGCTCGCCAGCCAGGAGCGCGATCGCGTCATTGCCGAGGGTCAGGGCGATGGTCGAAGCGTTCTCGTTATTGGTGGCGCCGGTAAGATGGGTGGCTGGTTTGTGGACTTTTTTGCCTCGCAGGGCTTTGCTACGACGGTCGCGGATTCGAGCGTTGAAGATGGTCCGGGCTTGTACAAGAACTGGACGGATGCCGGTGTTGATTACGACGTCATCGTTGTTGCAGCGCCGCTTGCTGTTTCCGGCAGAATTCTGGCGCAGCTGGCAGTGCTCAAACCGGAGGGGCTGATTTTTGATATTGGCTCCCTGAAAACACCGCTAATTGATGGCCTGCAGGAATTGCGCAATGCGGGTTGCCGGGTGACTTCACTGCACCCGATGTATGGCCCCGATACCCGGTTACTTTCCGGTCACCACCTGATCTTCTGCGACGCCGGTTCACAGCAGGCGACTGCTGATGCCAAAGAACTGTTCAGATCGACCATGGTGGAACAAATTGACATGGGGCTGGATGATCATGATCGTCTGATTGCCTATGTGCTGGGACTATCACACGCGTTGAACATTGCGTTCTTCACCGCTCTTGCCGAAAGCGGTGAGGCCGCGCCGAAACTCGCGCGCATGTCATCGACGACGTTCGATTCGCAATTGCTAGTGTCGGAGGCGGTCGCGCAGGACAATCCACATTTGTATTTCGAGATTCAGAATCTCAATAAATTCGGCCTGGGGCCGCTGGATGCGCTTTGCGATGCGTCCAGACGAATCCGCGAAGTTGTGGCCGGCGGCGATGAAAGTGGCTTTGTCGAACTCATGGAAAAAGGCCGCGAATACATGGCGCTGCGAGGTTGACCGTGCAAGCAGCAGAAGACCTGGCAGCTCGCCTTAAGGCGGCAGAACGAGAGCTGGATGAGCTGACGGCCGAGGTCGCGCGCAACGATGCGAAAATGCACCAGACGCACCAACGGGAATTGCGGCTGTTGCACGCGGACGATCTCGAATCACTACTTCACGAACTGCTTGAAGGCTTGCAGGAGAGTTACAGTCTGGAGCAAGTCACGATGGTCCTTTGCGATCCCGATCACGACGTCCGGCACTTGCTGCTGGCCGCTGGAACGCCGGCGGATATCTTCGACGGCCTTCTGATGGTCGAGTCATTGACTGGTCTGGCACCGCAATACGTCGCGCTTCGGCAACCCTGGCTTGGCCCCTTTGCGGCCTGCGATCATCAGCTCGTTTTTCCACAATCTTCGGGTTTGGCGAGCGTCGCGATGATTCCACTGATACACCGCAAGAAACTGATAGGGAGCATCAATCTCGGTAGCGCAGACGCGTCGAGATTTACTTGTGGGCATGCAGCGGATTTCCTCGCACACCTCGGCGTCATTGCGTCTTATTGCGTAGATAACACCGTGAATCGGGCACGTCTCTTGCGCAGTGGATTTACTGATGTGCTTACGGGTTGGCACAACCGGCGCTATCTGCAGGTTCGTCTGAACGAAGAACTGGCCAGGGCCCGCCGCGACAAGAATCATGTGGTTTGCCTGATGCTCGATGTGGATCATTTCAAGCGCGTTAACGATACCTGGGGTCACGCCGCTGGCGACGCTATATTGCAGGAACTCGCAAATAGAATCGACTCCCAGGTTCGCGCCAGTGATGTCGCTGCGCGTTATGGTGGTGAAGAGTTCGTTGTTTTGCTGCCCGATACCGACAATGGCTCGGGCGTTCTCCTTGCAGAGCGAATTCGCAACGCGATCTCGGCATCGGATTTCGAGCTGCCGAATGAAGAAACAGTGTCGATTACCGCGTCGATCGGCATCGCCGGCGTCACACCCGATGCAGATGCCGAAGATCTGAAAACGGTCGGCGATTCGCTCATCGCCCGTGCGGACGTAGCTTTGTACCGCGCGAAATCAGGCGGCAGAGATCAGGTTGCTGTCGACGGAGATTGACGATGTTTAAATTCGGCAGAGCAATGCAAGTGGTCGCAACGTCGATTTTGCTCGTCGCTTGCAGCGAGCCAGCCGAATCTCCAGGACCTGATGTCAGGAAAGAACCTGTCGTCGTATTTGCCGCCTTCGAGGATGACGAAGAGCTTCGGCAGCTAATGGCCAGGTACACGGATGAGAGCGGTGTGCGCGTCATTATCCGTCGTGGCGCAGCGGCGGGAATCGTAAACGATTTGATCGAAAACAAGATTTCTCCAGCGGCCGACGTGTTGATGACACGATCTGTGGTCGATGTCTGGCGTGCTGCCGAAGAGGGCGCGCTGCGAGCGATTCAGTCGGATTCAATGTCGGAGCGCGTGCCCGAATGGGCACGTGATCCTGACAATTTGTGGGCAAGCACTGACTTTCATACAGCGGTCATCGCGTACAACGACGCTGATCCGGTGGTGGACCAGATCACCGGCTATGCGTCACTGGCAGATCCACAATTCGAAGGCAGCCTCTGTATGTCGTCGTCAAAGAGCCCCGTCAATCAACTGCTCATTGCCATGCTGATCGATGAGTTGGGTGTGCGCGACGCCCAGACCATAGTGCGTGGCTGGATGAAGAACCTGGTATTCCCGGCAGGGAGGTCGGACGATGAGGTGGTGGTTGCCATTGCAACAGGTCTTTGCAAAGTTGGCTTCGTGTCGAGTACGGCAAACACCTCAGGTGTTATTAATGTATCACTGCATTCGCCGGATGGTGCATTCGCTGATGTTGATGGCATCGGCATCGGCCGGCATGCGCACAACCCGGGTGGCGCCCTGGCACTTCTGGAATGGCTGTTGGCACAGTCGGCCGAATCGAACTTCCGTAAAGCCGCGAACGTCAGCGAAAAGAATGTAAGTCTGTTTGCCTGGCACGAGCGCGACGCGGTTCTGCTCGCGGAACGAGTGCGGTACCCGTAAGCGTCTGTAGAGCCCTAGTCGCCCGCCGGCGGACGGCTGTCAGCCATCAGCATATCCAATGTCTTTTGCGCTTGTTTCGGGTTGGCAAGATCCCGGGCCTCGAGCATCTCGCAGTCGTCGCGAAGCATCTGCTCGATGTCGACCGGATAGTAGCGACAATCGTCCGGACGGTCGTAGTAGATACGACATATGTATTTGTCTTGTTCGGGCAGCTTCTGCAACCAGGGGCAGCACAACAATTGTTCTCCGCTGACCGGATCTATCCAGATCTTGCCGCCGCTGGCGTAGTCGGCGATATCCGGCCGGTCAGTTTCCCAACGCTCCAGATCGCTGGTTGATGCGGAGAGACCCCCATCACTGTAATGAATACAACATTTGCCACACTGGTTGCAGTCTTTCACAGCACTAGAACCCGCGCCTGCGGCTCATCAGGATCAGAAATAGCGGCACGCCGATAGCGGCAGTCAGTGCGCCAACAGGCAATTGTCGTGGTGCCATAATCGTTCTCGCGAGCGTATCGGCAATAACGAGCAATGTGCCTCCGGCCAGGGCAGACGCCGGCAGGACGATACGGTGGTCGCTGCCACCGATAAGTCGAATCATGTGGGGCACGACGAGGCCAATGAAGCCGATGACACCCACCGAAGTGACGGCTAGAGCCGTCGCAAGCGCAGCCGCAGCAAAGACCAGATAGCGGAAACCGCTGACGGGTAAGCCCACGATGGCTGCCTGAAGTTCGCCGCGAGACAGTACATTCAGATGCCGGGCAGTCAATATGCCGCAGACTACCAATATGCCGAGCAACACCAGGGTGCGTTCGGGTTCGAACGCGAAACTCAGGTCCCCCATCAGCCAGAACAACATGCCACGCAGATTCTCCTCCGGGCTCAGGGCGAGCAACATGGTCGTCGCTGCGCTAAATCCTGCTGCCAGCACAACGCCGGTTAGCAACAGCCTCGCCGGGGCCCAACTGCCAGTGCTATGCGCGATCGTAAAGACCAATAGCGTCGCTGCCATTGCGCCGCCAAATGCTGCGATATCGACAACCAGACTTCCCAGGCCGAATATCATCGCAAGTAGTGCGGCAACTGCCGCACCGCCCGAGCTGCCGAGAATATAGGGCTCCGCAAGCGGGTTCCTGAGCAATACCTGCATAAGCACACCCGCGACGGCAAGCAGTCCGCCGACGGAGAAGGCGGTCAGCGCACGAGGTAAGCGCAGGTCCAGAATGAGTGCACGGGTACTTTCGGTTGCGCCGCCAAACAGTGCGTCAATGGCCTCGCCTGCAGCGATATCGGCACTGCCGGACACAAGCGCGACGAGCAACGCGGCCAATGCGGCCGCGATCAATCCGGCGAACAACAGTCCGGAATGCCTGCTATTCAAACGCAAATCCTCGAGAATGGAGTCGCCGACAATGCCCGGGTCGTGAAAATTGTCAACGCACGTGACTGATGCAAAGGACAATGCACGGAATTGGTGTAAAGTTAAAGGCAGTTAAAGTTTTTGTATCGGTTGCAATGAGCAACGACTGGATTGACGCAGAAGGATTCCGCGCCAACGTCGGCATCATCCTGGCAGACGGCGATGGCAAGCTGATGCTGGCAGGCCGGGTTGGCAGCAAGGGCTGGCAATTCCCGCAGGGTGGCGTGCTTGTGGGCGAGGAACCCGAGGAAGCCATGTACCGTGAGCTTCGTGAAGAAGTGGGGCTCAATCCCACGGATGTTGAACTGCTCGGTGTGACACCAGACTGGCTGCGCTATCGCCTCCCCGATAAATTCATACGCCGCAACAGCACACCGTTGTGTATTGGTCAGAAGCAACGCTGGTTCATGCTGCAGCTGCTGACGTCCGCCGACAATGTGCGGTTTGATCTCGGCGAACAGCCCGAATTCGACCGTATTCGCTGGGTGGAATACTGGCGGCCCGTCAACGAAGTCATCTATTTCAAGAGGCGGGTTTATGCTCGTGCGCTTTACGAGCTGGGCACATCCGTGTATCCACTGGGCTTGCCGCCAAGGCCACGCTGGTGGCCAAAGCGCTGGCGCGCCGTATTTGATAAGGATATCCAGGATCCCAATTCGTGACGTGCTGCACTTCTCACTGGCCAGAGCACCGCGTAACATAACGTCTTTTCGCCAACAGGTTATTTTGTGTCCCGACATTCACCATTACAGCTTCACAGCAGGGGTCGCGTATTCGTAACGCGAGCTGTGCTCACGGTAATGATCGTCGTTGTTGGCTATCTGGTCTTCGAATTCGGCCGAATCCAGGCTAACTACAATATTGTGGATGCGGCAAAAGAGCGCCAGGCGTACGAGAATCGAATCGCGGCCTTGCAGGGCGAAATTGTTGCGCTCAGGCAAGATGTGGCGCTGCTTGAGACGCACCGCGATGTTGATCGCGAAGCCTATAAAGACGTCGAAATGAGTTTAGCGACGCTGCAGGCGAAGATTCAGGAACAAGCCGACGCCATCGCGTTTTACCGTGGCATTGTGTCACCCACAGACGGCACGGCCGGTCTGCGGGTTCAGGACATGAAGCTGACCCGAGGCCAGTCCGAGCGTGCCTATAACGTTCGCCTGGTGCTGGTGCAGTCGTTGCAGCATGATCGCAAAGTGACTGGCGACGTCAGTCTCAGTATTGATGGCGAAATGGATGGTGCAACTGCAACCTATCGTTTTTCGCAATTGTTGCCCGCGGACGGTAGCGCGAGTTGGCCGTTCTCGTTTCGCTATTTTCAGAATTTCGACAGGGAAATCGTGCTCCCCGACGGTTTTACGCCGGAGAAGATAACCATCGAAGTGCGCTCAAAGACGCGCTCGATCTCGAGTATTGAAGAAAGCTACTCCTGGACGACCAGTCCGGGCTGACGCCAGCTGAAGCAGGCATTTGGAGAAAATATGTTTGGTCGCAAGCAACGCAGACATACCGTCGTCGACACATTGGTCGGTGCCAATACCAAGGTCAATGGTGACATGCATTTCGAAGGCGGCTGCCATGTCGATGGCGACGTTAAAGGCAATGTCAGCGCAGATCCTGAGAGCAACTCGGCGTTAAGTGTCAGTGAGGACGGAACTGTCGAAGGCGGGGTCACTGTTCCTTATGTCGTGTTGCATGGCATCGTCCGTGGTGACGTATGCGCCGCACAGCGAGTGGAACTTGGGCCGACAGCTCGTGTCATTGGCAATGTGTATTACAACTTGATCGAAATGGCGATAGGTGCTGAGATTAACGGCAAGCTCGTGCACCAGCCCGAAGGGCAAGTGCCATTACTCGAACAGACGACCCGGATCGACGAGTCGGCAGCTGTAGCGGCCGAGTCGTAGATCGAGAAGAACAGGACCAGAAAATGCAGTCAAAAACACCCGCAAGCGCATACCCGGCACCGCCACCGCCGGTCGTGTTTACCGATGCCGCTGCCACCAAAGTCGGTGAGCTCATCGAGGAAGAACAAAACCCCGAGCTTAAGCTCAGGGTCTTCATTTCGGGCGGGGGTTGTTCCGGATTTCAGTACGGCTTCACTTTTGACGAGAATATTGAAGAAGGCGACAGTGAAGTTGAAAATCGGGGCGTTACGCTTGTGATTGACCCAATGAGCGTTCAGTATTTGATGGGCGCTGAAATTGACTACAAGGAAGACTTGCAGGGTGCGCAATTCATCATCCGCAACCCGAATGCAACAACAACCTGCGGCTGTGGATCGTCCTTCACGACCTAAGATCGACTCCAATCCACCCTCTGAGGTCATCGCCGCCGTTGACCTGGGTTCAAACAGCTTTCACATGATCGTCGGCGAGCTGCGCCACGGTCAGCTCATTATTATTGATCGAATTCGCGAGACTGTGCGTCTTGCGAATTCGATCAATAATAATGAGCTGACCGTGGCGCAG
>PVMS01058311.1_pt1 | contig 30641 bp, 34 predicted proteins | sample 1853461 | NCBI WGS metagenome assembly PVMS01 (sample SAMN08582032, study PRJNA380276) | Marine sediment metagenome, whole genome shotgun sequencing project. | isolation source: ocean sediment barecode stripped | collected 2017
TAACAAACTATTCACAATTCCAGATATCTATAGCCCAATCATCAACAGTGTTGAGGCCATCTTTTACGTCCCTGAAGAACCTGTCTGGCTTAGTTGATATGATAGTATTGATATCTGGATTTGTCAATGCTTTGTTAGCTTTTATACCTCCTTCGCGTGTGCTGAGGGTTTGCCTCCAGAGACATCTTCATCGACGAATATCTCTGTTAGCTCGATATCTTTAAATGTGCAGTAACCTTTTATTTGTCTTGTTTGCACTTCAAGGCTGTTTGCTTGGTCTGCTGTTGATACGCGTATGTATCCGATTGCTTTAGTTTTTGTTTTCATTTTATTATGGTTTTTTAGTAAGTAGGGTGTTTTTTCTCAAGTTCTCGTTTTCTTTCTTTTAGAAATCCTATTAGAAATAAATGCTCTGGATTAGCATCTTTTTTTATTTTCCTTAAATGTTTTCGTATCCCCCTTAGCTCATCAAGGTCTGGATTAATGCTTCTTATGGTTATTATTTTCATGTTATTTAGTTTTATCTTTTTCAATATAGGAAAGGGATAATGCAATCTCATCTCTCTGTTTTTTTGATAATGATAATGTTATATATCTAAGTCTCAGTAGAGGCTTTTCTTTTTTTACTTTTACTTGTTTACCATTAATCATGTAGGCTCCCTTCTTTGGTGCTGTGTATTTATTCATTATTTCAAGTATTTAGGGTTAATGCTAATTAATTTATTTTCTTTGATTATCAGGCCAGATGATCTAAGTCCACTCATTACCTTACGAATATTTGTTTCGGAAAGGCTGAGGCATTTCGCGGAGTATTTAGTGATTTCCATTGCTGAAAGTTTTTTCTTAGTATTTAGCATGTGTAAGATGACGGCTAATACCTTATCGGAATTATTGAAATCGCGTTTAGCTAGAGTGTTTAGGTGTCTTGCTTTATATAGAAGTTCTGACATAATTGATAGTTTGTTTGTGATTATGAAACAAATGTATTACCAATTAAGTAATAAACCTAATTTTATTTGATATTTATTTACGAATATAGTAATTTATATTCTTTTTTAAGGGATTCTTCTAGGGCATATATTGGGTCCCATTGTGGGCCTATGCAGTTGTGGCGGGCGTTGTCCCAATTGTGGTGTTGGTCGAAGGACATTAGAATAATATTTTCGGGCTTAAGTTTGAACTTGGGGTATTTGTTTTGGCCTTTAGGAATAACGTGAGCGAAGAAGCATACATTGATGTCTCCAAGGAATTCGTTATCTATTTCAGAGTACGGTCCCCTTTTGTCCCATATTTCTTGGAAGAGGGCCTTTTCACCTGTAGGCTTCTTTTGGTACCTGTAGGGGGCTTTCTTTTTCTTAACACTCTTTACCTTAGGTTGCGGGTTGAAGGTGGTGCATGTGAGTTTTACGTAGGCCATGATTAATTATTTTAAAAAGTCGTTATTGGTAAATGTATCAAGAACTGATTTTTTCTTAATAATGGGCTGTGTAATTATACCTGCAACAGGTTTCTCTTTATTAAACTTAAACATAGCCTCTACTTCCAGCTTCATATACGGAACCGGTATCTTATAATTTATAAGTGGATTCTCAGGGTTAATGTAGTGTATGTTTAATTGGCCTATGCGCCTTCCTGTTTGTTTCTGCAATATATAAGCGTATATGGATAATTGGATAGCGTAATCATTGTATTTGGAGTCCATAAGGTGATCCAGACAATGCAGCATGTATTTGTTTTTAGGCTTGCCGTGTTTGTCCAGGTCTTTTTGGTGGATACCTTTAATGTTGGTTTTCCAGTCGGTTATGTCAATGATCGAGTTCTTGTGAGAGGTCGTCACTAGGGGTTTATCCATGGTCCCTGCTAACATGTGTTCATCATCATGAACTATTACTTCATTGTATGTACGCCAGTATCCTTTGTATTGAGACACTATATTAAGCAGGAACGGTCTAAAGTGAGCATCCTCAGGCTTAGTGGTGGCAGTATCAAAGAAAAGCTCTATAGCTTCATGTATTCGTGTTCCTACGTCAGCTCTTTCATTACCGTAGTCCTCCCAATGTTGTAGGACCTGTTCTGCGGTCATGTCTATATAATCTCCTTTCCCAGCACATGCGTATGCAACGCTCTTATTGAACGGTTCTTTAAATTGTGCGCGAAATTTTGAGATTGAAGTATACTCATCGCCACTTCTGTTGAAATAGCGATGAGATTTAGGTTCTAAATATACTTCATTTGTGAGTCCTGGGATCATATTCCAGCCACCTTCCTTGTTGCAGTAGATTCTGGCTTAGGTGCCGCGATGATTGAGAATGTATCTCCGTCTTCTATCATTTCAGCAGCAGGTCTTTTAGGAGCCTTTTCTGCTTTCTTTTTAGGAGTTTCCTTTACTACTTCCATTTTAGGAGCAGGAGCCTGTGGCTTTGCTTCTTCGATGATAGCTTCTATAGGTGCTTCTTCTTCTGGCGCTGCTCCATCTTCAGGGTTAAGGACAATGCATCCCATATCTTCTAGTGTGCTTGTAGCGATGTCGCGTTTTTCTTCTTTGGACAGCTTTGCAAATGAATCAACATCGAACTCTTCGTTATCCTTGTTGAATGCCATTATTAGTTGGTCATCGGAAAATACTTTCTCTCCAGATGCGTATAATTTTACTTCATCGTAAATGCCATCTATTGTTTGAGTAATTTCTTGAGCTCCAGAGTAATCAACTTCAGAAGTGATAAGAGGTGATTTAAGGTTGATGCTCTTTTTACCATCACATACATCTTTTGTTCCTGTGATGATGAATCCTTTGTCTCCGTACTCTACACCTGTTATTTCAGTATCTTGAAGGTCTAGTTCCCGATTAGCTAAAGGGTAGTCGCATAGGTCCAATAAAGGCCCTTTAAGGGTTTTGATAGCGTCCTCCAGCTCAGTGTGGATAGGTGCTTTTTTAGTGTGTTTAAGAATGTCTGTAAATTCTCTGCCGTCCTTTTTATCGGGTTGAGCATAAGCGATAACCATTCCTTTGAGGCCACCATCTTTAAGTTTAATCGATGCAATGTTCATGTTTTTCATTTTTTATTTATTGTTGGTTTTAGATATAAAGTGTACTCTGTTGCAATCAAGGATCTTTTTGATTGTTATTGTAATATAGTAATATTTCTTATTAATCTTTACTTGGTCTACTTTGATGTCAATGTAGTTTTTTCCCTGTTTGAGTCTTACGAACTCAATTGGTTCATTTAATTTTTTTTGTAGCTTTTTTGCTATCTCTTTGCTGCATGAAAAGTAAAGGTCGGAATTTGCTCCGACATTTCTGGTTTCAAACCTAATTATTCGGTTAAATATTTGTGTGCTTATCTCAAGCGGAAGATACAGGACCTTTTTCACCATGCTATTGTCGGGCGTATAGTTTTTCTTGGACTATTTGAAATCCATTTTCAATTAATATTTTGTCAATGGACTTCTGCGATAACTCGTTATTGGAGTATCTGCTTTTAGATACTCTGGTTTTTGCGTTAAGGTTTTTTTCTTTGAATATAGTCATAAGCGCCTCATTCTGAGTGTAATTTTCCATCAGGGGTAAAGATATAAAAATATTTGTTACAAAACTGTAACAAAATGGAATATTATTTATATATTTGTGACATGAAAATGACAGGAGAGATACGAATGTTAAAGTGGGGGATAATTCCTTCGCAACCATATTTTAGCATCGCTGTTGGTCAGCATTTAGGTAAGGGTAAGCGTGTTCTTGTGGTTGAGATAGCGGAGGAATTTGAGGCTGGAAAGTTTCAATACCTTATTCTTTGTGTTATGACTGATGAGGATGGGAATAAGAAGGAGGGTGACTCTTCTTTTATTTGGAAGACCTATAAGAAGGAGCCGGAAGAAATTCAATACTTTACCCCCGATGAGAAACATAATTATTTGAAGGTATAATGCATGTAGCTAGAGATAAGTTTTTAGTAGAGGTAGGCGATCAGTTTGTTCGTCCGAACATTCCTGGGTTAACGTTTATTGATACTGATTATAATCCTAAGTTATTGTCTACTAAGGTTGGCAGAATTAAGGCTTTGCCAATAGCTATGAGTGACAAGTTCAAGTGTGACGTTAAGCTTAGTGTGGGTGATATTGTTGTCTTTGACCACTTGGTTTGTCAGGATATGAATAAGTTCTCTGATACTGTATTCTTTTGTGAGTACTTTAATATATTTGCAAAAATCGATGGCGATGATTTAGTCCCTATTGAGGAGTTTTTATTTTGTGAGCCTATTGTTGATGGTGGAATGCAAATAGGGTGCTTTAATGTACCTTCTTCTATTTCTGATAAGCGTGCAACTGTCTATGCTGCTTCTGCTTATGCTAAGGCTTGTGGAGTTATTGAGGGGGATGTCGTTTATTTTACTAAAAATGCAGATTATAGCATTGAGGTTGGTGGAAAGGATTTCTTTAAGATGAAGATGCACAGCATTATAGGTATTGAGCGCGAAGGTGTGTTGACGACTTTTGGAAGTAAGCTTCTTGTTAAGAATGTTACTGAGCTTGGTATGGTTGGCGGTTTGAATAAGATATATGCTGATACTTCTTTGCAGGTTGGTGTTGTTATTGAGTCTGGAGCATCTTCTATTGAGAAGGGTGCCAAGGTTACATATTTCAATGCATCTGCTACTGAGATGGAGTGGAATGATGAGAAGTACGGATTTATAAATGAGGAAAATATAAAATATATCATAAAATGAAAACATTAAATGTGTTGCCTGTATTGGACAGGATTATTATAGAACAGGCTGAAGGCGAGGAGAGTATTGGAGGGTTGATTATTCCTGACGGTGAGAGGGTTAAGCCTCAGCGAGGTGTTATTGTTGCTGCTGGTCCAGGAGCTCGTGATCGTGATGGGAAGCTTATTCCTATGACATCAAGTGTAGGGGATTCTGTTGTCTATGAGGTTCATGCTGCAAGTGATCTTGTTATTGATGGAGGTGACTACGTATATATAAAGGAGAGTGATTTAGTATTAATTCATAAATAATAAAACAAATGAGTAAACAAATTTATTTTGATGATGAAGCAAGGGGTATCTTGCAAAAGGGATTAAATATGGCCGCAGATGCGGTTGGTAGTACTTTGGGTGCTAAAGGTAGAACTGCTGTAATTAGCTCTGGGTATGGTCACATGCCTATTATGACTAAGGATGGTGTAACTGTTGCTCGTTCAATAATCTTAGATGATGAGATTATGAATGCAGGGGCTATGCTTGTTCGCTATGCTTCTGAGGCTACTGTTGAGGAGGCTGGTGATGGTACTACTACTTCAGCTATATTACTTCAAAGTATGGTTACTAATGGATTGATTGCTGTTAAGGAAGGCGCTAGTGCTCAGGAGGTTAAGTCTGGAATGGAGAAGGGTGTAAAGGCTATTGTTGCAGAGCTTAAAAAATTGAGTGTTGATTTGGATGGTGATGACATGATTAAAAGTATCGCTACTGTATCTGCTAATAATGATCCTGAGATTGGAGAGAAGCTTGCTGAGGCGTATGGTAAACTTGGGAGTAATGGGTTGCTAACTATCGAGCCTTCAAAGACTCCTGAGACTTATGTTGATATTGTTGACGGGTCTGAGATGCAGAACGGGTATGCTAATAACAAGTTTGTTACTGATAAGGTGAAGATGGAGGTTGTTTATGAGAATCCTATTGTATTAGTATTGAATTTTGACGTAAAGCATGTTAAGGATATAGCTCCTTTTATGGTTAGCATTCAGAAGAAATATGGAGATACTCCTCCCCCTATTATAATTGTTGCAAGAGGGTTTGCTGGAGAGGTTCACAATACTTTTGTTGTGAATTGTGGTTTAGGTGCTAAGGTTTGTTTAGTAGAGGCTCCTATTAAGGACCAGAGAGATGCTTTGTCTGACCTTGCTGCTGTTGTTGGTGCCAATATGATTACTGATGATGCAGGAAAGAAGGTGGAACATGCTAGATTGGCTCATGCTGGTACTTGTAAGAAGATTATTATCACAAAGGCTTCTACGTATATTGTAGAGGGTGCTGGCGAGGTTGATGCTTTGGATGAGATGAAGCGTAAGATACAACTTGATATTGATGATGAGTCAGATAAGGATGTTTCTGAGGCTCATGAGGCGCGTTTGGCTCGTGTATCTGGCTCTGTTGGTGTTATTTATGTTGGCGGTGCTACTTCCGTAGAGCGCAATGAGCGTAAAGATAGGGTTGATGATTCTAATAAGGCTATTAAATCTGCATTTGTTGAGGGTGTTGTTCCTGGTGGAGGTGTTGCTTTGATGAGGGCGGCTTCAAAGATTGGTATTGGTGGACTTTCTGGTGACGAGGTTGTTGGTCTTGGAATTGTTTTTGAGGCGTGTCAGGCACCATTGAAGAAGATGCTTGAAAATGCGGGTGTTAAAGGCGATGAAGTTTTTTCTGCTGTTTTTTCTGCGGAAGGGAATAGTGGATACAACTTAAAGACAGGAAAGCATGTTGATATGGTTGATGATAAGATAATTGATCCTACTAAGGTTGTGCGTGCTGCATTGGAAAATTCAGCAAGTGTAGCTGCTCAGTTAATTAATAGTAGTGTGTTGTTGATTGAGATGAAACCGAAGGAATAGTTTAAGTGTTAGTTTGTTGGGAAGGCACCGTTAATTAATTTTGGCGGTGTTTTTTTTGCTACTTTAAATAATGGAGCGTAATTATGTGATATATTTGTTTTGAAGAATATAAAACTCTAAACACAAAAAAACATGGCAACTAATAGATCAAAAATAGTATCCTTAACAACTTATGGCTCTAATAAGCCATTTACGGTTAGTTCTGTAGATATTATATCTTTTCAAAAGATTGGCGCAGATGATACTACTATTACTTATAGTTCAAATCGCGGAACAACACAAACTACCGTGAGGGTTACTGAGGCTGTTGCCGCTGTAGAGACTGCATGTATAAGTAATCTTATTGGTATTATGATTCCAATAACTTTAGCTAATAGTGTTGATCTTTATTTGAACATAGACAGAATAATTTATGTTGATGTTTTATCTGATTCTGCTCCTTTGGTAGCTCGTGTTACGTATGATGCAGGTTTGGCTTCACCGGAACAATGGGACGCTTCAACTCCTACAGCTTCTGCTCTTGTTGCGTTGACTGATAATTTATTAGATGTTACTACGCAGGGTACTGTTGCTATTCCTTCTCGTACTAGATATATTAACAACTTGTTTATCGGAAATATTGTTGTTGCAACTGGAGGTTCAAAAGTTTTTTACGATGAGAAATCTACAGAGTTTGTTAACATTGAGGTGACTGAGAGTGTTGCTACATTAAAGGCTGCAGTTAACGCACTGTAGTATATACGTTTTTTTAAAGGGGAGGATGGGCTTGCAGAAATGAGAGTCCATCCTTTTTTGTTACAAAATTGATACAAAATGAAAATTGGGTTGATATAATGTTATATTTGATTATTCAAATTAAATTAAATTCAATTCAATGATTCGACCTGATTTCTCAAAAATTAAGAACAAGTCTGTTCGAGAATCTGTTATCGCTTATGTCGATAATTTAGAGGCTCAGTTTAAATCTCCATATTTTGAATCCTTTTTAACTTTAAAGAAGATTGTTGATGCCGGTAATTCCCAGGTTAAGGATACCGAGTTTGATATATTTTCTGATGAGGGGAAGGTTAAACTCAAGAAGGCTAGTGAGTTTTCTTCGAAGCTTTCAGGGCTACTTTCTGATATGGATGACATGAGGGATAAGATGGGGCCGAAGGATCTGGAGGAGTTGGATGTAGTTATTGAGAAGTTGTCTAGGGGGGCTAAGACGGGTCTTGCGGAGAAGATGGCTGTAAAGGGTGCTGAATAATATCTATGGATAAAATTCATTTATATAAGGATTTATATTTTACTTTGCCTAAGCAGCCGCCTAAGCATGAAATTCAAGGTTCAGGTTTTATCAAAAAGAATCAGAGGTGGAGGCGAACGGAGCTTCCTGAAGGTTGGGATGATATCGTTGCAGAGCTTGAGGCTTTGGATGGTGAGATTGAGAAGCTTGAGGAGGAATTGGATAAGAAGGAGAAGAAGATTGAATCGTCTTTTCGGTCAGGAAAGATTATAAAAAGGGCTACCCTAAACCCGCTAATTGAGGCTATAAATCAGCGAATATTAAGATATGATGAAGTTTATAAGCCTGTTGAGGTTTATGCTTTTGAGGAGGATAGAAAGTGTACAGAGGGTGTTTGGTTCTCTAATAACGGAATTCCTACCTATGTTACCGGAGATCATTATCATTACCTAAACTGGTTTAAGTTAGATGTTGGGTATCCTCAATACAGGGATAGGGATAAGCGGTGGTTTTATCATTGGTATTTGTGTGATAATGACCCTAATTGTTTGGGTCAGGATTATGGTAAGCTTCGTCGTGATGGGTATTCTTTTCGTGTTATGTCTGTTATTTATAATAGGGCAAGAAAAACGAAGAACTCTAAGTATGGATTGATTTCCAAAACTCAGCTGGATTCTGATGAGATGTTTGCTAAGGGTATTGATGCCTTTATGGAGTACCCGTTGTTTTTTAAGCCTCAGGTTTATTCTGCGGAGGATGTTAAAAAGAAAATACAATTTAAGACTCCACAGCAAAGGGTAACATACAAGACTAGAAAAACTAAAAAAGAGGTTAGTTTAAATACTGATATAGAGTCTTTTCCTACGAGAGAGAATGCGATGGATAGTTCTAAGCGGAAGATTATTTCTGCTGATGAATCTGGTAAGTGGCCTACAGGGGTTAGTGTTGAGAAGTGGTTCAGTATTGCTAAGAAGTGCTGTATGTTGGGGGCTAATATTATTGGAAAGGTTTTGATGGGTTCTACTGTCAATGAGTCCTCTTCTGGTGGAGCTGAGTTCCAGAGTTTATGGGAGGTTTCGGATCACACTAACTTGACTAAGAATGGTAGAACTGCTAGTGGTTTGTGGAGGTATTTTGTTGATTCTGCTGACGGAATGGAGGGTTTTATTGATGAGTATGGTATGAGCGTTATTGAGACTCCTGCCGAGCCTGTTATGGGGATAGATGGCTCAATGATTACTATGGGTGCTGCGGAATATCTTGATAATGAGTTTGATGGCCTTAAAAAGTCGGGTAAGATGGTTCAATATTGGGAGGCAAGAAGGCAAAGTCCTCGTGATGAGGATGATATGTTTTTAAGTGCTGCTAATGAGGATACTCCTTGGGATATAGATAAGATTCACCAGCAGCTAGAGCATAATGCTGTTGTGTCTGTTGATCGTGAAGTTGTTCATGGGTATTTTGAGTGGGCCCATGGTAATCGAGATTGCGGTATTGTTAATTGGATGCAGGTTCCTAAGGAGAGTCATTTGGCAAAGCATTCGTTTGTGTGGTTTCCTGACCCTGCAAAAAGGAATATGTCTATTCTGAAGATGGGGAAAAAGGCTCCTGCAAATTCTCATATTGGAATGTTTACGTTAGATCCTTATTCTGCTGTTGCAACTACTGATGGTCGGCAATCGAAGGCAGCTTCCCATGCATTTAAGAAGTTTGATTTTACTGCACCAAGAAATAGGAGTGAGGTGTATATTGGAGAGTATTGGAATCGTTTACGTGACCCTTTATTGGTGTATGAGGATATGATTATGCAGTCTGTGTATTTTGGCTGGCCCTTGATGCCGGAAAGGAATGTTCGTACTTGTAATGATTATTTTCGAAATAGGGGGTACGATAAATATTTAATGGATGCTCCTTTTATGTCTGAGGAGGATTATCTTAAAAATAAGAATAAATATCAGGATGCGGGTATTGCTAATACTACAGGTAAAACTAGATATCAGCTGGTTGAGTATTTGGCTAGTTATATTGCAAATCATGTTGGCGTGAATGAGCAAACGGGAGAGATGGGGTATATGCCTTTTGATAATACCTTGAAGGATTGGTTGAAGTTTGATATTGCAAAGTGGACTCCTTTTGATTTAACTGTAAGTTCGATGTTGGCACCAACTGCCATACGGGGGTATACTCCTAATAAGAAAAAAATAAAAAAGATAAGCTTATTTCCTCAATGGCAAGTGCAGAATGGTGTTAAGGTGAGGATTGCATAAATTGCTACAATACCTATTTTAAATAGAGTTACTAATTATATTTGTTTTAAATCTTTTACTTAATGGCTACTGACGTATCAAAGAAGTATAATGCTTTTCCTTCTGATTTTGCTCCTTTATCTGAAAAAAAGGAGGACGCTTATGGTCTGGAATATGTCCAGGCTATATATGCTACACATCTTACTGATAGTCCATCAGGGGGTTCTCGCACCTTAGAGTACATTGAGAATAGAGAGTTTGCTGAGGGAACTTATGATACTGATATCTATAATCCTAGAACGGATATGGAGGGTGAGGCATCATTCTTAAATATTGATCGTTCTGCTATAAATCGTATCCCTACTGTTGTGAATAACATGGTGGGTAAAATGACTAAGAAGTTTTATCGTTTTCAGTGTAATCCAACGGATGTATTGTCTCGTTCAAAGTATGATGATGAGCGTGATAGAATGAGGGCTGACAGATTCTTGAAGCAGAAATCAGATGAGTCAGAGGCCTTAACCGGTGTCCCTTTGGTTCAAAAGGGAGCGTTTATTGCTGCTGATGATGAGGAGGCTGAGATTCATTTACAGATGAATTTTAAGCTTGATGAGTCTGTTGCTATGGAGCTTGCGATGGAGTGGATCTTGGAGAATAATAATTTCGATACTGTTTCTTTGCCTCAGTTATATAGAGATATTTTTACTGATAAAAAGACTGCAATATACAGATATTATGATGAGAATAAGAATATTCGCATTAAGCGTTGGGACCATTTAAAGTTAGTTCTTCCGTATAGTGTTCATGATGATTTTCATGATGTTCCTTATCAGGCGTTACTGCCGACTTATACTATTGGGGCTATAGCTAAGCTTAATCCTAATTTTACGGATGAGGAGTTATATGAGATAGCTAAGAATAATGCTGGAGAGAATAATAATGACCAATGGGACGCTGAAACATGGTTTAATAACTACGGAGATTATAATCGTGAGTTTGGTTCTATGGCTGGTCGTCAATTTCAAAATTTTAATATCCGCGTAGTTAATTTCTATTTTAAGAGTCCATTGAGCACGACAAAAACTGTTAAGGTGAGTAAGTCGGGTCGTACAAGGCTTGAGGAGAAGGAAAATGGTTATGTAAGTGAAAAGGGTAATGAGGTGATAAATAAGCGTAGGATTGTACGTTTCGAAGGGTTTTGGGTTCCTGGTACTGATTATATCTGGGACTATAAGATGACCGAAGATATGGATAGGGATTCTATTGCTGGAGGGTATAGTCCTGAGACTGAGCTTCCTTGTAAGATAATCATGCCTAATAAGCTTGGCCTTCAAAATATGTCTGACGTTCGTAAGATGATTCCTTTTGAGAAGCAGCTTAACTTAGCGTGGGAGAAATTGCAACAATTTTTGGTTGAGGCGATGCCTCCTGGTATGGCGATTAATCAAAATGCTTTATTGGATGTTGTTGAGGGTGCAGGAGATGGTAAGGCTTTACCTACTGATTGGACTAAACTATATAAGCAAACAGGTAATATAATCTTTACTGATAGGGATGAAGAGGGTAATCCTATAAATATTCCTTTTAAGGAATTGGAGGGTGGAATAAGTTCTAAATTTAAGGAGTTCTTAGGAATTATGGATTACTGTATAAATAAGATGAATGAGGTTATTGGGTTCAATGCTGCTGTTGATGCTAGTACTCCGAGTGCTGATGCTCTTGTAGGAACTAATGAGATGGCTGCAGCGTCTACTTATGATGCACTGCGTCCTTCGTATATGGCTGTTATGAATCTTATTGAGGGTGCTGGTAAGCGTGTAGCGTTGATGGTTCAGGATAGCTTGCGATTGGGTAATAAAGACTTTAAAAATGCATTGGAGGCCTCTATTGGTAAGTCTAATGTTGATGTTCTTTCTAAGGGTCGTGATACACCTCTTAGTACTGCTGCGATAAGTGTAGAGGCTCAGCCTGATGATCAGGAAATGGCTTCTATTGAAAATGCTTTATTGCGTGGTATTCAGGCTGGAACTATTACTACCGGTCAGGAGTTTATGGTTCGTCAACAGATGAAAAAGAATTTCAAGCTTTCTGCTCAGATGCTTTCTTTCTATGAGAAGAAGAATGCTAAGGATAAGCAGAAGGAGGCTATGGAGCTTTCTCAGCAAAATGGTGATGTACAGGTTCAGTCTGCACAGGCTGCTTCTGAGGCTCAGGCTAATTTGGATAATATATTGACAGAGAATAAGATTAGGCTTCTTGATAGGGAGGCTGAGCTTGCTGGTATACAGTCTGATACTGACCACGAGGAGTCTATGGCTCTTCAGGGGTTGAAGAATTCGGGAGGTTTGGCAGAGGCTCAGGTTGGAGCTCAAAAGGCTGTTACTGTGCAGGCGATTGCCAATGACGGTAAGCTAGATGAGAAGGAAATGGAGCACGAGAGTAAGATTAAAACTCAGTCTCATGCTCAGGACCACGAGAAAAAGGATACTAAAGATGATAAGTAATGGCTATAAAGAATGTAGTTTTAGATAAAACGTTTGGGAATGACTTGTCTGGTCAACAGGCTATTGAGGTTATCTTTTCGTTTACTGTTGCTACTTCTGCTGATGAGCCAGATGTCCCTAGGGGGACGTTTAGTGGTCCTACTCATTTTTTAAACTTACAGAATAGGACTCCATATTATAAAGACCCTGCTGGAGATGTTTTTGAGGACAAGTCAACAAGGGCTGTACAGGATGCTTTGTTGTGGAATTATTCGGATAGCGATGTAATTCCTTCGCAGTTTGGAGAATCGTTTATTGCAGGGGAGATTTTAGGAGGGCAAAGGGTTGTTGCTATATTGAGTGGGTTAGTGTATTATTTTGACCCTTCGAATGATAGCTTTATAGGGAGGCAGTTGGGAATGACTGATCATGCTGCCGATGCTACTGCTTTAGTTCGGGTTGTTATGGGTGGGGTTATGGTGAATAGTGGTTGGGGTATTACTCAGAATGCTATCTATTATGCAGGAGCCTTAGGTACGATAACAAGTACAATACCTACGCCTCCAGGTGTTTTTCAGCGGATAGGGATAGCGGTTGATAGCGATACAATGAAATTAGAGTTTAGTGAACCAATAAGTACAATATAAATAAATAAAAATAAAAGACAATGGCTGCAAATAAATATATATCCCTCGTAGCAGGGAAACTAAAAGAAATCTTCGGACAGGTAACGTCTTCAGGTGTTGGAGATGCTGATAAAATTGTTGCGTTAGATGCAACGGGAAAGATAGATATCTCATTGCTTCCTCCTGGTGTTGGTGCTGAGGTAGTTGTTGCAATTTCAAGTGAAAACTTGGGCGCTGGAGATTTTGTTATATCTACCTTAATGGTGGAGTATCGACTTTACGTAAGGCAGATGCTACCGATACTACTAAGCCTGCTTATGGTTTTGTTATCGCTGGATCTACTTCTCCTGCATCAAATACAATGTACATTTTAGGTGTTAGTAATGCTCTTGTTACGGGGCTGACTATAGGAACGAGATATTTCCTTGATGCGGCTGTTCCTGGAGGTATTGTTGCAACGGCTTTGTCTGCTGCAGGGAATCTTAATCAAGAGATTGGGATTGCTACTACTGCGACAAGTATTTTAACGCATAATAGTGAACCTTCAACTGTTGAGATAGCTTAATGGCAGATTTTAAACCCATAAAATTAGTACTAGGGAAGCTGAAACAGTTTATCTCTACAGATACTGTACCTACGAATAATTTAGGTACGGGAACTGCTAGTGCTACAACTTTTTTGTCGGGGGACCAAACATGGAAGGTTCCTCCACCGCAAAGCGTTCAGAGTTTATACCACTTGCAAAGCGGAGACTCTATTATAGTAGAGGACAGATACGAGTATTTTATAGCATGCAATCTTATATTAGACTCAGGTTCTAGTATTGAAATAGAAAACGGAGGGCGGCTAGTTGTTCATAGTGGAGCTATATTGAATGATGGGGTTTTAATAAATGATGGTATTATAAAAATAGGACTATGAGTAGTATATTAAGCCAAGTAGCAATATCGCAAGCGACCGCCCTAAGTGGATCAACATTAGGAAGGGAAGACATCTTTGTTGATAGTTTAGATGGTAAGTTGAAAATGTACGATGCAACAAATGCATTAGTAACTGTAGGTGGAGGAGGTGGCGCTCCAACGGGGACTGCTGGTGGTGACTTGGGTGGGACATATCCCAATCCCGAAGTAATAGCCATAACAGAAACTAGCGGGCCAACTTCATTAGTGGCAGGTGCTATTGCCGTTGGGGAGTTATTGCAAAGGGTTGGCTCAACATTAGTAGGTTATAAACCTGTTATAGCATGCTGTCCTTTTGGTGCAAAGAGTGACGGTTTAGGGAAGCTTTTAATTGCCAACGGGAAGTCTTCTGATGCCGATGATTCAACTAAAACAAAAACAAGGCAACCGATAATAGAAGACGGCACACTAACACGGTTAGCATACCAAACTAAAGACGGTACAACCTCAACTCAGATGAAGGTTCATATTAATGGGGTGGTTGAGGCTACGGTTGTTTTAAGTTCAATGAACGCCAATAAATCAGGAGTTGAAACAATAAGTGTAAGCGTTTTAGCGGGTGATTATGTAGAAATAGAGTGGGATGCTAGTGACAAGCCAGGGGAATGTACAATGTACTTTAAGCAAGAATTATCATGATAGTAGGAATAATTAAAATAGGAGCAGGTTTGGTAGCCTTAGAGGAATTTAGAGACGCTGTAGATGAAGCGACAGCGGTTAGTGATTTTTGTAGTGGGTATTCTCCCGCATTAGATGTAGAAGACTATCTAGGGGTAAATGCAAGCTCAATCGACTTACAAAAAAAATGGGGGTGGAATTTTTCGGAGGCTGCCCCAGCATTAGAACAGGTTATTAATGTATCAAACACTATTTACCCTTTAGATTATGAAGACGTTGCCACTATAAAAGATATTCATTTATTTGGTTATTTATCAAATATGGATTATTTGCTGAGGATGGTTAATATATCTTCAATCGTAACAGGCTTGGGGGGTGGTGATGTAGATGCAGGTTTTGATACTTTAGATGCTGAAACAAAAGATATTTGCTCTCAGTATTCAATTGGCTCGAAGCCAAAAAGATTGTTTTTTTTAGGTGAAGAAAAGATGTTACAGTATTCTAAAACTATACACCAACAAAGCAGAGAGTGCCGTGAAATGAGAATGGAGGTGGTCTATTCAAAGTTATATTTAGAATTAGAACATACAGACAAAGACGAAATTATCACGGATATAATAAATAATAATTGCCTCACAGCTTACATCGAATTTTCAAGATATGGAAGCGTGTTAGGTCAGCATGACGGAGCTTATGATTGGTTGAAAGGTTTAAATAGTTTTGCAGGCAACGGGTTTATTGATAAAGATTACATACCTCTAACAATGACCTTAACGGAGTTGAGTGATTATTGTTGTGATGTTTTATTTAACGGAAATTACACTACAGACTAATGGCAGCCAAATAAGAAGCTCCAATAAAAACGGGTGATTGCATGGCTAGGCAAGCAAATAAAATACGAATATAAGCTGTGTGTTGGATTGGATACTGGTAGCTTCCTAATCTATTTTGCTACAGTTCTGTAACAAATGTAATTCTACTATATTTTTGTATATATAATTCAAATCAAATTAAATTTAATTAAATAAAATAGACATGGGTGTACTAGAAGATACAATGGCTGCGAATGCCAAAGACCAGTACCTGAGTGAATCAGGTCAAGTAGATGATCAGACTGAAGATCAAGTTGAGGAACAATCTGAAGAAAAGGCCGAAGATAAGTCTGAAGATAAGGTTGAAGAAAAGGTTGAAGAAAAGGTTGAAGATCAAGTTGAGGAGCAATCTGAAGACGAGGTTGAAGAAGAGGTTGAAGAGAAAGTTGAGGTTGAAGCTGAGGACAAAACTGAAGAAAAGGTTGAAGAAAAGGTTGAAGAAAAGCCTGTAGCTACTTTCGAGGAGCAATTGGCTGAGAAGTTTCCAGGTAAAACTATAGCGGAGATTGAAGCGGCATTAAACCCGAAGAGTCAATTTGCGAATGATAAGATAAAGCGTTTAAATGAATTAGAGGCTGCAGGAATGGATGTTACAAGTCCAGAGTTTCTTGAAGTACAAAGTCTTGATATTGATGCGTTAAAGAATAATGATGATATACTCTTCCAGAAATGGAAGCGTGGTGAGGAAGGAAGAGGTTTATCTGAGGAAACTATTCGTCATGAGATAAATGAGAAGTACAAGGTAGATGAGTGGATTGAAAAAGATCCTTCTGAATTTACAGCGAGTGATCGCGCGAATAAAGAAAAAATGAATCGTGATGGTGCTCTTGGAAAAGAGTGGTTAGCGAAATTTAAAGAAGAACGAACGTTAGTGCAAGCCGTAGATCCTGCGATTGCCGAACAAGAAGCTAAGGAGGCTGGAGTTAGGCAAGAGAATCGGGAGAAGCAAGTTAGTACTACATTAGTTGATAAGATTACCACGCTGACAAGCCCGATTAGCTATAAGGATGAGGCTGGTAAAACTGTTGAGAGTGAATTTAAGTTTGATATTTCTGAGCAAGACCGCAAGGAGATTGGTGACGTTATGAAGCAATTGACGAAAGGAACTGGTGCCTTCTTTGACCAGTATAAAAATGAAAAGGGAGAGCCAGATCATGAGGCGTTGTTTACTATGATGCTTAAAGCTAAGAATTATGACAGGGCAGTGTCCTTGGCTAGTTCAGATGCAGCGGAGAAGAGAGCAATAACAATTGAGAGGGCGCAAAAAAACAGTAGCATGAAACCTAATGAATCAGCTCCTAAGTCTGAAGAGTTCGCCACAATGGAGGAAGCTCAGGCAGCAGCGTTCAGAAAGTCGCGTGGTGCTTAACAAAAACAAAATTAAAACAAGAGTTTAAGAAACTCCAAAAATTATGCCTACATCGTTTAATACGCCGTCAAATACGGCAGTGGTGACACAGTCAAACTGGTCGTCATCAAATGCGGTCTACAATATGTTGAAACCACAGAATGATACTAATGAAGTACATCCATGGGGTTCTCAAGATATTACTGGACTTTTTGAAAAATTGGGAGAAGGAGCAAAGAATTATGTTCCAGGAAGTAATGGTCGTCACTTCGAGGAAGATCGTTTACACATGGTTGTCCATGCAGTAGGAACTACTGTTGGTTCTTTGGGTGCGGTAACGTACACAATTGACTCTGGAGATACTATTGGTAGTTTCCCTGCCGTTAATTTACCTTATATCGCAACTGGTACTGCAGGTTTCCCTACTTTAGGGGGTCCTACATTGATTCCTGTTCGTGTTCATGAGGTTCTTGTATTTCCAGGAGATATCCATGGAAAGGTAACTGCTGTTAATGCTTCCGCTGGAACGTTTACTGCAACGCCAACCGGTTCTACTGATTTGCCAACAATCGCTGCTACAGATGAAATCTGGAGTATTGGTTTATCGACTCCTGAAGGTTTCGAGGAGCAAATTGATTCTGAAAACTGGAGAGAGCATGTTGTATCTTGGAAATCTGAGATCATGGTTGATGCTCATAAAACTACAGGTACTGCTATGACGCAGGAGACTTGGATTGAGTTTTCTTTCAGAGGTAAGAAAAAGTACAACTGGTGGTACAAAGGTCAAGAGAATGCCTTTAAGAAGTTCCGTAACTACAGAGAGTTGAAATGGGTGTTTGGAAAAGCTGTTACTAATGCAACAACTTTACCGACAAATTACTCTGCTCAATATACTCAGGTTAGTGGTTTATTAGATTTCGCTGGTTCTTTCGGGAACAACGCAGTTTATGACCTTACTACTGGTATGACGCTTAATGATTTTGAGAACATCGTTATCAATACGTTGAGTAAGAATGCTGGAGCAGTAGAGAACTGTCTTTATGAATCTATATCATTCAAGAAAGTTGTAAATGACTTTTTACGTAATGAGGTTCAAAATGGAAGTATTAGTTATAACATGTTGAGTGGTCAGGATGCTTATTTAAGCCTTGACTTTGATCACTTTAAAGTGTTGAATTATACTTTCCATGATAAAGTATACTCTGTGTTCAATGACCCGACTACAGCTGGAAATGTTTCTGCTGCGTATACGAACTTCGCGTTCTTATGCCCAATGGAGAATAACATGTACAGATGTGTTGAGAAAGAGGATAAAGTAAGTGTTCCACCAATGAGAATTAACTACCTTAAACAAGGTGATGACTCTCGTGAGTGGATTGAAACTTTAACTGGTGGTGCTATTAAGCAGTACACTAACAACAGTGATGTTGCGAAAATCGACTTCCGTTCAGAAAACTCTCCGGAGTTCTTTGGTGCGAATCGTTGGTTGACGGTTACAGGTTCAAACCTTTAGTCTGAAAGGCTGGCACGTATAAAGGTGCCAGCCTTTTATTTATAATCAAATTAAATTAAATCAAATAAAATTAAATACAATGGAAAGTAATGCAATAGGTATGCCTCAAGGCACGCGCTCCGATTATGAGAGCAAAAATTATGGAGATAAAGAGTTTGTCTTCGAATTATTAAAAAGAAATCCTGAATCAGGTACAATGAAGTCTTCGGACACAAATAAGGTTGTACCATATCCAATATCATTTCCTATCCCGTTAGTTGGTTCTGTTCTTATGAAGAGAAAGGAAGATGGAATTCTTGCGCCACGTAGAATTCGTGTAGCTGCAGGAGAGCCTTCAATATTTCTTGATCAGCGTATTTCGGATGTGAAAGAAAAGGAGAAAACGGTTCAAAAGAATTTCCTTCGTGGTAAGTGTCAAGTTAAAGGTACTGACGCAATTGTTTTGGAGTTTATGATGACTTCTGATATGTGCGAGAATAAGCCTGGAAGGGATAAGACTAAAAGAGCATTTTATAGATTAGTTGATAACTCTGTTATTGCTAATAAGTCTATGACTGCTGATAAATTAGAGTTTGATGTTATTACTTGGTGTCATACAGGTGATTGGGAGACAGAGGTTAGACCTTTGGCTAGAATCATTTTTACTGATAAGGGTATGTTGCAGAAGCCTGAGGATATCAGATATGACTTGACGCGAGTTGCTAAGGCGAGTGTTTCTGAGTTTAAGAAAATGCTTGATGATCCAAAAACGAAACGTAAGATTGTTATTTACGCTGCGATGGAGAAGGGTCTTGTTGAGGTTGATACTGCTGATAATACATTTTATTGGAAGAATCACAAGTCAAACCCTATTACGCAGGCAGCGCCTAATACAAATGTTATAGATGATTTTATTCTTAAATCGTTCTCTGGAAATGGGGAGCAGGTTTATAATGCTATTCATGATCAAGTGCATCCTAGTGAAGCGGCTGAGAGTATTCCTTTAGCGCCTGCTGCAGCTGTGGTTGTTCCTGAGGTAATTAAGTCGGCACCTAGTTTAGATGGTCCTACTGATACTACTGATGAGATTGAGGCTTTGGTAGCTAATGGTATTGATAAAGGTTTTATTACCGGAAACAAGACTAGCTGGTTGAAATATGGGGATAATAAATCTCAAATGAAAGTTGCAGGGATGGTTAAGTATCTTCGTGATAACGAGACTATCTTAAAGCTTTTAAAACAGCAGTTAGGAGTAGAGTAAGTTTAGGTTTATGGTTAATGAAGGAAACTCCAAGCAGAAATGTTTGGAGTTTTTTTTGCTACGATAGTAAAATTTCCTTAATAGTGAAGTATTTTTGAATAAAAAGAAATCTATCCATGGCGACTACATCTTTTACTACCGAATTTCAATATGCACCGAGTACTAAGGTATTTAAGTTTATTGATACCTTTGATTATACTGGTCAGAGTCCTAGTATTGCGGAGGCTAATGTAAATGGGGTTTTTACTATTGTGGCTCCAGGTGGAGGTGTTATCTATTCTAATACTGACTTTTCTGATTTAGGGTGTGATATTAAGGTTAGTGGTAGTCGTGTTAATCAGCTTCCTATTTCGTTGCCTGTAAATGCAAGTGATTTAGTTGAGAAGGGTATTTATACTATTACCTATTCTGTATATAATTCGGTTACGCTTGATACTTATATCCAGGTAAATACTTATGACAATACGTATGATGCTGTTGATATTGATATTTTAGTTGTAGTTAATATTATTGGTAAGGTTTTTAGCCAGACTGATGAAACTAATTATGTTGTTAATGGCATAACGCCAATAGTGACGATTGTAAACACGTTAAAATATCCTACGGGTATAAAGGGTGGACCGCCAGTGGATGTTGTCACTACGGGGCAGACGTTAACTACTGATGAATTCTATAATGGTACTCAGACATCGACTATTACAGCTACTGTTACTTATACTTTTGCTGATGGTCTTATTGTTTCTGACTCTTTGTATGGAAGTGAGGAGACTCTTATTGATGGAGCGTTTTATTGTTCTATAATATGTGGTGTAAAAGCTTTTGAGGCATCTCTTTGTGAGTGCAGTCAGGCGCAGTATGAGATTAAGTCTAAGCAGTTTACGTTGGCTATGTCCTATGTATCTCTTGTTATGGCAGAGATTAATTGTGGTGGTGGAGATGGTATTGATGATTACCTTACTAGGATAAATGATATTATTGGCGATTGCGATTGTGGTTGTGATGGCGATGATGATGATGCTTATTCGAGAATAACAGGTTGGGGTACTATATTAGGTACTATTGGCCCTGCTGGTCCTGCGGGTTCTGCTGGAGCTGCTGGTGCCACTGGTGCTACTGGTGCTGCTGGAACTAATGGAACTAATGGGACTAATGCTAGTGCTATATTGTTGCATAGTGATGCTGTCCCTTCTACTCCTGCTCATGTTGGAGCTTACTCTACTTTGAAAAGTTATACGCTTGCTGTTGGAGAACTTGCTGCTGATGGTGATGCTCTTGAGATATTAAGCTCTTATAGTTTTACTGGAACTGCTGGTACTAAGGCGGTGAAATTTTCGGTTGGGAATGCTGGAACAACGGTAGCGTTGCCGAGCTTTCTTTTCGGTGTTATTTCATTCCCTTCTGCTGGTGTAACTAGTGGTACTGTGAGAATTACTATAACGAGGTTGTCTGCTACTACTGCTGCTATTGTTTGTTCTTTTGTCTCGTCTTCGAATGGTTGGGTTGCTAGTAATGCTGGCGGTTCTGTTTTTGAAACGTCGATTGTGTTTTCGGACTTTGATTCTGTTACTAACTTATTGAATTTTGAAGGATTCACTACTTCTCCAGATACTATTGTTTGTAATCAACTTGAAATTAAATATTTAAACTCATAAAAGATGCCTATACAGTTAACATCTGATCCTAATTATACGATGCTTGCTATTGGGGGTTCTGATACCTTTCAAGCGGAGTATTCTAATATTGATATTTATAACCTAATTCCTGATGGTGGAGCGATAACGCTTTCGGCACCATTAACCTTAGGTCATACTGGTACTCCTGCTGAGAATCAGGTGTTTACTTTTAGTTATGGAGGTGGTGTTACTTTAAATGGTAATGCGCTTACTATCTTTGGGTATGTGTTGAGTATAAATGAGGCATTAACGCCAACTAAGTTTGAGTTTCAGTTTTTGAATGGAGCTTTTGTTCTTAGAAGGTATGATGTTGATAATGGTACTGATAAATATATTGATGGAGCGAGTCTATATGAAAACTCTATTCCTAATAGTGCTATACCTTCAAATACTATAACTGTTGGTAAGCTGGCTAATTCTACGAGAGGTTATTTGATTAGGGGTGCCACTTCAGGTATTCATCAAGAGTTTGCTGCGTCTACTGCTGGTGCCGTAGTTCAGGGTGACGGAGTTGATGCTGTATCTATCGTTCCTTCTGGGGATGTTTTTAATGATGCTGCAGGTGTTCGTACTATTCAGCCTTTAGTTGTGACTGGCGCAAAGATGGCGAATGCTACTATTACTGTGGGTAAATGTGTTGCAACGGTAAATACTGAGGTTTTAACTGTTGCTGCTTCGTTTGAAACTGATGAGCAAGGGGGAGGGTATAAGGTTAAGTTGCCTTATGCTTGTTCTGTATTAGATGTGTATGCTTCGGCTACAAAGGCGATTGCTGCGACAGATAGCGGTACTGTGATATTAAGGGATGATGCAGGGACAACTATGACAGTTGCATCTCCTATTGTTTTTGCTGCTAGTGATGCTATTGGCACCGCTTATAGTAGTGCTGTAACGGCAAATAATGTATTTGCTGCTAATGAGATTTTAACTGTAGAAACGGCTAAAGCTACTGCTGGAGGAAAGGTGTTAGTTTCACTAACTGTTCTTCGTTCATAAATAAAAAATAACTACGATGGCTGTAAAATGTAATAATTGTGGACAGGGTACTAAGGGTGTTAAAGGTGAGCCTGGTATTCAGGGTGCTAAAGGGGACCAAGGGCCTTCTGGAGGATTGTCTACTGTAGACTATTACTCTGCAAATGCTGCGGGTATTCAGTCTACGGCTACTCAATTGGGCTCTACGGATAACATTGTTAATGTTGGTCTTTTGAATTCAGCTGTTAAGCTTCCTGTTGCGACGAAAAATGCTTCTTTGAAGGTTACTAATGCGACTGCGGTAAATATTAGAGTTTATCCTTTTAGTGGTGATCAGATAGGCACTTTGGGTGTTAATGTATTTGATGTTCTAGGCCCAGGGGCTGTTAGAACTTATAAATGTCCTGTAGATGGTACGTTCCTTAATTAAGAGTGATGCGGTATGGTAAATGTAAATACATTCAAGATCTTTACTGATGGGGTCGCTAATAAAGTTCAATCTGGCAATAGCGTTTCTCCTGAGCAAAAGGATGAGTTCTATCACCGATCTCAGATGCAAATCTTTGAGAAGGACAGATTAACATTTCTTAGAACTGGTGAGTCCAGTGATTTTTTAGATACTTTCTTGGTTAGTACAACGTTAAATCCCTCTTCATCGACGGGTTATGCTCCGTATCCTAGTGGCTTTCAGCATACTGCTGGTGTGCGTGCCTATCTTGATGGTAAGGAGCGTGAGGTAGAGCCTGTTACGAATCAGGCTTGGGGTAGTGTTCAGACTTCTGAGTTGAATCCTCCTACGAGAACGTTCCCTAAATATACAGAGTTTGCTAATGAGTACAGGTTCTTGCCTCGTAATATAAATATTGTGATGCTTGACTATTGGAAGGAGCCTGTTAAGCCTATTTGGGGTTGGACTATTGTAAATAATGTTCAAGTGTATGATGCCTCTACAAGTACAAACTTTGAGTTTGATAACTTTTCTTTTAATGCTGTAGCTGCAGTATATTTATCATTGATAGGTATTAACCTGAAGGATGCTGAGTTAGAGCAGTTTAGTCAACAGTTTGGAAGCCAAAATAACACAATATTATAATGATTTCACTATATAGAGTTGCGGAACAGGCCGAAGTAATTATTGAGAAGAGAGCTACTGTACAACAGTTGATCCATGCTGTAATAGATGCTTATGCTTTTATTGCTAAGGCTCAATGGTTTGAAGCTACGCAGTTTGATACTCAGGAGATTGATGGTTCATTCTTATCTGTATTTACAGATTTAAAGGCTGAGTTTGATAAGACTCGTGACTTGTATTATGTAACTATGCCTTCTAGGTATATGGTTCTTCCTTTGGAGATTGGTGTTAATTGGGTTTCAGGGATGAAGGATAAGGAGAGTTGGGTAAGGACTCAGAGTTGGGGGAAGTTTGCTGGAATAAAGGCAGGATTGATGGGAGGTAGACAAGTATATTATGTTGAAGGTCCAAAGATGTTTTTCCCAAAGATGGTTAAGGCTGACTGTGATTTTCCTATAATAATGAAGCTTGCAATAGCCTATGACGATATTGATCCTTATGAGAAGATAAATATAGCTCCTAACATTATTGATGATATCATTCGTCGTGTTGCTGAGCCTTATATGATTAAACAGAATCCTATTGAAAAGGTTCGTCCAATAATTAATTAGTATGAATGGATATAAGTTGATGGATGTTGTTTCTGAGTGGCTTGCTGAAAAAGGTAAGCCTGAGAATCAACGCGACAGATTGTATACTATAGCTTTGAGTGGTCTTCGGGAGTTGCATCTTGATGTTAATGGGATTATAAAGATTGTGGAGTTGGAGATTAATGATAACGATACTGTTGATTTGCCTAATGATTTTGTGAATTATAGGAAGATAGGTATTGTTGGTGCTGATGGACGTATTCATAGTTTAGGTAGAGATGATAAATTAAGTCTAAATGCAGATTGTGGCCTTGATACTAGGAGTCCATTACCTGTAGATGATCCTAATATGATACCTTTTTCTTGATTGTCATCTAGCGGTTCTTATTCGCGTTTAAGTAATGGTAGTGGAGGTGTTTTTGCTATGGGTGGTGGGAACAATGAATTAGGGTATTACCGGTACAACAGAAAGACGAATCAATTCTGGTTAGCCAATTTGGGTGCAGGAGTTGGTTGTACTCTTGTTGTTGAATATATAGGTGATATAGAGAGTGATGGTGGAGATTTTTTTGTTCATCCTTATGTTATTAATACCATAAAAAGGTGGATTAGTATGGAGTATGCTGCTGATGATCGTAATACTGATGGTGGTGAGAAGCGTCGTCGTCTTAAAGCTTTTCATGCTGCATTAAGAAAATCAAAAAACAGATACGGTTCTTCTACTCCTGAGGAGTGGGCTGCAGCGTTAAGGAAATCAAATACAGCTACTGTTAAATTTTAGAGTATGCAACAAAAGATATTTTTCAGCCGAGGCATTGATTCTGATACTTCTCCTGAAGCTTTTCAAGAGGGTGTGGGAAGATATCGCATTGGAGTACGTGTAATGAATTCTAGGGATGGTGAGGAGCAAGCTGCTGAACCTGTTCTTGGTAATACTCAGGTCGCTTATAACTTACCTTCTGGTACTAATAAGGTCGTAAGGTCTTATGAGTATAAGCTTAGACAAAAGATATATTATTTCGTTTATAACTCATCATCTAATCATCTTATTTTAGAGTACGACCAGGTTACTGATATTGTTGCTCGTGTTTTTCAGGATGCGATACTTAATTTTCAGCCTGATTTGGTTATTACCGGAATAAATGTTATTGAGCGTGATAAGGATAATCATTTACTTTATTGGTCTGACGGGTGGATAAGTCCTTCTGATGCTAATGAGTTTAATGAGCCTAAGAAGATAAATGTTGAGAAGGGTAAGTTTCACATGAATGGCGATTATGTGAATGGGTATAAGTTTCCTTTTAATGCTGAGATTCTTTATAGGATTAAACAGCCTCCTAAGTGTGCTCCTACTGTTTCTTGGAGTGGGTTGGATGAGCAGGGTGGAACATTTGAGGCTTCAAATGCTAATGCCCTGGTTACGATAGAGCATGGTTTGGCTCCTGTTGGGCTTCAGTTCGATAATCCTTACTTCAATCCTAATTCTGAGTTTAATTCTTCTACTGGAGAGTGGAAGGTTGGCGCTACTGGAGAGTATTTTATATCTAGCGTGGTTGATGTAGCTGTTCTTCCTCCTGCTCCTACTTCAGGATATGTAGAGGCTGTAATTTATCTTACTGTTACTTCTGGTGGCGTGTCTACTGATATTGTTCTTGACCATACTCCTCCCATGACGCTTAGTAGTTTTGTGAGTGGTCATACTCTTTCTGTTTCCTCTACTGTAACTCTTAATGCTGGTGATATTGTGACTATAAGAGGGGAAGTTGATGGTCCTGGTGCTCAAATGTCTTCTGCTATCTTTAAGGGTTCCTCTTTCAAGTCTTTCGAGAGTTCGGCAGTTGTAAATGAGGTGAATAGGTTATTTAAGAAGAACTTTCAGTTTCAGGTTGGCTTTATATATGACGACTTTGAGCATAGTGTATTGTCTTCCATGAGCAACTATGTTCTTCCTGAAACTGTTGGTAGTCAGCCTACAGGAGAGGATATTATACGTCAGGATAATAAGATTACTATACGTGTTCCTACGGGGAATAGTATTGTTAAGAAACTTCGTATAGTCGCTAAGGAATTGGACTCTTCGGTGTTTTCTCTTATTGCAACTATTGATAAGGATATTTTAGGTATTCAGGATAATACTATTTATGAGTATGAGTTTAAGAATGATATATTAGGTGTTCCTTTGGACCCAGATGATAGTGTTAGGCTTATGGATTGGGTTCCTCTTTCTAGTACTTCTCAGGAGTTAATTGACGGTACAAGGATTACTGATGGGTTGATTACGGAGAATTTTGATCCTGTAACTGTTGATATTCGGTTGCCTTTGACCTATGATTTTCTTACAAGAAATACGAATGCAGGCTTCCCTGCTGTTCAGGAATTAAAGTCTGGACAGTCTTATGTTTATGGTATAGAGTATCAGGATCATGGAGGTAGGATTGGTCTTGTTAATATAACTAAAGGGGATTTTGATAGGATACTTCAGGATGGTAGGTATGGGACCACTTTAAATATTCCTTTCTTAACGGAAAGTGCTTATAATCCTAATTACGTTGCTACTACTCCAAGTACTGAGATGAATTATGTTCCTAAGGTTAGTGCGGAGTTTTATCATGAGCCGCCTGTATGGGCTAAAACGTGGAAGCTTATTCGTTCTAAGGGGCGTGCTATGGGACGGTATTTTCAATTTGCTGCCCAACAGATTGTTTATCTTGATGGTGCTGGTGCTGGTGCTAGTGCTGCTACTGCCACAACTGTTAAGGTGGAGATTGAAAACATTACAGGTATTTACTTGAGGGATAATAAATTATCTACCTTGTCATATAGTTTTGATAAGGGAGATCGTATTCGGTTTATTGCTCAGCAGGAAGGTGTTGGACCTAGCTATAATGATATACAGCCTTTTTTGGCCTTTAATGATAGTTCTGTAGATTCGTATGATGAACTTACAGGTGTATTGACGATATCTCTTGATGGTGCTAATAGTATTTTAAGGACTATTGGTTGGGGTGTATTGTTTGAGATATATCATCCTACGCCTAGTGTGGCTGATAATAAAGAATTTTTATATGAGGTTGCTCAGTGTGGTGATGTTATTGAGCTTGCTGATGGAAGGCGTGCTCACGCTGGAGGTTCTGTTGAGCAAAGTTATTTTGATTTCTTTGGTGGGTCGGGATATACTACTTCTGGAGTTCCTGGAACTACTGTAGGGTTTATTGGGAATCCTAATACGGAGATTGTAATTGGGGATAAAGTAAAGGTTGCTCAGGATGCAGGGTTTGCCCATTCATCATATAATACCTATGCAACTGTTGTTGATGTTCGTGTGGTTGCTGGTTTTACTGTTCTCGTTACTGATATTCCTTTTGTAGGCGCTTCTACTTCTACTGGAGGTCTTTTGACTAAGGCTGCGGTGATAAGTCTTACTGGTGGTGATTGCTTTAGGAGGTTTGCTAATATGCCATTAATTGATGGTGGTGCTGTGAAGAGGTTGTATTCTTATGTAGAAACGTCTTCTGCAAGCAATATGTTTTCTTCGGAGTTTTATGATTATGGTCGTCCTAATATTGTTGATGATAATATTAAGCGTATCACTCGTCCTGCTACTATAAGGTATTCTGGGCAGTTTATTCCTCAATCATTTATTAATGGATTGAGTGCTGTTGATGGTTTAGCTTTTGAGGAGTATCATTTGCCTTATGGAGGGATTTATAAGTTGTTCTATATGAATCAGACGTTAAAGGTGTTTCAGGAGCTTAAGATTGGTTCTATCCCTATTGATCAGATTCTTTATACTGATGCTCAGGGTGGTCAGGTTGTTGGTATTTCCGAGAAGGTTCTTAGTCCTCAGGTAATTTATTATAAGGGTGAGTTGGGTATTGGTCAGCATCCTGAGAGTTTTGCTTGGTATAATGGTGCCGGTTATGGTATTGATGTTAAGGCCGGTATTCATTGGAGGTTGGCTAATGATGGGTTAACGCCTATTTCTAAGCTCTATAAGATGAATTCCTTTTATACTAAGAAGTGTGCTGATATATTGTCCTCTTCGAGCAGGGTGCGTATATTGGGTGCTTATGATATTAATTATGGAGAGTATATTGTAGCATTTGATGGTTATACTAATGGATCTGAGGTTGAGGTCCCTGCTGTAACGTTAGCCTTTAATGAGGATAAGAATCAGTGGTCTACGTTTCATTTTTATCAGCCAGAGATGATGAGTTCATCAGGTGTTGGCCTTGTTACGTTTAAGGATGGTAATATTTATACTCATGATACTAATCCGCTTCACAATAATTTCTATGGTGTTCAGTATAAGCCTGAGCTATGGTTTTATTGTAATGTAGGGTCAAGTAAGAAAAAGGTCTTTGAGGCTCTTTCTTTGGAGTGTAAGGATACGTGGGATGTTATCATTGAAACTCCTATTACAAGGCAGAATCCTGAGGGTCAGCATACTGAGATGATTGGTGCTAATTTTGTTATCAAAGAGGGCTTCCCTTACGTTGATATACTCAAGGATGACTTTACTCCTAATATTGTCGCAGGAGCTCCATATTTGCCTAATGCAAGGTTTACTGGTAATCCTATGCGTGGAGTACATGCATTGGTGAAACTACAGTTTCAGGAAGACTCGCATACTACGCTTTGGGCGTGTAATGTTTTGGTGATTCCTTCTGAGAGAAGCGATAGGTAATTTGCTACTAAATTTGCATAAGAAGCAATCCTTTCCTATATTTGAAGTATGACATTATCGACTTCTACTGCAAGTTCTGTTGAAAAGCTTCCTGTTAATGATACTCGCAAGGATATTGTTGACTTTGAGGCGAAGATAGGTGATCTTGATGAGTCGTTTCAGGGTGACAGTATCTTGTGTCCATTAAAGCATACATTTTCTGATGGGATTTATGTTCGTGAGATTTTTATTCCTGCCGGTACGTATCTTGTTGGAAAGATTCATAAGCATGAACATCCAAATTTTTTACTTTCAGGAACTGTGGAGGTTGTTACTGAGGCTGGAAGAGAGTCTTTAACAGGTCCATTGTCTATTATGTCACCTGCAGGAACTAAGCGTGCGCTGTATGCTGTTACTGACTTGGTGTGGGTTACTGTTCATCATAACCCTACTAATACGCAGAATGTTAGTGTTCTGGAGAAGGATATTATTGCTGAGAGCTATGAGGCTTATGATGAGTTTGTTCTTCATGGCGGTAAGGTTGGAATTATTGATAAATTTTTAAATTTTTTTAAGAGATGACTTGGATAGCAGTCGGAGTAGGAACATCATCTGCAATTAGTGGTGTTCAGTATCTTTCAAGTAGAAATAGGAGAAAGAAGGATGAGGCAAACCGTCCAGAATATACGGTTCCTGAAGAGGTAGGCCAAGGTCTTAGAAAGGCTCAGAGTGATGCTTTGTATGGTCTTCCTGATGCTCAGAAGCGTCAAGCTGAAGAAAGCTTTAGGGCTAATCAGGCTTATTCCTTAGGGCAGTCAAGTTCTCGGAAGGGAGGTTTGGCTAATGTTGCTGCGCTTAATAGGAATGCGGGACAGTTTACGTCCAATATGGCAGCACAAGATTCTATGGCTAGGGAGCGTAAGCAGCAAAATGTTTATGGTCAGTTGCAGAATGTCGCTAATTATGAAGATCAGGCGTTTCAATATAATGTTTCTAGCCCTTATTATGAGGGTATTGCAAGTCGAGAGGCTGATGCTGGTGCGTTGGCCCAGAATTTGAATAAATCAGTGCAGCTAGGTACTTCTGCGTTGAGTGGGACGACTCCTTCTGCTGTCGAAGCGCCTGTAGCTAAGAGTGCTCCAACAGGATATCAGGCACCATCATATCAAGGAGCAGGTACTTCTTACGCTAATCAACAGGTTGTTAATGCAAGTCCTGGGTTTGGAGCTACGGGTGTTCCGTCTACTCCTAATCCTTATGCTAGTCAACAAGAGTTTAACGCTAATCCTAGCTACGGAGCTGGTGGATATTATAATATTTAGGTATGTATGAAGTAGGATCGAGTAAGGCGAATACAGGACTTTACAATGTAGGTAAAGGTGGAGCACAAGTTTTTGATACTTCTATAGTTGAACGCGCTATTGTCCGTAAGGAGGATAAGGTTGCTGCTAAGAAGGTTGCTAAGGCTAAGACTGATGCTGCTAATCGTAAGCGTGCTACGGACCTTGTTGCTAAGGGTATAGGGAAGGTTCGTCCTGCTGATGTAGACCATTTTAAGGGTCGGACGGCTGCGTATCGTAAGAAGGTTAAAGATGCTTATGGTAATGGGCGCACTCTATCCCTTGATGAGGAAATTGAGTTGAATCAGGAGTGGTCTGTTATTGCTGCAGATGCTAAAGCTTCGGAAAATCTATATGCTATGGATAATGCTGAGGTGGCTAAGGTTTATGGCGCTAATAGTATGTATGGTTCACGAGCTAAGAATCGGGTTAATGAGCGAATCTTGAAGTCGAGTGTTGGGGAGGATGGTACTTTTAATCCTAATCCTCCAGGGAGTGAGGTTCCTCGGTATGCTTCTGAGAAGTTTGTTAAGGAGTCTGCTGCTACAAGGTTTAAGGCTGTTGAGACTAATAAAAGGCTGTA
>PVMS01147932.1_pt1 | contig 30545 bp, 23 predicted proteins | sample 1853461 | NCBI WGS metagenome assembly PVMS01 (sample SAMN08582032, study PRJNA380276) | Marine sediment metagenome, whole genome shotgun sequencing project. | isolation source: ocean sediment barecode stripped | collected 2017
CGATTGCCTGGAAAGCACTTAAGATTGCCAACCAGATTGCAGCCTGTCCGCCTATAACCATTGAGGTCATCCGGCGGATGCTCCACCGAGGCAACGAAGACGATTATCGCTGGGAAGATCTGCTCAGCCCGGGACTTCTGTTGATGGAAGACCTGAAAGAAGGCCAGCGAGCCTTTGTCGAAGGCAGAAAGCCAAAATTTACCGGCAAATAGCAGCACAGTGGATTGTGACCACGCCAACCCCATGGAGAAACTATCATTAGTACTCTGGACAGATTTAGCCTGAAAGATAAAACCGTCATCGTTACCGGAGCGAGCCAGGGTATCGGAGAATCTATTGCATTGGGCATGGCGGAAGCAGGTGCCAATGTTGTCCTGGCCGCCAGAAATGTCGATAAACTCGCAACGGTCGCAACGAAAATTGAAGCCACCGGCGCGAAATGCATCAAGGTCAAAACCGATGTTCAAAAACGGCAGGACATCGAGGCAATGGTTCAAGCCGCTGTCGCCGAATTCGGCACGGTCGATTGCCTGGTCAACAATGCGGGCATCAACCTGGTCAAACCAGCACTGGAAATTACAGAGGAAGAATGGGACGCCGTCCTTGACACCAATCTTAAAGGGTACTTTATGTGCAGCCAGGCTGCTGGCCGCGTTATGATTGAAAATGGCGGCGGTTCAATCATCAACAATGCCTCGGTATTCGGGTTGCGCGGTTTTCCAAATCTGGCTGCCTATATTTCAAGTAAGGGCGGCGTTGTACAGCTAACCCGCGGCCTGGCGGTTGAATGGGCCAGGCAGGGCATACGCGTAAACTGTATTGCACCAGGCTATACATTGACTGAAATGACCAAGCGCGATATTGAATCCAATCCTGCAATTCTTCAATACAACCTACGAAAGATTCCAATGAAGCGTGGAGGTGCACCCAGGGAAATCTCCGACGTTATGGTTTTCGTCGCCTCCGATGCGGCAAGTTATCTCACCGGGCAGATCATTGCCGTTGACGGTGGCTGGACGGCATTTTAAATCCGCACTACTTTTTGCAATGCCTATTAGCTGGAGTTCCAAAACGTGAATCAACGACCAAGCAAAGAAATTCCGTCTGGCAGCGAGCACTCGACGGGCCTGTTTTCTCCAATTCACATTGGCAAGGTCGAGATCAAAAACCGGGTCATCATGCCGGCGATGATTCTCAACTACCATCTCAATGGTTTTGAACTTTCGGAAGAATGGTACGAGTTCTATGCCCGCGCTGCCCGCGGCGGTGCGGGTTTGATTTGCTGTGGCGCAACCTATACAGAAATGGCAGGCAAACAGGACGAACACCAGTTGGGCGCCGACACCGACGAATGGCTGCCGGCCCTGACCCGCATCGCCGACACCATTCGTGAAAACGGTGCAAAATCCTGCCTGCAACTAAACCACGCCGGTCGTTATTCATGGGAAAGTGTCACGGGCTCTCACCCGGTTGCTCCCTCACCGATTTATACCCACTACACCAAATTGGTTCCCCGTGAACTGACCATCGAAGAAATTGAAGATGTTATCGGGAACTTCGCCGACGCGGCCCTGCGCGCCAAAAAAGCCGGGTTTGATGGCGTGGAATTGTTGGGAGCCACCGGTTACCTGATCAGCCAGTTCCTGTCACCGCTGACCAATGAGCGAACCGATAAATACGGTGGCGACTTCAACCAGCGCCTGACCTTTGTCAGAGAACTGGTCCACGCCATCAAAGCCAAAACCGGCGCTGACTACCCACTGATGTTCCGCATCTCATCGACCGACAACATGGTCGGCGGCCTGGATGCTGACGACGAACGCCGGGTGGCCGTAAAGCTGGCTGAGTGGGGCGTAGACATGCTTAACGTCACCGCCGGCTGGCATGACTCACCCGTTCATCAAATCGGACCCAGTGTGCCCCACGGACACTATGTGCCCCTGGCCGCAAAAATAAAAGCCGTTGTGGATGTACCGGTTTCCTGTGCATTTCGTATTACGGGACCGGAGCATGCGCGGGAATTGATCGAAACAGGTCAGCTGGATATGGTCACCATGGCCCGCGCGCTGCTGGCCGATCCAGAGTGGCCCAATAAAGCCAGAGACCATCTGGACAGCGCCATCCGCCGCTGTGTCGCCTGCTGCCATTGTTTTGATATGGCGTTTAAACGCGACGTCATGGAGTGCGCCATCAACCCCGAGTTGGGTAGAAAACCATTGGAAAAGACCGGCAATCCGAAAAACATCCTGGTGGTTGGCGGTGGTGCAGCAGGATGTGAAGCTGCACGGGTATTAACACTCCGCGGACACAAGGTCACACTTGTTGAGAATAGTAACCGCCTCGGTGGCAAACTGGATTTGGCCGCTGCAGCCCCGCACAAGGAAGAGTTTTTAAACCTTATCAGCTACTTCGAATATGAGATGGAAAATCTCGGCGTCAAAGTGCTTATGAATACCGAATTCTCAGACATTGAGACTTCCGGATTCGATGGGGTTGTGGTATCCACCGGCTCCCGGGAACGGAGAATCCCGGTCAGAGGAGAGGAAGGCATTCAAACCTATATGGCCAGTGAGGTCTTGCTGAAAAAAGTAAAACCCGAAGGTCCGGTAGTCATTTTGGGAGCAGGCCTGGTGGGCGGTGAAACGGCCGACCTGCTGATAGAGGACGATATCGAAGTCTCTATCGTTGACATGTTACCCAAACCATTTACCGACATGGGTGCTACCTTGAAATGGGTCATGACCGGTCGCCTGCGCAAAGCGCGGGTCAAATTGTACATGGAATCGGCTATTTCGGAAGTCCACAATGGTTGCGTGATCGTCAGACATGACACCACCGCTGAAATCGAAAACGGTGGGGTCATTATCAGGAGCGATGACCAGCAAACCCGGATTCCGGCAAAAAGTCTGATTTTTGCCGTGGGCTATATCTCTGAAACCGATGTCATTGCCGAGATTAAGGCCACCGGCCTGCCCTACTATCAAATTGGTGATGCCGTACGCAGCCGCAATTTACGGGATGCAACGGTGGAAGGCTATATTGCTGGCACAGAATGGGTGGACAGCTTGTAAGCACGCCAACAGAAAATATTGAAAGCTCGAAAAAGGTTCGCGAACGTGCCGTACAAGCCCGCTGGGTACAATCCCGGCGTGCCGGCAAACCCAATGCCTGGTGGTGTCAGATTAAAGTGACCAAATCTCCGAGGGTACTTTATCATCTACTCTGGCACTTTACTCTGACCCCTCAAAACCGTGACGAGACGGCCATCAGGCTGAGTAGCTCATTGGTCCCGTCGGCGATCGTCCCCAGCCGGGCATCACGCAACAGTTTCTCTATCGGGTATTCCTTCGACATCGCGTTACCCCCCATAACCTCAAAGGCCTGATTTGTGACCTCTACCGCCAATTGCGTGCCGGTCACTTTGCACGCCACCGCATTCTCGAACCGTGGCGGGAATTGTGCATGCTCCAGCATGGTAGTGCGAATCAGCACCCTGGCTGCCTGGATTTTTCGATACATGTCAAACAATTTCAACTGGACAGCCTGGTGTTCGAAGATCGGTTTGCCGCCCTGAACGCGTTCCTTGGAGTATTCCAGGGCAATTTCGAACGCGGCCCGGGACAAGCCTACCGAGAAAATCGCCATCCCTGGGTTGGCCCCAACAAGCACGCCTGCCAACAGCTCTGCATAAGCTTCCGGTGGACAGAACATGTAGCTGGCTGGAATCTCCACGTCATCAAAGTAAATCTCGGCATCCGTCAGTGTTCGTACCCCCAGCTTGTCGAGCGGCTTTCCCCGACTGATGCCCGGCAGGTCCAGCGGTACAATGAAAGCGGCGCTTTTTGCCTCGCCACTGCCATCATCATAACGACAGAAAAGCGCTGATACGTCTGCAATACTGCCGTTGGAACCCCAGGCTGATTTCTGGCCCCGGATCACAATTCGATCGCCCTGTCTGATGGCGACGCAATCGCTCTTCAGCCCACCCTGTTCAGCGGGAGATTGTGTACCGGTAAAGTCCAGCATATCCGAGCCGTGATTGGGCTCGGTGAGACTCCACATGCTGATGCTGTCAGGTGTACAGATCTCAGCCAAGTCATCGCGCCCGAAAGATTTGATCATGGCCTGGGCGAGCCCCGAGGCATAAAGACTCCATCCGAGCCCACAATCGCCCCAACCCAGTTCTTCATTGACCAGGTACGTGAGCCGCGCGATTTCGACCGGCTTGAGCGCCGCGGAAATTTCCGCAAGATTGAGTCCCAGTTCCCGGTATTGTCTGAACACATCCCACAGTTGCGAATCTTTCGCAATCACTTCGCCGGGTGTGAGCCGATCCAGTGCAATGCCCGCCGGGCGCATCACTTCGGCAGCAAATTTGTGGGCCACTTCCTGTATGCTGGCTTCGGTCTCGGTCAGGCTGGGATCCGGCGCCCAGATTCTTTCGCTAAGCAGACTATTCATGAGCTAGTAAGTGAAGGGCTCTGTCTTCACAGCGTCGAAGTCGCTGTCGTCAAACAGCACCCTGTTGGCAAGGTCTGTATCAAAAAACTCCCAGACCTCCTGGATAAGCCCATCATCATTGAACTCGAGCAACTGTACATAGCGGTTGTTGTATTCAACACCCGCGTGGGTCTGTGCGTCGCCCTCAAATATCGCGGCGGCTCTTTTGTCATCCGAACACATCAGTTTCCAACGCACCCCGAAACTGGATTTGTCAGGATCGAGCGGTGTAAATACCGGGGGAAATACTTCACCCAGAAGCTTTTGGATGCCCACGGTCCTTCCCGATATCATGGTATTACCGCTGACATTAAATGCCACCGATGGGTCGTGCAGGCTGCTCCAGGTCTCAATATCACCATTCTGCAAAGCGGTATACAGCCGGCTTAGAAAATCATTCAGATCGGTCGGGGTTCCCATGGGTGGATCTCCTGAAAATATCCTGCACAGTAGTTGTTATGAAAGGCGATTATAGCTTGCCAATTTGCGGGCTGGTGCCCTATGTACGCCACCGGTCCGAGACGAGAGTATAAGCGGAATAAAGGCCCTTTTCGATGAAACGGACATGTACTGAGGCAGTTTTTTGCGTCAGCTTTTCACGCTTTTTAGTCAGACCGCCATGAAATTTCACAAAAATGGAGTTACTGGTTCTGAATTCTACCCCACACCACCGTGTGTCACGCCATTTCCTGTTCCCAGGGCGACAGATGCCGTGCCGCGTCCTGCAAGGAACGGCCTGTTTAGCGAATATCGATATTACCCCTTCAATCAAACAACCCCGTATGTATTTGCGCGACAAACTGCACCACTTTTGCATGCAAATGCACATTCTGAGGGCAAATTTTTAAACTGACCCCAACAGGTCAATAGCCACGTTTGTTACCTTGCTTCAGTAAGCGTGAAGCGTGGGAGGCGCTCCTGAAACCAAACACGGTTGCCTGCCCCAGTGTGCCACCCGCACCCGGGTACTTATTTGCAAAAATCGAAGCCGCCGCATTACCAGCAGCGTACAAGCCCTCAACGATGTTGCCATTTTCAGATTGAACACGCCCATGCTCATCCGTAACCGGCCCCATATTGGTGCCCAGGCACCCAGGGTGTACCCGCACCGCCTGAAAAGGTGGCTCTACCTTCTCTATGTTGGGATGACCATCACGAAAACGATCGCCCATAAACCGATCATAGGGGAGATCTCCGCGGCCAAAATCTTCATCCTTACCCTTCGCCGCCATTTCATTCCAGTGATTGATGGTTTCTTGCAGATTTTCTTCCGGCAAGCCGATATTCTCAGCCAGTTCCGCAACCGACTTTGATTTGTGCATATAGGATTTCGCCGGTTGTAAATAGGATGTATTGCCCCGGATATAATGTTTGACGTAATACTGTCCCCAGATGAGCCAGACAGTATCCAGCTTCGGATCTCTATCCTTGGCCAGAATTTCCCCCACGGTCATATAACAGGCCGATTCGTTGGTAAAGCCTCAACATTGCGGATTTTTAATCCGCGTATCGAAAAAAAAGAATCAGAGAGATGCGTCAGCAATGGTACAGGCTGATGAGTCCTTCCAGGCCAGTCCGGCTATTTTGCCGTCTACAACTGGCAACACATTAGCAATAAAATAACGTGCGCTGTCGATTTTACCTGCCAAATGAGCGAACTCCGGATCGCGCTCGAGGGTATCAGCCAATACTTTCGGACTCTCGGGCAATCCGCCTTTTCCAGCTATTTTGTTCTCTGCAACCATGGCACTCCATAACAGAAAGTACGCAACAAAGGTGTCACTGGCTGCTTCCATAAATGGTGTGGCTGCCAGCAGTTGATCACGCAAACGACTTGTTTCCTCACCATTGGCCAGAATTCCTGGCAATAGCGCCAGCGCATCCCGGGTCTTGCGTAGTTGATCCGCGTAGGGGCCCCAATCCGGTAGTGTACCGGCCTGGTTGAGAATCTCATCCATACTGTCAAGAAACCCGCTGAACACTGAGCCCCCTCTCATTGGCACTTTTCGCAGTGCAAAGTCTATCGCCTGAATACCCGTAGTCCCTTCAAATATGCAGGCGACCTTGGAATCGCGCATAAACTGTTCAATCGGATACTTATTGGTGTAACCTGCCCCGCCATAGACTTGCAGTGCCAGGGACGATAGCTCTACACCTTTTTCTGTCGGGTGGGCTTTGGCTATGGGAATCAACAGGTCAACAATACCTTGCCATTTTTTTTGCTCATCCTCATCAAGAGCTATTTCGACGAGATCCATGGCATACCCACAGTAGTACAACATAGCCCTCATGCCCTCTACGTAGGCCTTCATGGTCAGAAGATTACGACGAACATCGGGATGATTAACGATAGGAACTTGTCCAGGCTCACCATTAATACCCTGCCCCTGGAGCCTTTCGCGGGCGAAGGCCAAGGCATGACGATAAGACATCGAACAGGTTCCAAGTCCAAAAAGACCAACTTCCAATCGCGATTGATTCATCATATGGAACATGATCTTGATGCCCTCCCGGGGCTGTCCCAGCAGATAGGCGTGGCAATCATCAGTATCGCCAAAAGACATCGTGGCGGTGGGAGATGCATGAAGCCCCATCTTGTGCTCGATGCCCATACAATTAACATCATTGCGCAACCCGAGAGTTCCGTCAGCATTGACCCGGTATTTAGGCACAATAAAGATAGACAAACCCCGCGTTCCGTCAGGGTCACCATCTATGCGCGCCAGCACAAGATGGACAATATTTTCAGCGATATCGTGCTCTCCATTGGTGATATAGATTTTCTGTCCCTTCAAACGGTAAGTACCATCTTCTGCAAGGCCTGCGCGAGTTTTAATGGCGCCCACATCTGAGCCTGCGCCTGGCTCAGTGAGTGCCATAGAGCCTGTCCAATCTCCTCCATACATTTTTTCCATGTATCTGGTTTTCTGTCCATCATCACCAAAAAGCTCAATTAACTTTGCAGCGTCGTGGGTCAGGTTGACGACACACATGAAAGGAAAGTTCGCAGCCAGAAACATCTCATGGGTCGCGAATTTGATTATTTCCGGAAGCCCCTGGCCATCTAATTCCGGATCTTCGGACTGGGTTAGCCAGCCACTCTGCACAAACTCCTGATACGCCTCTCGCATACCCGGAACAGCACGCACTTTACCCCCTTCGTACTTAACTCCAACCTTGTCCCCTTCCAGGTTGAGCGGGTAGAGGCGTTGCTCGGAAAATTTCAGCGCCTCGTCAATTAGCATCTCCAGGGTTTCCTGATCTATATGCTCGAAGCGTTCGTTCTTAGCCAGATCCTGAACACCCAATAAATCGAACAACACAAATTTGAGATCGCGCTCATCCACTAAATTACCTAACATCTAATCACCTATCATCACGGCCGGCTCGCAGCCCAATTATGAATAATCAATATCTTATTCTGGTGCTGGACCAGGAAACTGCTCCCGGAGCACCCGTTTTAAAACCTTGCCAATAGAATTACGCGGGAGTTCATCAATAAATACGACCCCCTTGGGTAGCTTGAATCTTGCCAATTTTCCATCGCAGTGTGACAACACTTCCGACTCGGTTAACTTAGCCGATTTTGGAACAATTACGGCAAAGGGACCTTCGCCCCACTTTTTACTTTCCTGGCCTATGACCGCGGCATCCATAATGTCAGGATGCTGCATTAACACCAACTCGACCTCGGCCGGATACACGTTTTCACCACCGGAAATAATCATGTCCTTGATGCGATCCTTAATGGTGATAAATCCTTCCTCATCCTGCACACCGACATCGCCGGTGTAATACCAACCGTCACGAATGGCATCTGCGGTTGCTTCCGGGCAGTTCCAGTACTCCTTCATTATCGTAGGACTACGAACAATAATTTCGCCTTCTTCACCCGCGGGCAAATCCCCACCGTCAGTATCTACAAAACGCAGTTCTGTGTGAAAATAGGCTTTACCTACAGAACCCGCTTTTCGCATGCCATCCAGAGATCCAACCATACAGACAGAACCACAGGCTTCGGTCATTCCAAAAGCCTGGATCACATCAATACCGATTTTTTTATAGGCTTTTATGGTCTCTACGGATAGAGGGGCACCACCGCTCATAAACCAACGCAGAGATGACCAGTCGTACTTTTCAAAGTCCGGCACCTGCAGCATGAAGTCAAGCATGGCGGGCACAGCATATGATGTAGATATTTTTTCATCCACGATCAATGACCAGCTTTTTTGTGGATCAAAGCTGCGAAGCACTACAAGGGAATTACCATTGTAAAGCGCAGTTATGGTACCCACCAGTGCAGCAATATGGAAAAGCGGTAAAAACACCAGGTGGATGTCATCAAAATACATACCCGCTGTCACGGAGTAATTTAGAGCCGACCAAAATACAGTGTTATGGGTATGAACCGCTCCCTTGGGAAGACCCGTGGTTCCCGATGTATACATAATAAAGAGGTTGTCATCACCCCCAGCTGTTATTGGGGGCTCTTCAATCCCTTGCGACAGCAACAGCTGCTCGTAGTCAAAAGTAAAATCAAGCTTACAGCCTCGAACCTCCAGCCAATTCTCAATGGCACTCCCTTGCCTGCCTTTTTTTTGAATTTCTTCAATGGTGGAAGAAAACTCCGAATCGAAAATAATCGATTTGGCACCACAGTCTTTTAATATGTGGGAAATCTCTCTTGTCGTAAGTCGCCAGTTAATGGGTACCGCCACCAGCCCTGTTTTAGCAATAGCAAAAAATGCTTCCAGAAATTCATGTCCGTTATAGGTCAATAGCGCGACCCGATCCCCTTTGGCAAGACCAAGAGAGCTCAGTACGCCGCAGGCACGATTAACCCGCTCGTTCAATTCGGCGTAACTATAGCGACGATCAGCAAGCGCATCATTTACCGCCAACTTGTCCGCGTGTAGGTAAGCGCGCTTTGAGATAAATTGACCAATATTGATATGTGTATTCATTATTTTCCGTTTAAATCCGTTAGACAAAATGATTTGACCGATCCAACCCCTGGCTTGCGCCTGCCATCACCCCTATATGGTGCTTAAAACACCTCATTGGCAGCAACAAATCCTGTCCAGATACATAACGTGGAAACCAGTTGATATCGTTTTACCCGTTGGGTGACAAGATGGTTTATTATCGCAAATTATGGCTACTTCCGAGCAGATTCCCAGACATTGTATTGTGTCTTTTTTCTTAATAGTGCCATTTTCGACAGCATTTGCCGGTGAGAATAATTTTTCAGAGAATGACGAAGAATTATCCGAGGTTACGGTCCGCGCCAGTCGCGTTGCGAACACACAACCAGCAGGCACTTTTGCTTCACTCGCGACTGCTCTGCGCTTTGACCCACAGACAGAACTGCAGTCCCGGGGACTTCCCGAGGGCCAGGCAGATGTTGCCGTTCGTGGTGGCATATTCGAAAACACCGGGTTTGCCGTTGGAGCAACAACCGTAATAGATCCACAGACCGGCCATTACACGGCGGGTTTACCCATTGACCCGGGATTCTTATCAGCACCCGGCTTGCTAACCGGCATCGACAATGCATTGACCGGCTTTAATTCGAATATTGCAACAATTGCATATTCGCTGCCAATGATCCGCAATGGCGGAGATATTTTGCTGGGTATCGGTGACAATAATCTCAGGTATTCGTCATTGAGGTTATCAATACTAAAGATATTGAAAAGCGGCCATGAACTGGGTATTGCAGTGGCTGCGGCATTCTCGGAAGGTGATGGAACCCTGCCAAACGGCGATTTTGATTTCACACGCTACAGGTAAGTATGAGCGCGAGTTACAGTTGGTAACAGAACCGTCCATGATGCAGTGCTGTTTCGATACCGTTGATCCTGACATAAAGGTGGATATATGAAGAAAAATGAGCATTGAAAAACTGTTGGATCCAGAGCTTAGGCCCATACTGGATGCACCGTCTTTAACTTCGGTCACACGGGGTAATCTGCAAGAGATACGGGACGCGGTACAAGCCATGCAAGCCACTCTGGCAGCTCCATCCACAACTTCATCTCTTTGCGTGCGAAAGATTCCAAACCAGGATGAGGACCTGGCCCTTTATATTTTCCAGCCGGAGAATGTGCCAACTGATAACCCCGCTTTAATCTGGATTCATGGTGGTGGCTATATCATGAATGACGCCAATGATTTGCTGGCCCCGCTTATCGCTGAACAAGTGGGTTGTACTGTTATCTCTGTAAATTACAGAATTGCTCCGGAGCATCCTTTTCCAGCAGGCCCGGAGGACTGTTACGCGACACTTTTATGGGTGCACGAAAATGCAGCTGAATTGGGTATCGACCCCGATCATATCGCCATCGGCGGTCAAAGTGCCGGGGCCGGTATGGCAGCGGGGGTCACGTTAATGAACCGTGACCGGAAAGGTCCGAAATTGGCGTTTCAGTATTTGCTGTATCCAATGCTGGACAATTTGCATGACACGCCATCGGGGCATTTTGACAACCATGTTGTGTGGAACCGGCAAATATCTCTCAATGCCTGGGAGATGTATTTGAACGGAACGCCCCGTCTGAAGGCATCACCCTATGCATCAGCAAGCCGGGCAACGGATCTTTCCAACCTGCCGCCAACCTTTTTGACAGTGGGAGCGCAGGATCTCTTCCGTGATGAATGCATCGATTACGCCCGACGGATGATGCTTGCAAATGTGCCCACGCAACTTGAGGTTTTTCCAGGTATGACCCATGCTGGTGAAATAATGATACCCCATGCAGCAGTGAGCCAACGAATGCAAAAAAACTACCTGCAGGCATTACAAGATGGTCTGATGCATCGGCATTAGGCCGTTTTAATCACCTGAGTCACCTGCTGACCGAAGACCAACGCCGCAGCATTACCATTTCTTGACTCATCGAATTACTCCGGAGTACACCATGTTTGAATTCAGTGAAAAATCCAGACAATTGCAAACCAAGCTACTGGCATTTATGGATGAACATATTTATCCCAATGAGACCTGTTACGCCGGGCAATTACACAAAATCGAGAATCGTTTTGCACCGGTCCCATTAATGGACGAACTAAAAGAGAAGGCCATAGCCGCGGGTCTGTGGAATTTGTTTGTGCCCGAAGACCATGCCGAATATTGTGACCATGGCGGCCTGACTTTTTTTGATTATGCACCCCTGGCAGAAATCATGGGCCGCGTCATCTGGTCACCGGAAGCATTCAATTGTAATGCGCCTGACACCGGCAACATGGAAGTGCTCATGAACTATGCGAGCAAAGCACAACAGGATAAATGGTTAAAACCTCTATTGGCCGGCGAGATTCGCTCCTCATACGCCATGACTGAGCCCCAAGTCGCCTCCAGTGATGCCACCAATATTCAGCTTGAAATCAAAAAAGACGGAGACGAATGGGTACTGAACGGCCGTAAATGGTTCATTACCGGCGCCATGCATGAGCGCACCAAAATCTTCATTGTGATGGGTAAATCTGATCCAGAAAACCCCAGTCGTCACAAACAGCAAACCCAGGTGCTGGTCCCCAAAACCACAGCCGGCATCACCTTGGTACGTTCCCTGACCACATTGGGTTATGACGATGCACCTCTGGGCCATGCGGAGATTATTTTTGATAAGGTCAGAGTACCACTGGAAAACGTTTTACTGGGCGAAGGTCGCGGCTTTGAAATTGCCCAGGGACGCCTTGGGCCGGGTCGTATGCATCACTGCATGCGTCTAATCGGATCAGCACAACGCTCCCTGGAACTGGCATGCGATCGGGCTAATTCACGCACAACCTTTGGACGCCTGTTGAGCAAACACCAGTCAGTTCGTGAAGATATATCCAGGAGCTTTTCCGAGATTGAAATGGCACGCCTATTGGTCCTGAAAACCTGTAAGAAAATCGATAAGCAGGGCGTGCCCGCCTCGGTTGATATGATTGCTGCTACCAAAACCACGATCCCCCTTCTGGTACAAAACATTATTGATCGCTGTATGCAAATACATGGCGCCGCTGGCTTAAGCGGGGATTATTTTATGGCCGAAGCGTTTAACTACGCGCGTTGGTGCCGTCAGGCCGATGGCCCGGATCAGGTGCATCAAATGGCTCTGGGCAAGCAAATTATTAATCGTTACTCAAATTAATTCCCTGCTACACCACACTAGTTGCGGATTTTATAGAAAGCAGCACCACGGTGCCATCTGAAATTCTTACTTAATTTCCAAAACCAGAGGCCGGTACAAATCCGGGTACAAACTTTCAACAACCGGCCCGCTTTCTTTGTAAGAATAACAAGTATCGATAAAAAAGGGCCTGATCTCACCACTATCAATCTTCGCTAAATAGTCGTCGGATGAAGCCACAGTTTGATAAGCAACCGTGGCTATGTTTCCAAGCAACTCGATTAAGTGGGTGCAGCCTTTAGTACCACCCATTATCTCAGACAGGTTTTTTTTCCAACCCTTGCTAAAAGATAAACCTTTAAGTTTTGGAAAGTTCGCAGGAGGTATACCACAGGGGTCAAACGGTGCATGAATCGTCACCGCTTCTGCATCATGAATCAACAGTTCATTATCAATAGTGATTCGGATTTTCATCTCATGCAGGGGGTGACCGGCATGCTTGGGCACACCGAACTTAGGGTGGGTGACGCTCACTGGTCTGGTATCAACCAAATGAGCTTCAATATCCCAAAGGCCATCTTCACGGGCATAACCAGTACAGATTATTGACCGATTTGTTGCTAATTTTCGTTCTGTGGGAAATGATAAATTGGTCACTACGTACTCCAACTATGCTCTCATTACCACCGGGGTTTATGAACCATAATAAGTCTCAGCATTAGCTGCCATCTCGCGCTGGCGAGCAGTCACTTCGTACAACGGGCCTAACTCATCAGTATATTTATCGGCCATATCACAGAATATTTTCAATCCAATCGCATCCATCCAACGGGCAATGCCGCCACGAAATGGAGGGAATCCAACACCATATAACAACGCCACATCACCCTCTTGGGGTGAAGCAACAATGTTTTCTTCCAGCGCAAAAGCCATCTCGATCGCCATGGGTATCATCAGGCGTTCAACAATTACAGTTTCTGTGAAGACTTTGGACGGTTTGGCCAACTCTGTAACCCTGGCTTTAACCCCATCATTTACAGCCTTGGAAGGGCGACCATCAACGATCGAATAATTGTAAAAGCCATTGCCATTTTTCTGACCCAGGCCACCCATATCAATAACAACCTGGTACCAACTCTTGAATTCTTTCTTCAAGCGGCTTACATAAGCTGCACCCAGCACATCATCACAGTGTTGCATCGTGTCTAAACCTACGACGTCTGCCAGGTAGGCCGGACCCATAGGCCAACCCCATTTTTCCATCGCTTTATCAATAACTTCGTAATCAGCGCCGGCGTAAACCAACTGCATGAAACCGGCGAAATAGGCAAATAACAGGCGATTAACCAGGAACCCCGGGCAATCGTTTACGATGACTGGTTTCTTCTTCAGTGATAATGCATAAGCCACGGCTCGATTGATGGTGCCTTCCGAAGTTTTCGCACCCCGAATAATTTCTACCAGTGGCATGGCGTGCACGGGATTGAAAAAATGCATACCACAAAACTGCCCGGGCCGCGCCAGCGGCTCAGCCAGGTCGGTTATTGGCAATGTGGACGTATTGGAGCAAATGATGGCTGATGGATTCATCCTGCTTTCCACATCGGTCAATACCGCGTGCTTGACTTTGATATTCTCCACCACGGCTTCAACCAGCACATCGACCTTTTTGAAACCTTTATCGTATTCCAGGGTGGGTGTAATCGAGGCGAGAACCGCTGCTTTCTTCTCCTCGGTCATACGGCCCTTTTTCACCAGTCTGGAAAGTAACTTGGAGGCTTCACCCATACCAAGGTCAAGGCCTTCCTGGGCGATATCTTTCATTATTGCCGGCGTGCCGGTTAAGGCAGACTGGTAAGCAATGCCGCCACCCATGATGCCCGCGCCCAAAACTCCGGCACATGTCGCTGGCGCTGCAATGGTCCTGGCACGATCTTTAGCGCACTTCATCAGGTACTGGTCTGACAGGAAGTTACCGACCAGGGCTTTGGCCTGATCGGTCTTGGCCGCATCAACAAAGCACTGGCGTTCAATCACCAGCGCTTCATCCAAAGTCTTCTCTAAACCCTGCAAAACTGATTGTGCTGCAAAACCCTGTGCAGGAAAATGCGCGCCATATTTCCCAGCAATATTGGCTGTCCATTCTTCACCAATACTATTTGCCTCAGCGACAATTTCAGCGGCAGTAGTTTCTTTTTTGGCGCGCGCCGCCTTGTAATCCAAGGCACCGCTTTGACAATCAACCATCACCGCCCCGGCTTTTGCCATCAGTTCATCGGCTGGTACCAGAAAATCCACCACACCCGCGTCAAGAGCAGCCTGTGCGTTTTGCTGGCGGCCTGATGTAATCCACTCGAGTGAAGTTTGTACACCCACTACGCGAGGCATACGTGCTGTGCCACCCCAACCGGGGATAATACCCAGGCCGGTTTCTGGCAAACCAACACCCGCTAATTCAGAGGCCACCCTGACATCACAGGCCAAACAAACTTCCAAACCACCACCCAGGGCAAACCCGTTAATCGCAGCAACCACTGGATAATCAAACTTTTCCAAACGACGGAGGTTATCGCTGTGAGGACGCAAGTACCCGGCAATTTTGTCATCTGGTTCTTTGAACACCGCAGTAAATTCACCAATATCTGCACCAACGACAAAAACACCCTTGGCACTGCCAAGGATCAGGCCTGTAACACCTGGCTCGTCTTCCAGCTTATTCAGAGCGGCTGTAAATTCGTCAACCGCCAAACGGTCAAATTTGTTGACCGATTCAGACTTACGGTCAAAGACCAAATGGGCAACACCATTGTCTGCTTTAGAAATAAAGAGAGATTCTCCCGAATAGATCATAATCATTGCCTTGTAATGTGTTAACGCTGTTTAGGGAAAATCTCCCTCGAAATTAACTCTTTCATAATTTCTGATGCACCCGCATAGATTCGGGTAACACGCGCATCGCGATACATGCGGCTAATCGGGTATTCATCCATATAACCGGTACCACCGAAAAACTGTAAACAGGTGTCAACGACTTCACCTTGTAATTCACTGCACACCAACTTTGCCCCGGCAGCCTCGGCGCTGCTCAGTTCACCGGCATTGTGTACCTCCACACAGCGATCAACAAAACACTGTGCAGAGTCAATTTTGGCGCGCAGGCCAGCCATGGTGAACCTGGTGTTTTGCATATCTGACAAAACACCGCCGAACATTTTGCGCTCTTTTACATACTCCACGGTTAAATCGAAAGCTGTTTGGCAAGCGGCAACACACTGGCAAGCACAAATCAGGCGCTCTTCAGCAAGGTTTTTCATCATGTAGTGGAAACCTCTTGCAGGATCACCCAAGACATTTTCTTTTGGCACTTTCACGTCACTGAAAAACAGTTCAGTTGTGTCCTGGGACATCAAGCCCAATTTCTTTAACGGTTTGCCACGGGTACATCCCTGCATACCCTCTTCAACCAGGAATAAGCCAATCGCGCGTGGGTTTTCCGGGTCGGTCTTGGCTGCAACAATCGCCAGGTTGCCGTTAATACCGTTAGAGATCCACGTTTTTAAACCATTCAATACCCAGTGATCGCCTTTATCAACCGCCCGTGTTTTCATGCTCGCCAAATCACTACCGGCACCAGGTTCAGACATGGCGATCATCAACAATATGTCTCCGGAAATTACACCCGGTAAAAAACGTTGCTTCTGATCTTCAGAACCAAAATCTGCAATGTAAGGGGCAATCAAACGGCTGTGTAATGGGCTCATAAAACCCGTTTCCTGGCTGCGTGCGATTTCCTCTATCATGATTTGCTCAAAACGGAAATCTTTCAGACCCAAACCGCCGTACTCTTCATCAACCCACACGGCCAGGAAGCCTTGCTCACCGGCTTTTTTGAATATTTCCCTGGGAATAATACCGGTTTCCCACCACTCATCGCGATAAGGAACCAATTCTGCCTCAAGAAATTTCCGATAAGCATCGCGAAACATTTCTTGTTCATCTGTGAAAGGAGGACGCAACATTATTCACCTGTAATTTGTTTTCTACTTTGTCCGCCAGTTGCGTATGTACAAAGCAACACAGAAACCCACTGGATCATTCAGTTTTTATAGGAATGGCTCACCACTCCTGGCTTGTTCAAGCAAATTGGCAGGCGTCCTGAAACGCTCCCCGTATTGGGCTTCCAACTCGTTGCAACGGGTGACGAATTTCTCAATACCATAGGTATTTATGAATTGGAAAACGCCGCCGGTATGGACGGGGAAACCAATACCCATAATCGAACCGATATTGCCATCACGCAGGTTACGGAACACGCCTTCTTCCAGACAATGTAATGACTCAAGCACCTGGCGGAAAATTATACGGTCCTGTACATTTGCCCTGGAAAGTTCAATTTCACCACCTTTAGCAAAATTTGATGCCAGGTCAGCCCATAATTTTTTGCTGCCATCTTCAGCGTAGTCATAAAAACCGCTGCCAAACACCTTTCCCTTGCGGCCAAACTCGTCAACCATACGGTTGGCAACTGTTGTAGAAACCGTGGAAGTGGAACAGAAGCTTTCACCACGCTCGGCATCCAGACGGCCGTTGGTGATGCCAACAGTCTGAGTCAGCGCCAGGCTGATTTCATCGTGAACCGCTAATGGGCCAACAGGCATTCCAGCCTGTGTGGACCAGGCTTCAATTAACTGGGGATTAACACCTTCAGTTAACAGGCGGCAGCCTTCATCCAGGTAAGTACCAAATACACGCGAAGTGAAGAAACCGCGGGAATCATTAACAACAATGGGTACCTTGCCGATTTGCTGGACAAAATCGAAGGCCAGGGCCAATGTTTCATCATTCGTTTCCTGACCGGCAATAATTTCAACCAGTGGCATTCTGTCCACTGGAGAGAAGAAATGTATACCAATAAATTTCTCTGCATTCGCTGAATATTTGGATAACTCGGTAATCGGTAATGTGGACGTGTTAGAAGCGAACACGCCACCATCTTTTAATTGTGGTTCTGCTTCCCTGGTGACAACAGATTTCAGCTCCATGTCTTCAAATACAGCTTCCACGATCAAATCACAGCCTTGAAGGTCTTCGACAGAAGCTGTCGATTTGATTAAGCCCAGTACTTTCTCTTTAGCAGCTTCGTCAGTCTGACCTCTTGAAATGGCCTTATCCAACAATTTCTCACTGTAGGCTTTGCCCTTCGCAGCGTTTTCAACGGATACATCTTTGAGTACCACTTCAATACCCGCTTTTGCCGCTACATAAGCAATCCCCTGGCCCATCATCACGGCACCCAAAATACCCAGCCTGGCTATTTTTTTGCTTTCAATATTTTTTGGACGGGATTCACCGCTTTTCAGTGCATTCATGCCAAAGAAGAAAGTGGTTATCAGGTTTTTTGCTTCGGGGGTAACAATTAGTTCAGTTAAACCGCGGCTTTCAATCCGTAATGCAGTTTCCACATCAAGCAGGGTCGACTCTGTTGCCTGGGCAATAATTTTTGTGGGTGCAGGCAGTAATCCCTTGGTTTTCCTGAACGCAACGGCTGGCGCCATAAATAACATACCGGCATTGTGCGGAGCGGTTGCTGTACCGCCGGGAATTTTAAAGCCTTTCTGGTCGAATGGTTGCAGCGATTCAGGATGTGCCTTAATCCAGGCCCTGGCCTTTGCGAACATGTCATCCTGATCACTCGCCAACTCATCAACAATTCCCAGCGCGTGCGCTTTTGCCGCTTTCACGGGTTTCCCTTCGGTAAGAATCGGTAAGGATTTTTCCAGGCCAATCAAGCGAACCAAACGCACAACACCACCACAACCGGGCATTAAGCCTAAAGTCACCTCCGGCAGACCCAGTTGAACTTTCGGGCTATCGATGGCAATGCGGTGATGACAGGCCAAAGCGATCTCCAGGCCACCCCCCATTGCGGCACCATTGATAGCTGCCACAACCGGCTTACCCATGGTTTCATAACGACGCAGCTGGCTTTTTTGGCGCTCCACCATTTCAAAAAAACCTGGGATATCTTTTTCTTCCACCGAGAGCAGTGCTTTGAGGTCGCCACCGGCAAAGAAGGTTTTCTTGGCAGAAGCGAAAATGATACCGGCTACCTCATCAATTTCTCCGTCCAGGCGGTCGAGTGTCTCCTGCATGTACTTTTCATAGTCAGCACTCATGGTATTCACTGCCTGGCCCGGCATATCCATGGTGATCGTGACAATGTTGTCTGCGTCTTTTTCGTAATTAAAACCCGTCATTTTGAATACCCTTTTAATTCATTTGTATCAGACTCTTTCGAGAATTGTTGCGGTACCCATACCACCGCCTACGCAAAGGGTGCACAGGCCATACTTCAATTGTCGTCGTTCCAACTCATCAACCACGGTGTTGGCAATCACGGCACCTGTGGCACCCAGGGGGTGACCCATCGCTATTGCACCACCATTGACGTTAATTTTTTCCCACGGCACATTTGTTTCTGCCTGGAAACGCATAACAACTGAGGCAAAGGCCTCGTTGACTTCAAAAAGGTCAATTTGATCCATGCTCATACCCGCTTTTTTCAGCACCTTATAAGTGGCCGGGGCAGGACCCGTCAGCATGATGGTGGGCTCAGTACTGACAACCGCAACAGCGACAATACGTGCACGGGGCGTGAGGCCCAGGTCTTTGGCTGCCTGTTCGCTACCGATCAAAATAGCAGCAGCTCCATCAACAATACCTGAAGAATTTCCAGGCGTATGAACGTGATTGATGGCTGCCACTTCGGGGTATTTTGCCAAGGCCACCGCATCCATACCCATTTTGCCCATCATTTCAAATGAGGGCCTCAGTTTGGCTAAACCTTCCATTGTTGTGAACGGCTTAATAAATTCATCTTTATCAAGAATGGTTAAACCGTTGGCATCTTTTACCGGCACAATGGACTGATCAAAATAGCCTTTTTCCCGGGCAGCAGTGGCCTTTAACTGTGACTTCAGGGCGAAGGCATCAACATCTTCACGTGAGAAACCCGCAATAGTCGCAATTAAATCAGCGCTAACGCCCTGGGGAACAAAACCCGTCGCAGCATTCGTTGCAGGATCAACCGTAACATCTGAACCCATGGGTACGCGCGACATACATTCAACGCCACCAGCTACAACCAGGTCTTCCCAGCCAGAAGCCACTTTCATTGCTGCGATGTTGACCGCTTCAAGACCGGAGGCACAGAAACGGTTGATTTGCTGGCCGGCAACACCATCATCCCACTTTGCAAGCATGGCCGCAGTTTTGGCAATATCAGCACCCTGCTCGCCCAATGGCGTTACACAACCCATGACAATGTCTTCAACACGGGAAGTGTCCAGCTTATTGCGCTGTTGGAGCTTGATTAAAAGATCACTCAATAAAGTGACGGGTTTTACTTCATGAAGAGAACCATCTGCCTTTCCCTTTCCTCGCGGTGTACGAATGGCGTCAAAGATATATGCTGTATTTCCCATTATTCTGTACCTGATACCTTAGTTTTTAACATTTTTTGTTTCCCCACCCAGGAACCGGGCAAACGCGTTTTGCATGAATTTTGATGCAAATACGGCGGGCATGAAGCGCTCCGCATCCTGGTACTGCTCCATGTTATTGCGGTTCAACAGACGCTTGACATAGGTTTTACCGTATTCGCTGTTTGCAGCTACACGCGCTGCCACGGCCTCCACTTCCGGCATCAACTGGTCAGCCTCGTATACATCTACAACTATACCCAGGCGCCTGGCTTCCGCAGGATCGAGCTCCTTGGTGGTCATCGCCAGGTAAGCAATTGTGCTGTTGCCATAACGCTCAACCCCGCGGGTAATGGCCCACGCAGGGATCGCACCGTGATTCAGTTCTTTCAGGGCGAATCTGGCGTTGGTGCCGGCGAAAGAGAAGTCACAGCAACCCTGGATTTCAAAACCGAAGCCAAAGGCAGAGCCATTGACTGCAGCGATCACGGGGGTTTCTGAATTTTCGATCGCTTTGAAAGGCTCGAAGCAAACTTTGATAAATTCATAACCCGCTTCAACTTCGCCAATGCGTGAAAACTGCTCAATGTCCGCACCCGCTGAAAATACATGGTAAGGCGAGCCCTTTTTGGGGTGGGTGAACTCTTGGCCAGTCAGGATGATACAGCCAACTTCTTTGTCTGCATCCAGGTTGTTGATGGCAGCAGTCAGATCAGCAAAAAGCTGAGCGTTAGCCGCATTGAATTTTGTTGGACGATTAAAAGTAACAATTGCGTAGTTTTCTTTTTTCTCGACCAGGAGTGTTTCGTAAGACATGATTTGACAACCTCTATCTGACTTTCATTGACTTGAAAGCAGACAGCCAAAACAGCGCTGTCTGCTTATAAACAGTTTAAATATTGTCCCATTCCTGTTGCAGGATCGCGGGCAATTTGCCGGCACGCTCTTTACCACTCAAAAAATCAAGCAAGTGAATACCGGTTGGGTCAACCTGTTTGATTAAATCAACTTCCTGCCGCGTAGGGGCTTTGGTTACAGGACAATCATCTGCGATTTGAACTTCAAAACCCGTGTTGTCGATAACATCCTGTGCCGTCACACCTTGATGCAAGGAGACTACATTCCACACACCGCGCTCTTTCATTTCCATGACGCACAGGTTAGTCACGACGATGACCGGACCAGGCCGCAAGCCCTGTTCGATACGTTCTTCATCACTCAGGTATACGCGTGTACCGGTTACATAGTTCACTTTGGGTACGAAAATCATTTTCGAGTGATTTGGGAAATAAGCTACGGACTTACGGTGCAGGCCAAATACAACCGGCGCGCCCGCACCACCCGGCAGTCGTAAGGCGCGGGTATTCCACTCACCCGTTGGGTTACCTTCCTCGTCACGGACAGGCATTGGCAACCAGGAAATATTAATGTCGCCGTTGGCATCCATCTGTGCACTGGACACTGCTTCAACATCACCGGTACCACGGAAGTGGAGCGCTTCGATACACTCGGTCATTGACCAGAGACCTGCCGAGTTTTTAATACAGGCTGCTTCAGACGTGTGGAAACCCATTTCGAAAGGCCGTGCATCAACACCACTGTATCCAACAACAAAAGCGTTCGGCGCAGTTGTTAATTTAGCCAGGTTGTAAGCGGCATAAGCCAATGGCGTGAAAGAACCGAGAACGATGGTATCTTCGTCTTCGATGGTGGCAGCCAGCGCTGATACCATTTGGTCACCAATGCTGAATTCTTCGGCCGCAGTCGTATCCAGGGCTGCCGGAAGAGAAATGGAATGAGTTGCATTCGGAAAAGCCTTCAGTTTTGCCTGTGCTTCAGCACCGCCGACATTTGACCAATACTCGTCCTCATTGGCCCCAATAACCGTTGGGATATAGTCTTTCGCTGTTTTGGGGTGCAAGCCTGCCAAATCTTTCTGCATTTGCAACAAGTGCGCCGAATAATATGGAACCGAACTGCATGGGCTGGCGCCCATGGGGCAATGAATAATCATATCGACATCGTTGCGGAATAAAGTAGTTGCAGACTTATCAATACGGATTTGGTCTTCGCTGATAATTTCTTCAACGGTTACGATTACCTTCTTCGCAGCCATCGCCATATCAAGGTCAGATGCGCTGGTACCAATCATTTGCACATTACCGGCAGTATCGGCCTTTTGTGCATGGATGATTGCAACATCGGGTATAATCGCCTGAATAGCTGTAAGTTCCTGACCGGTGAATGGACAGTTAACGGTTTTATAAAGCTCTGGCGCTTCGGCAATAATGTCTGAACCTTTAGGGCCACGAAAGGCGGAAAAAGGCAGACCAAATTTTGCTGCTTCCAAACCCTTGATCATTGAACAGCCTTCAATTTCAGTCAGCTCAATGGTCTTCTTTTCAGCCGCACGCCGGAAGTTGGCAGGCAAGCCAAAGAACTCCAGGCTTAAAAAACTGAATACCAGGTGGTTAACCATACCGGCACCCAACAACCATTCCATTTCCCAGCCACCGGTGATGGACATCACTTTCAGGCCACTGATTTCCTGGCGGATAATTTCGCGCACGATAGCCATTGGCTTGTTGCAGCTCCAGCCACCGCCGATCGCCACAAAACTGCCGGGCTTGATAAATTGGCTGATGTCGGACAACTGACCGATTTTTGATTTAACTGTAATTTCGTTGCTCATTTTCTTATCCCTTCGAAAGAATTAACCGGCTGACCAGCCACCATCCAACGGAATCACGGCACCGGTCATGAAGCTCGAGTTATCGCAAGCCAGATAAACCACCAAACCAATCAACTCTTCAACTTTGCCGTAACGGGAAAGGGGTGTTTTTGACATGATCAAGGCGTTTGCATCCTCGTTTTCACGTGAACTTTCAGTCATATCGGTTTCGAAGTAAGAAGGGGCGATGGCGTTAACCGTAATACCGCGGTTGGCCCATTCCTGCGCCAGACTCTTGGTCATTGCATTGATACCGCCCTTGGAGGCCGCATAATGGGTCAGGTAAGGCAGTGGATATTCACCCATTGCAGACGAAATATTTATAATCCGCCCTGCTTTGGCCTTAAACATATACTTGCCGATCGCCTGCGTGGTCAAAAAGTAACCCTTGAGATTGACATTTAATATTTTGTCCCATTCATCTTCGGGCATTTGCAGGAAAGGCATGCTGTCCCCAAGCCCGGCGTTATTTACCAAAATATCAATTTTCCCAAACACTTCGATCGCTTTATTGGCCAGGTTATCTATCGCTGCTTTGTCCAGCATATCAGTGGGCACAACCAGGGCCTTACGCCCCAGGGCCTCAATTGTTGCAGCCACTTCCTGCAGAGCTGGTTCGGTACGTGCGGCGAGAACCACGTCTGCGCCCGCTTCGGCCAGGCCGATGGCAATGGCTTCACCAAAACCACGGCTGGCGCCGGTCACTACTGCTACTTTTCCTTCCAGACTAAATATTTCGAGTCCCATATTTTTTCCCAATATTAATTAAACAGGCGGCGTAACAACGCTCCAGTTGAAATTTACTTACCCTTAAAGTCAGCTTTACGCTTCTCCAGGAACGCCCGGGTACCTTCACTTGAATCCTCTGTAGCAAAGGCTTCCGAGAAACGTGTCAGTTCTTTCTGGATACCCGATTGCAGATCGTGATCGCGTACCAGGTGAACACATTCTTTGGCCCATTTGACCATCAGCGAGCTCTTGGCGGCGATAGCTTTCGCCATCTTCATGCCGGCTTCTTCCAATTGCCCGGGTTCGACGACCTGGCTCACCAGACCCCATTTATCGGCATCCTGTGCCGATATGGGTTTGCCAGTGAGGATCATTTCCATCGCTTTGGCCGTGCCCACAATGCGTGGCAGTCGCTGGCTGGCGCCCCCGCCAGTGATGATTCCCAGGTTGATTTCCGGTTGAGCAAAGGAAGCCCGGTTTGTACAGATTCGAATATCAGCAGCGATCGCAATCTCGCTACCCATACCCCAGGCCATTCCGTCAACCAGCGCAATGACCGGGATAGCCAGATTTTCCAACGAGGTTGGGCTGAAATGGTGCTCCAGGATACGCTTTACCTCGGGGCTTCCCCGGGTTTTGGCAATATCTGACCACGAGTTCAGCATATTGATGTCAGCACCCGCCAGGAAGTTGTCACCGGCGCCCTTCAAAAACAAAACCCGGACAGCTTCGTCCCGGCTGACTTCCGCTACAGCGGCCTTAAGTTCTTGCGACATCTGTTCGCTGTAGGCGTTAAAAACCTTTGGACGATTAAATGTAATGGTCGCCGTGAAGTCGGTTTTTTCCAGAAGAATTGTCTCGTAGCTCACAATAACCTCTCTCAAGCCAGGCTTAGCCTGCCGGCGTTTTCCTTGATGTAGTCGGCAACCACACCACCGGGCAAACCGGCAGGGAAGGTACGGTGCACACCCATCCTCTCCATCGGTTCGAAATCAACGGGTGGAATGGTGCCGCCAAAGACCACCAGCACGTCTTCCATGCCCACTGCTTTCAGCCTGGGAATAAGATTTTCAGCGATGTGTAACTGGCCACTGGTCATGATGCTGACAGCCACTACATCGACGTCCTCCTGTACGGCCGCGTTCACAATGTCATCGACTGTACCAAAGCGGAAGTAAACCACCTCCATGCCCGCATCACGTAATTCACGGGTAATCAGTTTTGAACCGCGACCATGTACATCGATCTTCTTTTTGGCCAAAAGGACCTTGATAGTTTTATCTGACATATCACATACCTATATTAAATATATGTTTCAATTGAAACCCGACGGCATCGTCCCCGAGTTTACAGTACCTCACTCGGCGACAAACCAGCCAAAAGCTTCGCGCATTGGTACCATCATTTCGCCGTTGGTCGCCCCGGCGCGCGCGGCGTCAATCAATGCGGGCATCAGTTCACCACTCCCGTCTTTCAAAGACTGGCAGGCACGGGCCACATTCTCCAGAGCAGTATCAACGGCCGCCTGGTCACGCTTGGCCTTGTAGGCCTCAAGACGTTGCTTGGCTTTCTTTTCGATGGCCATATCAACACGGAAAGGCTCAACCTGGTCAAGACTTTCAGACTGAAACTTGTTGAGACCCACGACCACCTGTTTGCCGGAGTTGATGTTCTGCTTTATTTCCCAGGAAGAGTTGTCAATCGCACGTTTGATTTCACCGGATTCCAGACCTACACGATAGCCGCCGTTAGCTTCGATCTCGTTAAAGATCTCCCAGGCCTTGGCTTCTATCTGATCAGTCAGGCTTTCCACGTAGTAAGAGCCCGCCAACGGATCCGCCACGTTACGCACACCGGACTCCCACATCAGGATTTGCTGGGTACGCAGCGCCACACGGTGAGACTCTTCCGTCGGGATACTGGTTGCTTCATCGTATGAGCAGGTATGAATGGATTGAACACTGCCCAGTACCGCCGCCAGCGCCTGCAGGGTAATACGGGCATTGTTATTCAATACCTGCTGCTGCGTCAGGATGTAACCATTGGTGTGCACATGGACACGGCCGTGCATGTTGGAGGGCTTCTTACAGCCCGCGTCCTTACACAGTTTGGCCCACATGCGACGGTGGGCACGGAACTTGGCCACCTCTTCAAAGAGGTTCTGGGTGCAACCGATCTGGAATGACAGACGACCGATAAATTCATCGGGGTCCAGGCCCGCCGCAAGACCGGCATCAATAATGGATTTTCCCCAGGCCAGACCGTAAGCCAGCTCCTGAACAGGCGTAGCACCTGCTTCGGACAAGCCGTACATAAAAATGTTGGTGGTATTCCAGGCAGGCGCATTTTTAGTCGCCCACTTGATCAGGTCAACCGCCAACGCATAACCCCACTTTGGTTCCCAGGACGGAACATCCTGTACTGCTATACGGGGATACCAGTTCATTGAATTACCACGCAGCGCGGTGGCATCTTTACCGCGACGTTCGGCGGCAGCAACCAACAGCGCCAAAGCCGGCAAACAGTTATCCCCGGTGATCATGGAGATGTTCGATCTCTCGAGTTCCCAGTCACGCACCAACTCATCGTAATCGTCACCGGTACTCATATGCACCCCACACTGGCCCAGGTTTCCTTCGGCCTCGGGGTGATCCGCGTCGATGCCGTACATACAGGGTACGTCGTATACTACGTTAAACACGTTGTAACCGAAGTAACCCTCCATACCTTCGGCCACCATGTCTTCCATTTTTTTACGGGTTTCTTCGATGGTGCCGTAACCAAACACCATTTGCTGCATCCAGGGTGTTAATGCATAGCCATCAGGGTACAAACCGCGGGAATAAGGATACACACCAGGCATTTCATCAAGATCTGAATCCTTGACGTCGTCCTGGGTATAAACCGTTTTCAGAGGTATTCCCGAGAGTGTCTTATTGGGACGTAATTTATCTTTATAACGCTCCCGGCCTTTTTCCCAAGCAGCTAGCGCCTGATCAAATTTTTCGCTGTGATTTATGTCGTTCATTGAGAAACCTCGCTTGGTCCAAATTTCCACTATTTATATGCGGCCCTGAATTTTTCCAGTACTTGCGCCGAGGCCGCATAAGGGTCGATGTCCATGGATTCAATTTTCTGAATCAACTCAATGACCCGGTCATCCTTATCCATGGATTCCGTAAAGTCCCTGCGAATCCTGCTCGTCAGGACCTCGACAAATTGCCGCTTTCGGCGCGCCTTCTGACGAGCTTCTTTCCACCCCGTGCTATCGGCGAACCCAATCTGTCTGAACACCTCGCTGACCAGGTCATCAACACCCTCCCCCCTGGTGGCGACGGTCTTGACAACCGGAACCTGCCACATCTCATCACCCTCGGGTACCGCCTGGTAGTAATCCATGGATCTCAAATCATTGACCGCACCATCAGCACCCGGGTTGTCGGCCTTGTTGACCACCAGGATGTCGGCTATTTCCATCACACCGGCTTTCATCGCCTGTAGTGCGTCGCCATAACCAGGCACCAGCGTCAAAATGACCGTGTTGGCAATTTGAGCAATCTCTACCTCGCTCTGCCCCACACCGACCGTTTCTATCAATACAACGTCTTTGCCCATCGCATCCAGCACATCGACAGCATCGTTAGCCACCGCGCACAGACCACCGGTTGCGCCCCTGGAGGCCAGCGATCGGATAAACACATCACTGTCCCCGGAAAATCCCTCCATACGATCCCGGTCACCCAACACGGCACCACCACTGAAAGGACTGGATGGATCCACCGCGACCACACCGACGGTCAATTTCCTGTGACGCAATTCTTTGATCAGCGCTGACACCAATGTACTTTTACCAGCGCCCGGGGGCCCGGTAACACCCACCAGGTGCGCCCGGCCACAATGCGGATACAGGTAACTCAACACGCCCCTGGCGCGGTCATTCCCATTCTGCGCATCGGTAATGAGCCGCGAGGCAACCCTGACGTTGCCATCCAGCACTTTCTGCGCCCTGTCGCAAAAAGACTGCTCAAAGTTAACCCTCTGAATGCACGTCATAAACCCGGTTCAAATCACCAAATCACCAAATCACGTTTGATGTTGCTCGTTTTCTGCAAACGAATGAATCATCAGCTATTACATAGACCGGAATAATCCCATACAAATAAAAAACATTCAAGTTGGTTTTTTTATTTGCACGGAATGCGCTGCCAGGGGTATTATTCGATCGAAACCCGAAATAGCACGACGCGTATTACATGGTGCATTTAACTGATCAGAGTCATGGACCAGTATGGAAAGCGAGTTCACCATCAAGGAGCTCGCAGGGAAGCCATGAAATTGATTATTTGTGAGGTGACCCTGCTTGATTAGACAGCCAGTTTTGTCTCCCAAATATTGTTTTACAGTTACACCAATCAGAGGTTAGTTTTGATAGAAGCATGGATAATAGATGCCTGCCGAACACCACGGGGTATAGGCAAGTTCAGCAAAGGCTCATTGAGTGAAATTCATCCCCAGCGTTTGGGTGCTGCCGTGTTGAAGGTACTGGCAACCCGCAACCACCTGAATACCGCTGAAGTGGACGACATTGTTTGGGGTTGCAGTTCCCAGCGGGGCCAGAATGCGGGAGATCTGGGTCGTATGTCAGCCCTGGATGCCGGTTATGATGTTCGGTCCAGCGCTGTTACCCTGGATCGGTTTTGTGGTTCGGGTATCACCTCGGTCAACATCGCAGCCTGTTCCATTATGTCAGGCCAGGAAGACCTTGTGATCGCTGGCGGCTGTGAAATGATGTCCAGCTATGGTCGTTTTGGCAACAACCTTGAGCCATTAATGGATAACGGCAACCTACACTTGCGTGACTTACACCCGCAACCCCACCAGGGTGTCTGCGCCGATGCCATTGCCACGCTGGAAGGTATTGACCGCCAGGCGCTGGATGCACTGGCGGAACGCAGCCAGGCGAATGCGGCCAATGCCATTGAACACGGCCATTTTGACAAGAGCCTGGTTCCCGTTTATCACGATGACGGTTCCCTGGCCCTCGACAAGGAGGAATTTCCCCGCCCCGGTACCACCGTTGAAAAACTATCACAATTAAATGCCGTGTTTGGAACAATAGCCAACACGCCACTGGACGAAGACGGCCTCACCTATGGCGATCTGGTTCGCAAGGTTTACCCGGGTATTGAATTAAATCACGTACACCACGCCGGCAATTCATCCGGCGTGGTAGATGGTGCCGCAGCATTATTGCTCAGTTCACCGGAATACGCCCGGAAGCAGGGCTGGAAACCACGTGCAAAAGTACTGGCCATGGCCAATATGGGTGACTCGCCAACCCTGATGCTGAACGCACCGGTTCCTGCCGCGAAAAAGGTTCTGCAAAACGCACACCTGACCATTGATGACATCGACCTGTGGGAAATCAACGAAGCGTTTGCAGTAGTCCCCGAGAAGTTTATTCGCGACCTGAAACTGAACCGCGACAAAGTAAACGTCAACGGTGGCGCCATTGCACTCGGTCACCCAATTGGTGCCACCGGCGCTATTTTGATTAATACAGTATTGGATGAACTGGAACGACGTGACTTAAAACGCGGCCTGGTCACCATGTGTGCAGCGGGTGGTATGGCCCCCGCCATTATCATTGAGCGTATTTAACACGAGGAAACCCCCAATATTGTCGGTCTTCATTTTGCTGAGATAATGCCTTCAATATTCAGACACCATTTATAGTCAGGAGTTATCATTATGCCGCTTAAAACACCCATAGAATACGTTGAAAGCCTTCGGGCGCTAAAAGTCAATGCCTACATTGGCAACGAAAAGGTCGAGTCTCCTGTCGATCACCCGGCCATTGCCCCACATGTCAACACTGTATCCAAAATCTACGAACTGGCCCAGAATCCTGAGCACAAAGGACTGATAACGACCGAGAGCCACCTGACCGGACGTGAGATCAACCGGTTTACGCATATTTTTATGAGCACGGATGATTTGCTGTGCAAAATAAAAATGTTGCGTTTATTGGGCCAGACCACAGGCACCTGCTTCCAACGTTGTGTGGGCCTGGATGCCATGAACGCGAGTTATGCAATCTCTTATGAGATTGATAAAGCCAAAGGCACCGATTACCACCAGCGGTTTAAGACCTATTTGACAGGTATTCAGGACAACGACCTGATAGTAGCCGGCGCCATGACCGATCCGAAGGGCAACCGCACCAAAAGCCCGTCCCAGCAGGATGACCCGGACCAGTTTGTGCGCGTGGTTGAGCGTCGACCGGATGGCGTGGTGATTCGCGGCGCCAAGCTGCATAACACCGGCGGGATTAATTCGCATGAAGCTCTGGTATTGCCGGGAACAGCCCTGAAACCTGAGGAAGCCGATTATGCCATTGCCTGTGCCGTGCCGGTTGATGCCGAGGGTGTGACCATGATTTTTGGCCGTCAGTCCAATGATGATCGCAAAACTCAGGGTAGCTCTATCGATATGGGTAACCCGCGTTTTGGTGTAGTGGGTGGCGAAGTCATGCTGGTATTTGATGATGTTTTTGTGCCAAATGAACGCGTATTTTTGAATGGTGAAACCGAATTTGTCGGGCACATGGTTAACTATTTTGCCACCTGGCACCGGGCCAACTACGGCGGCTGCAAAGGGGGCAACGCCGATGTATTGATCGGTGCCACTGCCAAAGTTGCCCAGATCCATGGTGTGGAAAAAAACACCATCGTGAAAGATAAAATAATTGAGATGATCCATCTGACTGAAACCTGTTATGCAGGTGCCATCGGGGCGTCGGCTGCAGGCTATGCCCTTCCATGCGGAAGCTATATGGTTGAACCAATGATGGCCAATACCGTTAAACAAAACATTACCCGTAATGTCTATGCGGTCGCCCGACTGGCACACGATATAGCCGGTGGATACCTGGCCACATTGCCCGAGGAAGCCGCATTTGATGTATTGATCGGTGCCACTGCC
>PVMS01046145.1_pt1 | contig 30512 bp, 29 predicted proteins | sample 1853461 | NCBI WGS metagenome assembly PVMS01 (sample SAMN08582032, study PRJNA380276) | Marine sediment metagenome, whole genome shotgun sequencing project. | isolation source: ocean sediment barecode stripped | collected 2017
AATAAAAAATAAAAAAAAGTTCTTGAATTTATTTTTACAATCGTCCCGCCTGTTTCTCCAACAAAATTGCAATATAGATAATTTTTTTTTTGATATATAAAAAAAATATAAATTATAATGGGGATTATTAGAGTTACGAAACCTGCCATTCAGCATTTAAAAGCTATATTGAACGAACATAAATCAAAATATATTTATTTTGGTTTGAAAAGTGGTGGATGCAGCGGATTTGAGTATATTATAGAACCTACGAATGCATCACTAAAAAAAAATGATGAATTAGTAAATATTGAAAATATTCCAATTCTCGTTTGTGGGAAGAGTATGATGTATTGTATGGGTACAGAGATTAAATGGGAGAAGACGGTAATGGGTGAGGGATTTGTATTTAATAATCCTTTATCAAAAAGCACTTGTGGTTGTGGGTTATCTTTTAAACCGAAATTGCGGGCATTTTTGGATTAAATTATTAACTATTAAAAATAACAATAGTAGATGCGGGGCATAAAGAGGATTGTTTATTCATTTTCTTTGGTAAAAAATGAGAGGATGGTAGGGATGGAACCATTTTTCCTCCTGGAACACTTCCTGGTGGTCCAATGGGAGGACCCACGGGTGGGTAAGAAGGTGGGTGTCTCGGGGGCGGCGGCGGACCCACGGGCGGACCCACGGGAGGTCCAGTGGGGGGTGTATTAGGATTATTATTCCCCCCATTTGCATACATCGTAGTTGGTCCGCAATACTTGCAATCTGTGTCATTTGTGCAAGTATCTTGTCGTCCACTGAGATTTAATGAATGACATTCCTGTGGACATGAATATATATTTTTTCCATTAGGTTGCGGTAAAATACGGCAATTGCCCGTGATAGCTGTAGCAGGTTTGCATCCTCTCAGACATGACTTTGAGAAGGATTCTAAAGTGTTTTTCTTATGAGTTATTATATATAACGTTCCAGAAGCAATTAAAATAAGTAAAATAAGTGTTAAAATACACCGGTCCATATAATATTACGAAATATTTTTTTTTGGATATTCTATATTAAATATAGGTAGGGTAATAACGATTCTATCGGAAGCATCTGTGTGAGTTAATTGCCGACTTTTATATAATTTTAACTGTAATGTATTTTTTTTATTTATTGCCCCATTTAATCGTGCATGCCAATCCATTTTATATTTTAAATTGGGTAAATAGAAATCTATATCTTTTTTGGCGAAGATGAAAATTTCTTTATATAATAAGAAGTCCAAAGACTGCGCTTTAAAATTATCATCAATAACTTTATATTCAATATCTTCGGGAACCCCGTATATCATAATGGAGTTCCCATTATCTTTGTCTAATATATCTCCAAAATGTAGATTTGAGCTGAATTCACCTCTTAATAAACTTCGCCGCAATATACGCAACTCGAATTTGCGAAATAAGGTTGTCCAATGACCATTTTTTTTCCAAGCTATAGAATAAGTGATATTATTATGTGCGTAAGTAATATTTCTATTATTTCTCCAATCACGAGATACTTGTTGGGGTAGCGCCATTTCTTATTACTTATTCAATAGTTTCATAAAAAAGAATCAATTTAAAAGATTCTCCTGCTTTGTTGATTCGCAGTGATTACATATGGTTATTTGTTTGCTATGTTCAACGTCTATATCTATAGAATCTTGGGTCCAATCATGAGGACAACAATCCTGTAATATTTTGTTTATATTTTTGAGATTTTCTTTGCTTCTATCCAATTTATCTTGCGTAAATTGAATTTCTGCTTCGAAGAAGTGTTTCATTTTAATCAACTCATCAATATATTTTTCCATATACAGTTGATGATCATAAATGTTTAATTGATTTTATAAAGTTATTAGAGGGGTGGGTGGACATTGTATAAATGCGTTTGTTATTATTATTTTCGATAATGTTAGCTGCCTTTGGACAATTATATGTGCGTGTAGAACCTTTTATGATTTCTGAACGTGTAACGGAATTTCTTAAAGGGCATAATATTGATAATTGTTTTGAGAGACTGGTTGGGGAAGATGAGTTACACTTAAAATGTTTGCGAGATAGTGCATTAGTGGATGTTCATATTTATGTCATGGAAGAATTGTATGTATAAAATTGATTGTCTATTTATGAATAATTATTTTTTATTCATAAATGGAGTTACTTGCCCAATGTTCACACGCCCTCTATAATGAGGAATTATTATTTGCAATGAAAAAGATTGCTGTTTTAGAAAAGGAGAAACGCGAGAAGGAAGTGCCGCGTATTAAATATAATAGTAAATCTGAATGGAAGCAGGCGGTAAATGCATTTACAAATAATATTCGAGAATTTATTTTAAATGGGCAACGCCAACCATGGATTCCCATCGATGAGTATATCACACTATTCAAAAATAAGTATTGCAATGAACTAAATCAATTGACGAGAGATGAAGCATCACCGTGGTGTAAACGAAAGAGCGATGACTTGGGGCGACTAATAAAATTGGGATTTGTAGGACTTGATAACGTTAAATTCGCGGGTCGCGGTTCCTTTCCGCTTACGAATTGGCGCATAAAAGATTATCGATTTTATATTTTGGGCATCGTAAGTCATTTTGAGAATGAATATGAAATGCATCTATATGCAGGTAAACATGGATGGTTGGAGCAACTGCCTTATTATCATTGTATCTGTTGCGATAATCCCATAGAGGGGCTATGTGTCATGATCGCCATGCGGAGATATCCAAAGATCAATAAACGATGCATACCCTGCATTAAGAAAATCTTTAATACTGTCACAAAGATTCAAGCACGATGGCGGGGTTATAAGTATAGATTGTAGGGTATATCGGATTCTTTCTTAGAAATCAGTTTGTCTATGATGTCTCTTTTAACTGTAAATGGGAATTCAACTTTCAATGAATTCATTTTTTCATTAAATAATTTACTATTTGGTTTCATCAACCGAAACAAATTTAATTTTGAATATATAATTTCAAGACAACGTTTCAGATTACGAACGCCCTTTTCGTTTCCAGTGAATGTATCTATGATATACTCTAAGGCAGAATCAGCCATAATTATATCAGCCTCATTAAAATTAATATTCTTATTTATTTCAGGAATTAAATGCTTATGTGAGATGACGATCTTATCTTTTTTATTGTATCCCTTTGTTTCTATTCTATACATTCGATCTCGCAAAATGGGATTTATTTTATCCTCATCGTTATAGCTAAAAATAAACAGAGCTTTGCTAAGATCGAAATCTAAACTGGAAAAATATTTATCATGAAACTGGCTATTCTGTGTAGTATCGGTCAGATGTGTTAATATTCCGATAATTTCTTCACCCTTTGGGGTTCCACTAATCTTGTCAAGCTCGTCGAAATATATAACAGGGTTCATACACTTGCTTTGTATGAGTATATCCACAATCTTTCCCCAGTTGCTCCCTTCATAGGTATATGAATGTCCTTCAAGAAAACTACTATCAGTGGCTCCCCCTAATGCAATAAATGCGAATGGTCTATTTAAGATTTTACTAATCCCTCTTTTAACAAGGGTCGTTTTACCGGTCCCCATTGGTCCGTGAATGGCAATTGCTGTTCCCACTGATTTAGGATTACTTATCCATTGTCCAATCATCTGCATAATTTGCATTTTTGCATCATTTAGCCCGTACACAGCATCATCTAATTCTTTGCGAGCATTCTCCATAAATTCTTGACATTTTTCCTGCCCATTATCTATAGATAAAGGCAGTGAATTATACTTTCCGAACGGAATATGCATAAAAGTATCAACCCATTGTTTAATTTTGTAATATTCGCCAACACTTGGATCCATATGTGCAAGTGTGTTAATTTTATTGAATGCAATAGATTTATATTTAATAGGGATATCGGTCTCTAATAGTGTTATGCGATATGGTTTTGCGACATGTGAGTGTTTTTGTATTTCGCGCATTTGTTCTATTATATTATTCTGCTTTTCCGTAGATAGTCCACGAAAATATTTGAAATCGCACATCACATTTTGGCTATGTAGTAATTTCTTGAACGTTTTATTATTTGCCATCTTCATTTTTTTTTCTTCCAATTTACTTTTCTTCTCACATTCTTTTTCCTGCAATTGTATCATAGAGTTAATTTTTTCTTTCATAGCTGGATTACCTTTTATTCTTTTGACTGTAAGAATATCTTTTAATTCTTGCAATAATTCTGTATTGTCACTTATAGTTTCTTTTGGGAGACGTATTTTTTCTGGAGATATGTTTTTGTAGCTCGTTTTATTTACTTTAACATTATAGCTGTCCTTTTTCTTTTTAAGAATATAGCCTTTCTTCCATTCATCCCATTTATCCAATTTAAGTTCAACTTTATCATCTTTCTCAAATATAATATCTTTAAAATTTTGTTCTGTATGTGAATATTCTTCTTCTTCTTCTTCCTCTTCCTCCTCTCCATACTCATAAAACTGATCATCCATATGTTCGGCAACGGTAAAAATAATGTTTACTTTCATATTAGGATTATTAATATCTGCCCATCCCTCATCTGCGTAGTTTTCGTCATCTCCATTATATTCAGCATCTTCGTCAATATCAGATAATGCCTCTTTTTCTTCACTATTGTGAATTTTTGCATTTGATTTTAATTTATTCATAGCCTTTAACATTGCATTGCGTTTATTGGCATGCTTCGAGGGAAATAATTTTCCCATAAATGACTGCCATTCCCTGAGATTAAATTCTTCGTCCTCGTCTTCGGATGCTCCGGGTATATAATCACTGTCACTATCTGTATCGGAGTCAGGATCAATTAAATTTTTTTTAACATTTTTCCTATCCCGCAAATTATATTTCTTTTTAGGCGTTTGAGGATCGTTCTTCATTATTATGTAAGAGGAGATAATATTTATATCATTTTATAAAATTGAAAACAATCTAAATAATATATTAGAAATATAAGAATGCCGAATTATGATAAACATTCAGATATACCATCGTCACAGATTATAGGAATCCAGTTTAGTTTGTTATCGCCCGAAGAAATTCGGCGCGGATCAGTTGCTGAAATCACAAGTCGCGACACCTATATTAATGATCGTCCTGTGATTGGAGGTTTATTTGATCCTCGCATGGGCGTCTTGGATCCTGGACTCATTTGTCCTACTGATGGGTTGAATTATATTAATACTCCGGGGTACTTTGGACACATAGAGCTAGCGCGCCCAGTATATTACATCCAGTATCTTAGTACTGTTTTAAAGATGTTGCGTTGCGTTTGTTTTAAATGTAGCAAACTATTGATCAATAAGAAATTGCATAAACATATTTTGGATATGGATGCTCAGAAAAGATGGAGTTATCTGTTTGGAATCGCGAGCAAAGTGCATCGCTGTGGGGAGGAATGCGAAGATGGTTGCGGGACAAAGCAACCCAAAAAGATTTACAAGGAGGGTCTCGCAACTCTCTTTTGCGAATGGGATAACATAGATGGGCTAATGGACGAAGATGGCACAGTGAAGGATAAATTAACATTAAAATTAACTTGTGAGCAAGTTCTTACCATATTGCGCAGAATATCCGACGACGATGTTAAATTTATGGGATTTAGCCCTGTGTGGTCACGCCCTGATTGGATGGTGTGTCAAGTGCTCGCGGTTCCACCTCCAGCCGTGCGTCCATCAGTAAAGCATGATGCGCAGCAGCGTAGCGAGGATGATATTTCTCACATTATTGTGAATATTATTAAATCAAATAAGGCATTAAGGGAAAAGATCAATCAGGACGCCAATGCAAAAGTCATAGATGACTGGACGATGGTTTTGCAATATTATATTGCGACGATGATTGACAATCATATTCCTGGATGCGCCCCAGTTGCACAGAGAACAGGGCGTGCACTAAAATCAATAAAAGAGCGGTTGGTTGGGAAGGGTGGTCGCGTCCGCGGAAATTTAATGGGTAAGCGGGTAGATTTTTCAGCACGCAGTGTTATTACCCCAGATGCCAGCATTGGTGTTAGGGAATTGGGAGTACCTATACAAATTGCAAAAAATATGACAACCCCTGCTTATGTGAACAGTAGAAATAAGAATTTCCTTAAGAAATTGGTTTCTAATGGACCCGACATTTATCCAGGGGCAAAAATTCTTCAACGAAAATCAGGAGAGAGCGTCTCCCTTCGTTATGTTGATCGCGATTCTTTGGAAATAAATGAAGGGGATATTGTTCACCGACATCTTATGGATGGCGATCCAGTTCTCTTTAATCGGCAGCCTTCCTTACACAAGATGAGTATGATGTGTCATATTACCCGTGTTTTAAAGAAGGGGTTCACATTCCGCCTCAACGTTGGTGTCACGAAGCCATATAATGCTGATTTTGATGGGGATGAGATGAATTTGCACCAGCCACAAGATGATGAGGCTCGCACAGAATTGAGAACGCTGGCTGCGGTTGCGGAACAAATTATTAGCCCGGCGAATAATGCATCTATCATTGGTATCTTTCAAGATTCTTTGTTGGGCGCATATCGTTTTACGCGTGAGGGTATTAATTTTACACCCAGAGATGCTATGAATCTTCTAATGAATTACGATAATGTGGACACTCGTCTTTTCGATAATATAGATAAATCTATAAGTAGTTTTGATATTATTTCTCAAATTCTTCCACCTATGTCAGCGTATTTCGGTAATAAGATGTTTGATGAAGAAGATGATAAAAGGACAACAAACAATATTGTTGAGATTAATAATGGTACATATTTGCGTGGGCAGATGGACAAGGGTGTTTTGGGCGCATCTTCGCGCGGAATGATCCAGAGTATATTTAATGACTTTGGGCACGATAAGGCAGCTAATTTTATAGACAATCTTCAAAGAATCATCAATCATTATATGACAATGAGTTCTTATAGTGTTGGTATTAGCGATTTGATAGCTGATACTGAAACGAATGATAAAATAACAAGGGCTATCAGTGAAAAGAAGCAAGATGTTAAAAATCTGATAGATCAAATTCAAATTGGCGTTTTTGAAAATAATACGGGAAAAACAAATGAAGTTGAGTTTGAAACGCGGGTCAACTCTATTTTGAATAAGGCTCAGGAGGAAGCTGGGAAGATAGGGAGAAAGAGTTTATCTTCAGACAACCGTTTCGTTACCATGGTTAATGCAGGTTCTAAGGGTAATAATATTAATATTGCCCAAATGATTTCCTGTTTAGGACAACAGAATGTGGATGGGAAGCGCATTCCATATGGTTTTGAACATCGCACACTTCCTCATTATAGTAAATACGATGATTCCCCAGAAGCCCGAGGGTTTGTTGAGGATTCATTTATTGAGGGATTGAATCCACAGGAACTATATTTCCATGCTATGGGTGGGCGTGAGGGGTTGATTGACACAGCTGTTAAAACCAGTCAAACGGGTTATATTCAGCGTAGGTTGATTAAAGGAACGGAAGATTTGAACGTTAAATATGATATGACGGTAAGAAATAATAAAAATAAGGTAATTCAGTTTACTTACGGTGGTGATAGCATTGAGACGACTGCGGTTGAGAATCAGCAGCTCCCTTTGTCCAAGATGACCATGGATGAAATATATGCCCACTTTCAATTGCCCTTTGATTTAAGAAATTCACTTTTCAAAAGTAACTTTACTAAAGAAGCTATCAGTCGTATGAAAAAACAGAAATCAGATTTAATATCTTTTACCAAAAAATTGATAAAATTCATGATTCGTGGGCGGAAATTATTGGTTGAAAAAGTCTTTCAAAATGATTATGATGCACGCGTGCACGTCCCAGTTAATTTTAAGCGAATTATTAAGAATGTTCGGTATCAAATGCATATTCAAGCTAATTCATTGGTAGATATAACACCCTATGAAGTATATATGCTTGTGGAAAAATCTTTTAATAGACTCAAGTCTCATTTTACTTCGCCAACCTTACTATTTGAACTTATGTATATGTTTTACCTTTCCCCGAAAGACCTTTTAACAGTTCGCCATCTTAATCATCAATCAGTTATATATCTCCTTAAAACGATAGAGATGCAATATAATAAAGCAATCGTAAGTCCTGGGGAGATGGTGGGGATTGTTGCGGCGCAAAGTATAGGGGAACCCACGACACAGATGACGCTTAATACCTTTCATTTTGCTGGTGTTGCTTCCAAATCAAATGTAACACGTGGTGTGCCGCGTATTGAAGAAATATTATCTTTGTCTGCGCACCCCAAAAAACCGTCGACCACAATCTTTTTGAAAAAGGGAGAGCAAAAAGATCGTTTGAAAGCGCAAGAGCTTATGTATGCTTTGGAACATACAAATTTACGGTCAGTGACAACGAGTGTCAGTATATGTTTTGATCCAGATAATCTGAATACCCTCATCCAAAAAGACAAGGTTATTATGGAGGAGTATAAAAAATTTCAGGCAATGCTCGCTGAATGCAATGGAGTTTCTACCAGTAATAAAAAATCTTCAATGTCAAAATGGATCATACGTTTTGAATTAAGCCGTGAGGCAATGTTGGAGAAAAATATATCTATGGGGGATATTCATTTTGCGATTAAGCATAGTTATAAAGATGGCGTGGAGTGTATTTACACAGATACAAATGCAGATAATTTAATAATGAGAGTTAGGTTAACAAAGTTATTGAAACATAACAAGAAGAAATCTTTAGATCAGTCGGACGAAATTTATATGTTGAAAAATCTTCAAGAAAATTTATTGAATAATGTTATCTTGCGCGGTGTGAAGAATATTCCCAAAGTTACAATTCGAAAAATACCTAATTATATGGTTGAAGAAGATGGTAATTATGTTCCTGTGGAAATTTGGGTTTTAGATACTATAGGTTCGAATTTAAGTGATTTATTAACGTTGACTGATATTGATGTAAATAGAACATTCAGTAATGATATTCAGGAAACCTTCAAAGTATTAGGAGTTGAGGCTGCACGGCAAACAATTGCTAATGAGTTATCTGAGGTTTTGGAATTTGATGGAACCTATATTAATTCTCACCATATTGATTTGTTGTGTGACCGTATGACGGCTACCAAAAAAATGGTGTCAATCTTTCGACATGGAATTAATAATGATGATATTGGTCCTTTGGCGAAGGCGTCCTTTGAAGAAACACCTGAAATGTTTTTAAGAGCGGCGCGGCATGCTGAATTAGATAATATGCGGGGAATTTCTGCTAATATAATGTGTGGACAAGAAGGTTATTTTGGCACGAATAGTTTTAAGCTAATGTTGAATATGAAAAAAATGCGCGAATTGGAGGATAAATTCCACGAAGAAGAGATGAAGATCGAGGATTATTTGGGTATAGAAGATGTCAATGATCCTTGTTCTGCAACAAATTTATCAATCGTAAATTCCACCGAGTTTATTATGGCTGAAGATATGGGGGATGATGACGATGATTATAATCCCGGTTTTTAAAAAATAATACCTACTTTATGAAGGTATAAAAATAAAAATATAATGAATAAGTATGAATAATATATTTTTTTTTATTAAAAATATATTGCCGCGGAATTCGCCCGATTTAATTTGTTTCATCGTATTTGAATTGTATCCACAAAAAGATATGTTTCACTTTGCTCTTTCTATTTGTGACTCGGTTTTTATCGACCAAAGTAAAAAGGAACGTTTAAAGAAAATATATTATAAGGCTTGCGCATGTAGATTTACATTAAAAAGATTTATTCACAGATTTTGTTGTAGAAAACTGGGTCCTTCAAAAATAGAGGTGGATCTCTATAAAAACCCACTTTCTGAATTTCCCAAAAAACAGAAAATATCACTTATAGAAAATAATAGTATTTTTGATTTTAGACTGAGTGATCTATTAACGATGTGGAAGAATTCCTTGAAACATTCTGACGGATTATTTTCCGATCCTTTAACGTTAAAAAATCCCTATACGGGACAAGCAATCGGCAAACATAACTTATATAATATTTATTTTGCTTTGCTTGAAACGACTTTTCATATACCTCCCTTACTATCATCTTTTTTCATTTTAGAATTTGATCTTGATAAATTTTATATAATTCATTATTCGATTTTGCATGATATAGCTATCAATAATTATTATAAGGGATTAGCGGAGGATGAAAAGTTTTTGGATATTATAGAAATGTTAAAAACCTATAGCGATAAAGAGTTTTCTATACGCCCTACTCACTGTCCGCACAATAGAAAACAACATATTGTCCAAAAATTAGATTATTTACTTTTACATTATTATTATACAGAATATTCTCAGAATGCCAAATTAAAGGAAATGCATCATAAAAAACTATTGACTGGCATTGAGAAATGTTTGATATTTCAAGATCCGGAAACATTTTGTTTTTGGTTTAATGTGAATTCCGTGGCATGAGGAAGGGATGCAGCTGGTTCGGCACTGTAGAAAGTTTGGGGATGTGTAATATATCTATTGATCTCAATGGGCGTAAAATTTTTGAAATAGTTATTATACTTATTGGTCAATATATCTTCCAAAAGTAATACCTCATCATTTTTCAAATTATATCCAATCTTTTGGAATGATATAAATTTATTCTGCTTTAATATGAATGTTCGAATTCGACCATACCGGATAAGTTCATCTGCCATTCTTCCATAATATATTAATTCGTTATTATGTTCACTAATTAAGTTTTTTTTCGGTATAAGAAGTTGACATATGTTCTGGGAGGCTGAGAATCCGCAAAATGTATTACATTTACTTTCAGGGGTATTTAAGCACACACTGATGGCGTCTATGTCTGTAATATCTATATCAACGAACTCGGCAAAGGGTGTTACAAGTGTTTTCAATAAAGTAATGATAGTATCAAGTTTTTTCCAATAAGATAAATTTGTATCTTTAATCATTTCTTCAATCTCTTCCTTTATTTTTTTAAATTGGTATTGGTTTAATAAAATACGCACAGTATTTCGAAATGTATTGTAAAAGTTTGTTTCCAATTTTATTTTTTTCACCATTTCAATTCTTTTTGAATCTTTTTTAGTGGATAACCATATATTTTTATTAGATTCCATAATGTTTGTATTAATATTATAAACAATCAGTGAATCGCCATGTGTATCCTCTAATGTCTCTGGTTTTGTTGGGACAAATTGATTAGTTGCGGTCAATATCCCCACAATTTTCCCATCATCAACAACCTTGAATTTTGGTTTACAAGGAATTTTCTTACCCACATCTCCCAAGCTCGCAATATTCTGCAATAATCGCACACTTTCTTTATAGGAATTCCACCACGAGGTATCTTGATTTACAAGGATAGTCTTTTTTGAAATATCTATTATGGAAGGAGCACAAGGCACATATACTGTTTTTTTTTCTTTGTCACTCACCAAGACGCCAATTACTTTTGTATGTAGATTGATTACTTGTTTAGTAATCTTATAATCTGTCTTCCTTAATCTTTTGACTATAGCGTCTAATGATATATTGTGTTTCATCTCGAATTGAGTTTTTTTCCCAATAGGTCCAAAGATTTGTTTGCGTGCGGCTATAAAAGAGCATTTTTGCTTTATTCTTTGTCCTATTTGTCGTATGACAGATTGCAATGACCATGGGCATCTACTAACACACGCCACCCCCACCAAAGGGAAGACGGGTTTTATATTATCTTCCCCCCTAACGATTTTTTGTCTTTCCATAATAGGCTCAAAGAAACTATCTTGCAATAAGATAATAGCAGAAGGGCGCCCTGCCTTGAATAAAATATTGGAATAATGATTACTGGGACAAATAATATCGACCTTTTGTGTGATGTCATTTCTTGGAATGGTTAAGATGATAAGATTTAACCCTTTTGGAAAAATTTTTGGGTTAGGAGTACATACAATATCCCAAAGATATTCATAGTCTATATGTATAGTATCGTCTTGTAAATAACGTTTAAAATTTTCATATGCACTAATAATTTCTTGTAAATATGATTTTCCTAATTCTGTTTTATGGAATTTTTTATAAATTGTGGTGTCATTATATGATTTATGGATTGGTGCTCTTTTTTCTGTTTTGAAAATTTCCACAAGGGTCCCATGTTGGTAGGTTATAAATGAATCGAGGGTGATAGCACGTGCAATTTTCCCTTTCATGCTCTTTATGGTTAATGGTTGGCGGGGGTTAGCTATCGTGGCTAATGCGGCAATAAATGATTGATTGGTACTATACTGAACTCCCTTTCGCAGAATACACGTTTGTCCATCACTATTGCATTGATTATGGCTGTATGGTATCTCGAGAAAGTCATATAAGTTTGTGTTCAAAAATCCCCATTCTCCTTTTTCAAGTGGAAATTTACCACTTTCTTTAATAATTTTTGTTTGTGTAACGATTTGTGTAGTAGACTTTTTACCTTGTTTATCAACATCCCATACCTCTGCGCCACATTTTTCGCGATTAATTGTTTGTTTCCCTCCCGGCTTGTTAAAACAGCATGGTATGCATAGATTTGGATCAGTATGTTTACCGACAAAAAAACTTGGAAAAAGGGTCTCTTGGACTTGGTTTCGTTTTTTTTGTCCAAAGTCGACGCGACTATATATATATTTTCCTTTGGGAACTTTTTTTGCATTGTGCGGAATGATATTATTATAAGGGTCGTTGCTACTACCGCAAAGTTTGGTACCACTTTTTTTGGCATCTTCCAAATCTTTCTTTGTGAGAGGGCGATTTTCTGTTAAGCACCAGTATTGTGGACATACATACCAAAATTGTTTTTCAGGCGTGGACCCATATTTTACCGCCATTTTAATTTTTTCTGGGCTTTCACCTTTTATTTTTTGAAATTCTTTATCTGTTAGCAGAACAGGTTGGCGCCGAATATTAACAGCGCAAGATCTGGAGTATTGTTTAAATTTACCTTCTTTTTTTTTTAGAAATAGGATTGGGTCAGCATTTTCGAGTCGTTTTTGAAAATAATTGGGATTACTAAGTGATAATCCATCTATATTTTCTGGCAATGTCATTTTTTGTATTGATGAAATAGATGATTTTTGTTCATTTATTTTTTCAGATTCCAAATGTCCAAATGATGATAGGCTGGACAGAATGCTATCGTCATCATCATCCTCCTCATCATCATCGTCGTCGTCATCGTCGTCGTCGTCCGAGCCACCAAACATATCCAATAAATCATCATCCATGCTTTCTCCGCTACCAAAGGTCACTAATCCTTCATCAATGGATACCTCCTCGTTTTCTAAGAATTGCTTTTCATTCGACGCTTTAATATCTGGAAATGTAGTACTTTTAACATTTCCTTTTTTACACATAGATTCAATACGTCTTGTAAATTGTTCTTCTTGTGATCCTTCAATAAAATTCTTATATTGAGTTAATTTAATCATAGTATTAAGATATATAGGTAGTAACTCCACATAATAAATGTTGTCTATATCCTGAATTGTTATATCGACACCCCCGTCTTCCCACTGAATACGAATTGTAAATCCTGGATTGCTGATGATTTTAAGTTTTTTATTCTCGTAACGCCCCCTTTCAATTTGTCTCTCATCTATCCAACGCCCATATTCTGCCACTGCACTTCCTTTATTGAGATTAAAGTAATCTTCTAATTGTTTTATTATTATATCTGGTTTGACTTCATATTTATGTAGATATGTAATAAATGCGTCAATACTATCAGATTTATTGAAATGTGCAACTCTTTTATATATTAATATATCTTCTGGTCCATCATTTTCAGCAATGTTAAAAACGCTGGATAAACAGTTTTTGAATTCAGGTATATTTTTAAGGCTGGCTTTTTTTGCAACAGGGTATGTAATATGATAATGTAAATCAATAATTTCTATATTTTTAGAATGGAGATTCTCAAATGTGAAATATTGATATCCACTTTGTTCCAAAAATCGTGCGATATTTTTTAATATGGGATTTATGTGTTGTTTCAAAATCTCTTCTGTTGCAGCTGTAGTCATTGGTATATTTCTGACGGATTCAAATGAACATTTAATGCTAAGATTCCCATTATCAAAGAATTCGCAAATTATATAATTCTTTTTTTGTAATTGAAGGGTGATGGTAACGCTTTTTTTTCTTCCGACAGTTCTGACCATTTTCAAAATTTCCGATTTTGGTAATTTGGGAATTTTTCGACCATCCTTAGATATTTGTGGTGCATATAGACGATATATGTTCTCACGCCGTTTTCCGGGATTCCATTTTGAAAGGGGGATATCCTTTGAGGTCGAAATAAGTTTGAATATGATATCAATAGGGAAATTTATAATGGTGGTTGGGTGAATTATAAAATATAAATATTTTATCCCAAATGATGTAGTTGGCAAAATAACACTTGTATTGTAGAATAAGTTATAAAATAAATTAATATTGTTATTATATTTTTTTATATCGGGGCTGGTGAGTTTTTTATTTGTGGCTAATAGGGTTTGTTTTTTTTCACGCAAAGTATCGGCGGTATAAATTTTTTTTTTGAAAAGGTGGGGGAAATATATTTTCGTCATTATTTTTTCTTTTGTATTCTCCACTGAGCTAAGTACATCTTCGGCAGTACAAAGGTAAATAATATTGGATTCTAATAATCCATATTCTAACAGAAAATATTCATTTTGCGTTGATATTATTTTTTCTCCATAATTTTCTAAAGTTGCATTTTCAAAGAATTCGCCAAAGGGTGAAACCATATAAGGGAAGTTTTTTTTCATAATAAATTTTTGTCCAATGGGGAATCGTATTAATTCGGGTAATTGTGTGTAAGGCAATAAAGCATTGCGGAATTCGCCTTCTTCCAGTGATTTAAAGTCATTAATATCAAATCGTACAAAATTTTGCAAAAATTGCAATAATCGCTCACGTGTAAGAGTAATTTCGTCATCTTGTGTTAGTTTCTCGTATAATGTTTGTAAACTTAGTTTTTCGCGACGAATACCATACAAATAAATTTCCGGGAGCGATATAGATAATTTTGTATTTTCAATGATTTTCCCTTTTATGGTCATGATGGTGTCATCAATATGTAATGTTTCGGCAAAAAAGGTTATAGGTATATCCTCGTTGTATATTTTTGTTAATTCGAATTCTGAAAAAATGAATTCTAAGAAAGCTGTATCTTTTCTCTCCGCGGCGCTCTTCAGTTCTTCCAAACTATCTTCCAATGAAAGGATATTATTCTCAATCCAATGATTATTTAAAAATACATATATGTGATTAATGACATCTTTTCCACCCTGATGATAAATCTTAATAATGGGTAACATATATAAATACTTATTAGAATATTTATTTATATATGTTTAAAATGATCGTTGCCCATGCAAAAGGGCGCGGTATTGGGTTTTGTGGCGGATTGCCTTGGAGGTTACGAGATGATATGATGCGTTTTAAGAGATTAACGAAAGGAGATGGAAATAATGCAGTAGTAATGGGTAAAAAAACGTGGCTTAGTCTTTCTAAACGTCCCCTCCCGGAACGCCATAATTTAATTTTGAGTCAGTCTCTTTCTTTTGATTATAATAAAGGTGAAGGGCAGGAGCTCGACCATCCCAATGTCAAGGTTTTTTCAGGAGTCTCTGATCTTAGAAATTTTTGTAGAGAGAGTGAGTTTGATGACGTATGGGTAATTGGTGGTGGAGAAATATATGATGAATTTCTGCGGGCTGGGGGTAATATAAATAGTATTTATGCAACCGAAATAGACAATGATTATAGATGCGATGTTCATTTTCCCGAAATCCCTTCGATATTTTCTCCTATTTGGAAATCTAAACCCAAAGTTGCAAAGGATATAACATATTCTTATGTTGTTTATAAGCGCCGCCTTTAACGATTTTTTCTCGTTTTATGATGATATTTTTTACGAATCCGGGCTGTTTTTGATTTTCTCCTTTTGATAGTATGAAATGGTATAGGAATTACGTCAATAAGTTTTCTATGCGGATTCCAAGTATAGCTGGTGGTATTATATATTTTTATCACACCGTTTTTCCACGCATTTAATTCTTCGATTGTTAGTTTACGCCCTTCGGCTTTTTCTGTTAGCTTGTGCATTGCGTCTTCAACCGACCATTGAGGGTTGCTTTTAAACACGCTTGGTAGATAAGTTGCGCCCTTTCCATTTGCAAGTCTTAAGAATATACCCGAACTTCCATTATTATGAAATTTTTTGGGAGCCATATATCCTCGATATGTTTTCCACTGTGATTCAGGATCGAGGAATTCAACTTTATATGATAAGTTGTTTATGTTGTTATCTGTATAAGGGATTCCCCATCGTTTTGCGGCATCTTCAGGACAATGATATGCTGCTTTTATGAGATTATCTGCTGTGGATTTTTTCCCAGTCTCATAAGTCCCATAGGAACACGTTGTGCGTGTACCAAGCGAAGTTCCAACAAAAACTCCGCCTATCTTTTTATTTAATGGTGACCAGCTCGGTAAACGCAATGAATATTGTTTTCCAAACGTTTCCTTGATAATAATACTTTTTAGCAGTCCAATTGCTAATAATATATCAATAGGTAGAAGACTTGTTGGCATTTTTTTTCCATAAACAATGGAGACATATGAAACCAGATTTTTTATGGGTTTCATAGAAATACTGTATCGATCAATTAGATCAACCTTTTTACTATTATATGAATCATAATAATCAGTGACCCGTCCCCGTAATCGCATCTGTGCCATTACTTTCAAGAAAATTTCCAGCGTTTTTGGTCCATCCACTATATTTCTATCTGCATTGATAAGTTTATTAATATACTCATTATTCGTAGAATTAGGTGCAAGTGCATGTTCTATAAGTGATTCTTCTTTTTTAATTTTACTCATTTGTTGTGGATATGATAAATATTTTGTATTGTTAAATTGTTTCCCGTAATGTATTAAATCTATAGTTGCCAAAAATATAGCATTTTTGTGACTGTTTAAATAGTTAATAATCCATGTGTGTAATCCTTCTACTCTACGATTTGGCGCCAAAGCAAGTATTTTTGCGCTTGGGAATAAGTCTCTTAATTCCTCGTGAACCCAATCAAATGAATGCTCTCTTTTTGTAGTGTTTATAAAATTATGCTTTCCTAAACGGAATCCTTTATCACGATGTAGTATATATGTTTTATCAGTATTATTTATATTATGTAGTGTTGCCAAGTAGATAATTTGTTTTGTATTTTTTTTGAAATAGCGGAGTGCCGCGTAGCGCGCGTGTCCTGCATAAAGGCGTCCTGCATGAGGGATTAACGCGCCCCGTATAGTTTGTTTTAATTTGGTTTCAATCTTTAAAATTTGTTTTCCCCGCGGTCGATTCATATATATATAAACTTTATATTTATCTTTTAGGAAATTCGTTTATAAAAAACTTTTTTTTTTCTCATATATGAACATAATGTCGTATGCTATGGAAAATCCGGGGTCTTCTCTCTTGGAAAATGATGAGAATAGGACATATAGCATCCCTACGTGGGATGACTTGCGAAATATTTATGATGCTAAATGGATGGAAGAAAAGGAAAAATTTCATAATCAATTAAAAGATAACTTCCGTGGGCTTGTATCGCAATATAAATCTGGGCAGCAAGAAATTTTTGAGTTGTCGGTGGGAGCCTATACGAAGCATTACGAACAGGCATTTCGGGAATTATTTGCCGATACAGGATATCAGGCAACTGTGGGTGCTACCGAAAAGCTGGGGACAGGGAATAAACGTTGTAAGAAGCTGTATGTGACCTTGCCCCCTTGCCATAATTGACTATCGCGCCGCCGCGCCAGATTATTATTTGATGATACCAAAGGGGAGCTCTGCTGTTGTTTAATTTAATACATTTCACCGAATCTTTTCTCCGTGAAATATATATGAAAACGCGCCGAAAACGACGTTCAAAAAAAAAACAAACGCGCCGACGAGGAAAAATTGGCAAAAAATTAAAAAAGTATGATGAATTATCTCCATTTGAATTAAAAAATATTTTAATTAAATTAGCCAAGGGTAAGAATCCAAGAAAGATGTTAAACGCTGGACGCGGTAATCCCGACTTCTTCAACATATTTGTGCGAAAGATTTTCTCTCATTTGCAGTACGCGTGTTCCCATATTTCTACTCGATTAGAGAAAATACCAGGAAGAGAGATATTTAGAGATCTTCATGATTATCCTCCAGCAGGCGCTATGAATTATAAGAAAGCAATCATAGCGAAAATGACACCAGAAACGCCGCCGCGTGAGAGATCATTTGTCTTGGACTATCTGAATTATTTGGAAAGAGAATCAAAAAAGGCAAAATTATCACCTAATGCCATTTTTCATGATGTGGTAATGTCTCACCTTGGATGTTTTTATCCTTCCCCACCGCGGATTCAACCACACGTTTCTCTCGTTTGTAAAAACTTCATGTTTAATTTAATCTTTGGTGGGCGCCCGACGCCAGAAAAACCAGATAACTATGAATTTTTTGTGACAGAGGGAGCTGCTGCTGGCATTTTATATGTATTTAATACACTTCATATTAACGGGCTTCTTAATCCAGGTGATAAAATTGCTTTAATAACTCCTATTTTTAGTCCTTATTTGGAAATGCCCGTGCTTGAGCGTTATAGATTAAAGATGGTATTTTTGAAAGGGAATCCAAACAAAGAATTTTCTCTCGATGATGCAGAAATTGACCGTTTGAAGGACAAATCTATTAAAGCATTATTCATGGTAAATCCTGCAAATCCTGGAGCCTTTTCGCTGCCCCTGCGAAATATAAAACGTATAGGAAATATTGTTAATTCAACGCGGAAGGATTTAATTATTTTAAGTGATAATGTGTATGCCCCTTTTGTTGATGAATATAATTCTCTGGCGTATTCTTGCCCCAGAAATACCATTGAGGTTTTCTCCTTATCGAAATACTTTGGTGTGACGGGATGGAGATTAGGTATTACATCTTTGCGCAAAGATAATAATTTAAATAAATTATTAAAACAGTTGCCTGCTGCCAAGAAGAAACAGCTTCATGAGAGATATAGTATAGCATCCACCAATCCGGGATCTCTCACCTTCATGGAAAGGCTTGTTATGGATAGTCGACAGGTGGCTGAAGCGCATGTGGGCGGGTTGTCCACACCACAACAATCGATATTGGCAATGTTTTTGTATTATCAAATGCATGATTTAGGGAAAAGTTATAAAAAGGAGATTCAGTCAGTTTTGCGCCATCGTATAAACCTGTTGTATTCTGAGCTAAATACGCGTCCACAGGAGAGCCCACGAGCTACTAACTATTATACATTATTATACATTCCCCAAATTACAGAGAATCTCTTTGGCAAAGCTGCGCGTCAAAAATTAGAAATGAGTAATTACTTAAAATTTCTCTTTCATCTTTCGAAAAAATATCATACAGTATTATTGCCTGGAAAAGGATTTGAGGCAGATGCTTGGCGCATTCGAGTTAGTTTGGCGAACTTAGGAACGAGAGACTACAAACAAATAAGTATCAATCTTCGCAAATGTATAAAAGATTTTGTTAGGTAATTATATATGGAATATGTCAAACCATTTTTAATTGGTGGCGCTGTTATTGGTGGATCGAAGGCAGCATCAAAGATCATGGGCCCCGCACTGGCACCTCTTGTCGGCGGAATGCCTACCGGCATTATCGCCTCCTTCTTCTTGAAAGGAGATGATAAAAAGAGAAAGTATTTTGAAGGTTATGCTTATAGTTCATTCACCTTATTTTTGTCGATCCTTTTTATTCATTTGGCGACAATGCATTTTCAAAAGGTGTCTGTGAATATTATTTCTGGTATAAGTTTTATTGTATGGGGCGTTATTAGTTATTTTGTGATTAAAATGCGTACGAAGAAGGGGAAGAAAGGAAAGAAAGGAAAGAAGGCGAAGAAGGGTAAAAAGGCGAAGGGTAAAAAGGCTAAGAAGAAGACTGGTTTGAGGAAGTATTTGTAATTATATATCATAAAAAGGGTTGTCATTGATTGTCATTCCGCAATATTTTGCTGGTTTTTCTTTATAATCAATTGGCGCATAAATACCCATATCCACAGCATTTGTAAGAAGGAATTTAAAGTTTCTCCAGAATTCCTCCTTATGTCCTATAGATTTTGTCATTGTATGCGCTACTTCGTGGATAGCGACAAATGTCAATGTATTTTCATCAATTAATTTGTTTCCTTCTTTCGTAGTGGTAACACAAAATGCTAATTTTTCCCCTTTGTTTTCAGAATAGGCGGTGTAAGTACTGGTGGGTAAAATTTCTTTAACTTTTTGTGGATTAAAATTCTCGACTAATCTTTCCACATTGGGGCGTTCGGGGTATTTTTGTTTCATATAGGCGACTAATTTTTTAAGTTTTTGCGTAACAGTTGCTAACAGATCTGCGGCCAATTGTACTTTAAAGCGTTCTCTGACGCAATATTTATTACCATCAACGTCAGAAATAATGCACTTTAGGTTAAATACATCTGATTCTGAATATATCTTAAGTGCAATGATAATAACAAATCCGATTAATAAATATCCAAACCCATTAAGCTTTTCCATTATATATATAGTAGAAATAAATCATATAGAATTTTTCAGATGATTTATTTAGCGTGGTCCACACCCTATTTCCAAAGGACGCCGGGAGAGGTCTGGTTGAATGGTCGTGGTATTCCATGGTCCAACAGCCATCTGCGGGTTCGGTGGTTCAGATCGCAATTGCAAATTGGCATTGCGTAAGCTTTGCCCGACAGTGTTAATACCAATATGGTATCCAGCCTGTAACAAATTAACATTTTGCAAATCCCCTTCACCTTGTGGATTCAATTTGCCCCACTGCGAGTTGTTACCCTTTGGAAGAAGTTGTTTTGGGTCAACAACAGGTTGGCGAGCGCAACTTGGTGGAAGCCCGTGAGTATTGGTATTCACGCCCTTGACATTTGAAAATATCTCATTCTGCCCTAAAGGTTGCGATGGTTGCGGATTACCGCCGGTGTTCACGCAGCATGATGGGGACCCCGCTTTGGCAACATCCGGCTGTCTTCTTTCATATCCAACATATGTCGCCTGATTAGGAGTGAGGGCATCGACACTCCCCGATTTCCCCTGCCCATAGGTGGCGAGAGAATAAAGAATTGCCAGAGCTGCTAATCCTAAAACTACATGAGATGTTGACAAATTTTTTAACATTTTGTTAACAGACATTATAAAATTAAATGATAAAATATTTTTTTAGTAATATTGCTAAAGAGAATTTCACTCTTTTGACAATTCTATAAAAGAGTCTAAATCATCATCATCGGATTCCTCAACTTCCCCAGCCAAAAAGGTGTTTTTAATTTTTTTTGCCTCAAGGAAGGCTTGTATGGCTAAACGCCTTGCCATTTTAGCCTTCTCTTTTGCCTTTTTATAAATTTCACGATAAACAACAATTGGCGCCTTTAGTTGTACCGCATCTGCATTTCCGGAAATATCTACATTAATTTCACACAGTTCTTTGTTTTGTTCTAAATGTTTAACTTCACTTGGATTTATATTGTTGTCTGGCGCTTTGTCTGGCACTTTGTCCGGCGCTTTGTCTGGCGCTTTGTCTGGCACTTTGTCCGGCACTGTAACCTCTTTTTTTGGTTTAGGGCTATCAGCCTTAATGTCCATTTCTTCATTATCAACTAACTCAACTGTGTTCATATCTCCATCGTCATCGTCGGTTTCCATATGACCTTCTAATTCATTGTCTGCCGGCATAGTTTCTTGACTATCATCATCGTCGGCATTTTTTGACTTTAATGTTATTTTTTCATTTTTTTCAGGTTTTCGCATTTGAATCAGACATTTCTGAAAAATAGGTTTATCTTCTAAAATCATGGCTTGCCGCAAACATAATTCTAAATGAAAACTTGAACTTGTAAATTTTATCCCTAAACCTTCTAAGATGGCAATCACTTTGTTATTTTTCTTAACATCCTGTATGGTTAATCTATTTTCATTTTCATCGTAAATTTGTAGAGATTTTGTGCTTTTAATATGCTTTGGTTGCTGGATATAGGTGCGCACTAAAAAATTTTTCTTATAAGTTCTAACTACGGGATTAAAGAAATATTCAATATTTTCCATTTCCATATCGTTATGAAACCATAAATTTCGCTTTTCATAAATAAGAGTTTGAACGGCTCTTTCGAGATCCTGCAGAAATTGGAGAAAGGCATCATTCTCTCTGGTAAGAATAAGATCACAATAAATTTTTTTCTCGGTGGCAATAATCCCTGCTTTCGTAGAACATTTAGGCGTTTGAAATAAGAAGGGGTTCCCATCTATCCTTATTTTGGAAAAATAGGCGCCTCCTTGAACTCCATGAGGATTCTCTAATACAAGTTTGTCGAATGGAAATTCTTGGGTAACATCATAGGTCACTATACTCATTAAATATTCATTAAATTAATTTTTTAAATCATCATCCGCAAAAAACTATATATAAAAATATATTTGTTGAATAATGGATGATGTTAAGGAAAGTATCATACAACATTGCTTAAATTTATTAAAACGAAAGGATGTAAAAGAGGAACTAAAGTCAGTCATGCGTCCAGTTGTTGATATGCTATTGCAGCAAATTACACCATATATATATCTATCTATTACCTTTGTATTTATAAGTTTTTTGCTAATTTTAGGAATATTTATTTTATTATTGCGGAACAAATTTCACGTGAAACATTTGTAGTTTTTCGCGTAAGATTTAGGGGTTTTGTTAAACAAGAAAAAAAATATTTGATATATATATAATGGTTAGAACGCGAAGACAACGTCGCCGTCCCGGATCATCTACTCGCCGTAGTTACCGCCGCCGTGTGCGCGGATCTAAATGCCGCGGAGCTGGCCCCGCCGCCTGCCGCGGACGCGTGGGCTGCAAATACGCATCGGGCAGAAAGCGCAGCTTTTGCCGCAAAACCCGTAACACCCGCCGCCACCGCCGCCGCCGCAGCCGTGGAGGCACTTTGATGGCGCAGGTACGTCGCGCCTTGGTGCCATACGCACTTTACCACTCCCAGAAGACTCACCAGCGCCGCCGCCGTCGCAGCCGCCGCAGCCGCCGTGGAGGACGCAAGCGCCGTCGCCGTGGAGGACGCAGCCGCCGCCGCCGCCGCCGTTAAATTTCAGGGGGATTATTGATTTATGGTATAATTGTATTAATTTAATAATTATATCATATAATGAGTTTTGAAGAACGCATTAAAGAGTGGGTGTCTACAGATAATATGATGAAATTATATTTGGAAAAAATTCGCGACTTGCGGCATAAACGTAATGATATTACAGATGCTTTAGTTACTTATGCTGCAGATAAGAATTTAGATCATGCGGTTATCCAAATATCCGACGGGAGACTAAAATTTCAACAAACAAAGACGACCGCGCCACTCACATTTAAATTTATTGAACAATGTCTCAATGATTGTATAGCTAATACAGAAGATGTGGATCAAATAATAAAATATATCAAAGAGAAACGCTCTATTCGCGTTGTTCAAGATATTAAGCGATTTTACACTAAATAGATTAATGGAAAGCGAACTAAAGACATCAGTGCATTCAATACTAATGTGGACAAATTTTGTAAAAAGTAAATCAAGATCTGATTATGCGATATCCAAAAAAAAGTGGTTGAATATGTCTCTTGTAAATTTCAATGGACCTGTTCAAGCAGAGGATGGTAATCCCATTCTTCATCATGATTATGTAGATTGGGTTATAGATGAATTAATAACAATAATACAAAGTTATCAATACATCATTGAAGATGAAAATAAGTTTAAAGAAGAGATTACTAATTTTATATATACATTATCTGATATTGGCATACATGGATAATATAACAATGAATCAAGAATTGGATACTGACGAGGAGGATTTTTTAATAGAAGAGGGAACGATCAATGATTTAAAAACCAAATTTACCTTTGATGATTTTTGGGATTATTTGCCCACTCGTGCAATATTGAAAAATGAGTTTGAGCAACAATTTCAGAATACTGTTGGAAAGCAGGCAGCGCTCTTTTATTCGACTGAGCGTGGCGAAGCAAGTAGAACGTTATCAAATATATTTGCTTTCGATGCTGATGGTACGAAGGGTGGATGGCTTGAATCTATATTATATAATCATATACGCAAAGATTACGATCTTGAGATATTTTATAAAAATCCTGAGTGGGCGAGGGGTTTCGTAAAATGGCATTTAGATAATCCGAAAAAGAAGAAAATGTCAAACTTTATTATTCCGAAGAAGGCTCTACGTAAATTTAATTGGGGGTCAAAAAAATACGAAAACAACTAACGGCGTCGACGTCTCCGCGTTTTTTTTCTACGTTTACGGCGACGTTTTCTTGTGCGCCGTCGTTTACGGCGGCGACCGCCCTTTTGGAGAGCATTACGTGCTCCCGTTACTAATAATTGTTCATGTTTGGCAGTTTCGGCCGCATATTCTAATTGTTCAGCTGCCCACGCCTCGGCGGCCTGCCTTGCCTCTTGTAACCTTCCCTTGGCGACAACAACGCGCGTTTCGGCAGTATTGATACTTGTTTGATAGCGTTGCCATTGTGCCGTGTCTTTGATGTCTTTTGGTAAACTTTCAAATTTAGAATTACCCATTAGCCAGTCAGTCCAAGTAGCCATATATAATAGTCCTGTATTTTTATTTAGAAATAATATCAGGGCGTACAGTATATGATGAATGATGACGATTATGTATGGTATACAGATGAGACGGGGAAGTTGCGTAGCGTTGGTTATCCAATAGAAAATATTTTTAAGGAATCAGATATTCCTGCAATATCGGGCGGACACAATATTTTCTCCGCGAATTCCGAGGATGCGGGATCCCTTGCTATTCCCGCTGGTCTTGTCTATATGCATTCCCTTGTTTCTAAAGAGCCCAAAGTAATGGGGACGGCGGAAGAACATACAGAAACAATGCATTCAGATTTATATTCACAATTACTTAATTTAGCATCTGATTATGATGTCACGGCAAAAGTTAAAATATCGGTTAAATCACGCAAAAAAAAACATAAGTCTCGTAAAAAGAAAACACGAAAGAAACGATAAAATAAATAGTATATTCATTTATTTATTTTATATTTGACTCCATTGGTTGCTATTGAAGGGTGATATCAATATATCCGGAAGATACTTCCTAAAACTTGCAACTTTGTCATTAAAAGCTAATTCTTTCTTTGTTAGTGGATATGCAGGATTGTTTCCCATATTTTCTTGTTCTTCAGGGGTAATTTCTGGTTTATATCCGTAGCAATTAACCCCGAAATGCGCTTTACTGTTTTTTATATATCCGCCATTGATACCTGTGCGTCCGCAATCATGTTGGTGTCCATCTATTTTCTGTAAAGAATTAAAGGTTTCTGGCTGCGTTGGATAAAAAACCATTTGATTATCCGACCAACCATACGAGCACCACTCGCCGCCTTGTTTGTACGTTTTCTCTATTTGATCATATGTGGCAAGATCGGCTCCATACGCAGCGCAAAGAGCTTTGGCATCGTCATATGTATATTTGTTGTCGGGAATGTTAAACACTTGCTTTTCAATCAAGATCTCAGGGACCGGTTCTGGGTCTTCTTGGGGGGTATCAATTACCTGAATATCAACTTCAGGCACTGGGGAGAATATATTCTTAATTGTTGTCTTGATGTCTAATGAAAAAAAGTATTGTAACCCATTAATGAGGATTAAAAAGACAAATAGCCCCCACATCATTATTTCAATAAATTTTATCCCCCCACTTTCTTGGGCGGCTTGGGGGGCAGGACCAGTTCCGCCGGCACCTAAATAACTAAATACTACATAATACACTATAATAATTACTGTCAGGCTGATTAAAATAATAGGATTGTCTATTGAAAATCTCCGATTAAGGGCATCATAAAATCCTGGCAATGTTTGTCCGGGCGTTATATCCATTCTTATATATTATTTAGTAGTTTTTTTTTACGATAGAAAAAGCAATATGGCTTTTCATTTTTTTCAATTTGTTTCATTGGGGAAATGTGTGTATCGTTGAATAAGTACCATTGCCCACCCTTTTTAATGGATGCTGTATAATGTCCACCCATTACATTCCCCCCATGATTGCAAATAGCATATAAATCATAGTGGTACATATTTTTATTGTAACCTATGACATAGGGAGACATATCTAAATCTTCTAAAGGAAAGTCAACAAAACATTTATTTTTTCTCAAATTATTTGAAAACCGTTTTAGTGTTATCACAAGTACATCTGGGAGACTCCAAAATTTAATACTTTTATGTGCTTCCTCCTTTTTGTCTTCTTTTTCGTTATAATACATGTTATCGCCATCCAGTAATTCCTTCTCTGTATACAACTCAAAGCAGTCAATTAGCGATATATTTTTCTTTTTGGGGATAGGTAGCTGCAACATAAAAAATGGTTCGGGTGTGCTTGTGTATTTTTCGCCAGCGATAGAGGTTACTGTAGAAACACTTATTCCAAAAAAAATTGTTAAAATTTCTGAGTATTCCTTTTTATACATATTTTTCATCATTTTAAAACAATCAATTGCTAAATTATCTACAGTATTTTTTGCTTTCCCCTTTATATTCATTATAACTTCTCTACACAAGGCATTATGAAAACAATCAATCATAAAATTTAAAAATTCCGGTAAATCATTCTGCGCAAATCCAGTAAAAATAGTCTTTTGCTTGATGCGCGCCACCTTTTGAATAGAAGCCAAAAACCCGCCGGGTGAAATTACACAATTTTCACTCCATATCATTTTACGCAATGTATCCCATTCCACCAATACTAATGCTTCCGGATTTTTGTGTAAGTTTTTTTTGTATTTTTGTTCTACCTTATCATCATTTTCTTTTTGTTCTTCACTTAAAAAATTATTTAATTCAAGAGTATTAGATAAACATTGAAGAGTAGCATTCATAAAACAAGTATTTCCCAGATTAGCCAATCCAGTCAGCCCCTTCTGTTTTTGTTCGGCTGCCATTATTTGTTAATAAATGTGAAGGGGTTTTTATATCATTTAGTTTAAATTAATATCTTTTTGTGTTATATCATAATATGGCAGCGAGAAATTCAGATATTCAATCTTTTCTACGATTGGCTAATGATATTAATAGAAATCTATCACAAATGATCCATTTATCCAATAATTTGAGATATAATACCTACCATCTGTTAAATAGAGATACAAGCATTTTAGCCAATGATATTTTTTTTCCGCCAGATGTTTTTACGCCACGGGCGCCAATAGAACCACCGTCTAACAGATTGCGCCCGCCCTCACGAACCATAACGCGCCCCCGCCGAACATTCTCTCGATCGCGACGAGTATTACCCAGAAATAGTGGGACTTCTTTGTCTAATGAAGTGTTTCGGTTTGCTGGCGGTGCAACCCCAGACGAAATAGGAAGGGCGACCGAAGCAACTGTATATGCCGATATATCCACTAATCAGCTTATGTGTCCCATCACCCAACAAAACTTTCTTCCCGATGATAATATATTACGCATTCGCCATTGTGGACATGTATTTACTGCTAATAGACTGCGCCAATGGTTTAGATCACACTACGACTGTCCTGTGTGCCGATATGATATTAGACCTACAGTCAGTCCAGCTATAGAGACGATGTTGAGAGATATTGCATCACAGACATTAAATACCACAGATCTTTCAAATAATTCTACAACATATGAATACTCTGTTTTTACCAGCAATTTCCCTTAATATCCTAATTGTCGCATTGTATCGCATGACCATGAATATGCTCCAGATGGATCTGGGAGAATAATTGCCCGCTTGGTACCTATTAAATTTGCCGTATGATAATTTGCAGACGTAGTAGTCCCTTTGATCTTAAGAAGTTGCGCCAAGCGCATTTTTCCCGATTGTTGACGAGTAATCCAACCATTGTCCAGATTATGCGGTTTAGGAGTGGTGGGGCAGTTGTGACATACATACTCTTTAGTGCAACACGCTGGCTTATCACACATTTATATATAAAAAATATTATAAACTTTAAATTATAACTTTTTGAAGAAATTACCTATATTGCGATTGCCATTTTTCTTATTTTCAGATTTTCTTAGGAAATCATCAAATATTAATTTCTTCACTTCTTTGTCCCTCAGAATGCGAGATTTTTTATTATATGTTTCGTCATCACTATTCTGTCGCAGAGTCCGCAGCATCAACGCAAACTGTTTCCGCCGCCGTTTGAACGCCGGAATATTATCTAAAACATAAGGTAATCCGAAAACCTGAATAATAGGTTTCATTATTTGATTGGTTATATAAATACTATAATCCAATTTTAATTTGTTCTTTGTGATGAAATCTGGATGTTCTATCTTATCACCCTGCAAGCGTTTTCCCTTTGTTTGAATATATGCAAAGGGAATACGCGTACCAACAGATGGCTTATTGCCCGGATCCCTCTTTCCCATCCTCTCCGCCAATACCTTATGAGCGATAGTCCTCGGATTCTTATAAAATCCTCGTAAAGATTTGGTAATAATTAATTTTCGCATAGGAATCTTTTCATCAAGCATATCCTGTATACATTGCTGAATAAATAACACAGATTCTGCGATATCCTGTTTTTTCATCAATATATCAATCAGTCCGCCATAGATATCTTTCACAATTGGCGCATTATCTCGCCGTTTTAATACAATCCCCATACTTTTTCGCTTACACTTATGAATATCACATTCATAAAGCATTCCCACATATCGTTTTTTGGATAATAGGGCAAACGGCCAAAATGTCTTTTCATATTCCAGATCATGAGGAGGCTTTAACATCTTTGTCGCCAAAGCACCCGCTTCCTGTGCCAATTCAATCGTTATTTGTAAAGCCCGCCTTCCAATAATTTTATTGCCCTCCATATCCTCCAAATCATATTTGAAGAAACAAGAATCCGTATCCCCATAGATAATTTCTGCCGTCGCACGAACTTGCCCCAAACTCGTTTCGCATATCCTATTTTTATATACTCCTTCTATTACTTCCTTCCCATAAATCAAAAGCTTGCGCCCCGTCGCCGTCGTGGATGCCGCAATATCTTTATCGTAAAAACTACTGGTTTTAGCCCCACACTGTCCATATAAAGAGTTCGCTGTAATCTTAAACCCCAACTGTCTTTTATCAAACACATTTTTCATAAAATCATTATAGGTATCTACAACTGTTGCAACGTCTTCATCTTTCATTTTTATCATCGCACCATCTTTGCCTGTGATGCAATGATAACCATCTTTCTTCCTCAAAAGACCCACATTCTCCTCGCCCTCAATACTTGTAACCGTCTTATATTTGATCAACGATCGTGTCGCCTTTCTGGCGCTTAACAAATCCACCAGAATCGCCGGCATAATACCCTTTTTATCATCTGGAAATTGAGCAAAGCGACAAATCTTACGTCCCACTTTCGTTTTAATTTCCCTGCCGCCTTCACGATGTCGCAGCCACTTATAGGTATCGTATTCAATATCAACATATTTGTAATCAGGTAAATTATCATATGTTTCATCTCCCCATTCCTTGATAATCTCTCCTTCCAAGTTATATTCTTTTGTCCACACTTTACTATCATGTGAAATATTCTCACTAATCATTGAAGATGGATATAGTGACCCATAATCAACAACCGCCACGGGCTCATCCACGTATAAATCGCATTTTGGCGACAAACATATAGCACCTTCATACCCTTCATTCCCCCCACCTTTATTAATATCAGGCATCAATACATTTTTTTCTCTGCATTTTTTTGCAATAAAACTGAGTAGTTTAATTCCCTGACCTCGCATCACCACGAAACTCGGGGGTATACTGCAAATACTCGCCACTTCGATAAAGCCTGTCCACACATCATTTTTTATCATCAACGTGTGTGGCAAGTTACAATCCTGAATACAATATTTTGCAACAATCGCCTTTGACTCAGGACCTTCATTTGCAAGTCTGAAAATATCCTGTGGTGTCACATCATCTTTCGCCAAACACCAACGTAACTTTTTATCTTTGTTCAAACGAAAACACCCTTTTATATTAAATAAACCCTCTTTTGCATTCACCCCGCTCACCATAAATTTTCTGCCGCCTGCATACAATTCTGTCGAATGTCCTATTTCTTCAAAACGAACATAATTTCCTGCTGTTAGACCCATTAGATCTTTACTTATAAAGGTTGTCACTTTATCATTATAAGTAAAATCCTTGATAAAATCACCAATAAAATGGGAAGCAACGTTATCTAATTTATACGACGGTAGATTGTATTCTCGTCTGAAATAATTATATAAATCAACGAGTACACGCCCAGTCATTGCAATATACAGTAACTCATGAACACCACTGGCAATATGAATACTCGTTTTTTTAACTTGACAAACTTCTTCTTTGTTTCGCGACAATTGTAGAAATTCCTCCTGACA
>PVMS01004067.1_pt1 | contig 30502 bp, 29 predicted proteins | sample 1853461 | NCBI WGS metagenome assembly PVMS01 (sample SAMN08582032, study PRJNA380276) | Marine sediment metagenome, whole genome shotgun sequencing project. | isolation source: ocean sediment barecode stripped | collected 2017
AAATTGCCCTTTCAACAGTAATCGATTTTCTTAAAACCCCCTGCCATATTACATATGTTTGCTTTGTCCTTTTCAGTTCACATGATTTTGATGTCTATGCAGAAAAGGTAATTCACAAAGAATCCAATTCTCAATTTGATGTCTATTATAAAAAGAAAATTCTTGGTTCAATTTCATTGCAAGTCCCTGGGGTATACAATGTTGCTAACGCCCTCGCTGCCGTTGCGCTTCGGATTGAAATGTCAATAGCATTTGAGACTATCAAAAATGGATTAGAATCATTTACCGGTGTAAAAAGACGATTCGAGATTAAAGGAACCGTTAATGATATTATGATTGTCGATGATTATGCTCATCACCCAACTGAAGTCGCTGCTACATTAGAAGCTGCTAAATCAGGATGGGATCGCCGGGTTCTAGCGGTATTTCAACCTCATTTATATACTCGTACAAGAGATTTTTATCGGGAATTTGCTGAATCATTTCTGCATAGTGATGTTTTATTCGTGACGGAGATTTATCCTGCGAGAGAACCAAAGATACCAAATATTAGTGGCGAGCTGGTTGCTAATGCCGCAATCAAATTTGGACATAAACAGGTTATCTACGCTGCTGATACAAAATTGCTTGAGTCACATTTAGATAAAATATCTCAACCGGGCGATATGATTATCATGATCGGAGCCGGAAATATATGGCGTTTTTGTGACGCTTATTATCAAAAATTATATAAGAATTTTGAAAATGTCTGATCCAGATACAATGACTGAGTTAATGAAAAAAATAAATGGCACATGTTTATTTAATGAGCCGATGTCAAGGCACACATCCTTGGGTATCGGTGGCAATGTAGCGGCATTTATTCGCCCGGAATCGCGATCTGATTTACAGACCTTACTGGCTATTGCTTCTAAAAATAATATTCCAATTCGTGTGGTTGGCTCCGGCTCAAATTTGCTCGTATCCGACACAGGCTTTGACGGTATAATTATTACATTAGCAAAAGTATTTAGGGAAATTAGGTTTAAAGATCAAACATGTTATGCTGATGCAGGCGTTATGCTTGGGCATCTGGTTAAAGAATGCAAAAAAAATCAACTATCCGGTTTAGAGAGTCTGGTAGGAATTCCTGGTACATTAGGCGGCGCTTTAATTATGAATGCAGGAGCTTTTGGCGGTGAAATTTCAAATCTTCTTTGCAAAATTGAAATAATTGACCGTGCGGGGAAGATCAGAATCATTGATTCAAGCGACATAAAATTTGAATATAGATCTTCCACATTTTCTTCAAACGATATAATTCTTAGCGCAGTCTTCCAGCTACATAACATGGACAGCTCTGCAATCCGTGGAAAACAAATTATAACAAGCGACCGCAGAAAAAAAACTCAACCGCTAAAAAATAGATCTGCCGGAAGTGTATTTAAGAATCCGAAACCAGATTTGGCAGCGGGATACTTAATTGATAAAGCAGGTTTAAAAGGATTGGTCAGAGGTGGTGCAGAAATATCAATAAAACATGCCAATTTTTTCATCAATAATGGTAATGCCTCTGCAAACGATATGGTTGAGTTGATTCAAATTGTAAAAAACGCAGTAAAATCAAAATTTAATATCGATTTAGAACTTGAATTGAAGACCTTGGGGTTTGACCGGGAAATTTTTAAATGAAAAATACGAAGAAAAAAAGTGCAGATCATTTTTACAAAATAATTGTGACCATTGGTATATGCATAATTATTTGGGCTTCATTTTCATGGAGTGCACTAAATAATATTTTTACCATAGACCAAGTCATTGTAAACAACAACACATCGCACATTGATGGAAATTATATAGCATATGCTGAAGCCCTGAAAAACTTAGAAATGTGGAATATCAATTTGGATTCAGTTGCAATTAGTATTGAACAGGAGCCTTTTGTGAAGGCGGTGCGTATAAGTCGAAAATTTCCATCTACAATCCGTATTGATATCAATGAACGTGAACCAATAGCTATAATTAATCATAATCCAATTGTCTGTATTGATCGAGATGCAGTTCTGCTACCTTCAATTGAAAATATTTTTACACTGCCTGTGCCAATTTTGACTAATTTTATTTCTGATGAAAAATCAATCGCCCTGGGTGAAAAAACTTCGTCAGAAACACTTGAATCTGCTACAGATATCTTAAGCCTGATGTTGCGCAGGTATCCGGTTTTATATTCAAATTTGTCTGAATTACGATTAACTAAAGAAAACGAATTTGAGCTCATTTTACAGGATGAGCCCACGCGTATTTATCTTGGCAAACAGAATATTCAAAATAAACTGGCAATATTAAAGGAATTCGAAGAAGTGATCCAAGGTTCTAAACAACTCACAGATTATCTATACCTCGATTTAAGATATGTAAATCAGGTAATCACCAGGGAAAGAAAAGCATGAAAAAAATGAACCGAGCTCAAAGGGGCAATATTCAGGTGGGTATCGATATTGGTTCATCCCAGATTGTTTGTGCAATTGCTGAAGTGGAGCCAAATGAAAAGTCGATTAAATTATTGGGAATTGGTACATCACCATCCACCGGCATGAGTCAAGCCTCTATTGTTCATCGGGATAAAATTATCAACGAAATGGAAATTGCTGTAAATGATGCTGAGACGATGGCAGATGTTAAAGTTGAGCATGCCTGGATAACTGTCTCGGGCGAGCATATCCGAGGAATTAATACACAAGGGGCGATTGCGATCAATCCCAAGGCACAAAACATTGCTTCAGCAAACGAAAGGGAAATCCGTGAAGAGGATATCTATAAAGTACTAGAATTAGCTAAAGCAATTTCATTCCCCATGGATCGCGAAATTCTCCATATCCTGCCGCAAGAATATATTGTTGACACAATGAACCATATTAAGGATCCAATCGGAATTTCAGGAAGAAGGCTGGAAGCACAAATTCATTTGGTGACAGTTGCCTCCTCCACTGCCACGAATCTAACAAATTGTGTCGAAGAGCTTGGAATAGCTGTTGACGGTCTCGTTTATCATGGTTTAGCCAGCTCACTGTCAACCTTGGATTCGGATGAAAAGGAGCTTGGTGTAGCTCTGGTAGATATTGGAGCAGATACAGTTGATGTTACGGTGTACCATGACGGTGGAATACGTCACACCGGTGTAATAAAAATTGGATCCAGCAGCGCCACAAATGATATAGCTGTAATGCTGCAAATCAGTAAGGCGGATGCAGAAAAAATAAAAATCAAATACGGATCTGCTAAAGCTTCAATGGCGTCACCGGATTTGGAATTTGATATCCCGGTAAAAAACGGTGGTATTTCAAGGAAGATTTCGGAACACGAACTCGCCCGATATATTGAAGCACGGATGATGGAAGTCATGCAACTGGTGGCACGCGAAATTGCCCGTGCTGATGTACAGGTAAATTTAACCTATGGATTGGTGTTAACCGGAGGCGGTGCTGATTTAGCCAACATCGCGGTCCTCGCAGAAGAAGTAATTGGTGTTCGAACACGAATTGGAAAACCCAAAGATATTAAGGACATTGTCGATATTGCTAATGGTCCACAATATGCTGCTGTACTTGGTCTTTTGCACTGGACCATACAAAGAACTGATCATTTACCTGAAAATTATTCTGAATTAAGTGCAAAAAAAGTGGTCAATAAAATCACAAATTGGATAAAAGATTTTTTTTAGAAAACATTAAATGTCATTTAATCAATCAAGGAGTAAACCATGTTATTTGAATTTGATTCCCTTGCAGAGCAAAAAGCAGCAATAAAATTGATCGGAATCGGTGGTGCTGGTGGAAATGCTGTAATCGTATGATCAAATCGGAAATGGAAGGAGTGGAATTTTGCGTAATCAATACCGATGCTCAAGATTTGGAAAACAACATTGCGCCAAATAAACTTCAAATCGGAAAAAACCTCACTAAGGGATTGGGCGCAGGTGCTAAATCAGAATTAGGCCGGCAGGCTATCGAAGCTGATAAAGAAGCCGTACAATCAGCTATCGAAGGTGCTGATATGGCTTTTATCACTGCTGGAATGGGCGGTGGCACCGGAACTGGGGCGGCACCGATGATAGCGCAGATGTCGCGCGAACTGGATATTCTTACGGTTGGAATTGTAACCTTACCATTTAATTTTGAAGGTCCAAAACGAATGACACGGGCTTTAAGCGGAATTTCTGATATGCGCAAAGTTTGCGATACACTAATTGTTATTCCCAATCAAAAATTGATGTCAATCGTTGACAAAGACACCACATTGATCGACGCTTTCCAGCTGGCGGATTCAATTCTGCACCAGGCAGCGAAAGGAATATCTGATCTTATTAATGTTCACGGCATGATAAATCTTGATTTCGCAGATGTAGAAACGATCATGAAAAATATGGGTGAAGCTATAATGGGAACGGGATTTGCGAATGGTGAAGAACGTGCAGTTCTTTCCGCGCAACAGGCAATCTCGAGCCCTCTGCTTGACAATACCAGCATCAGCGGTGCACAAGGTGTGTTGGTAAATATTACTGGTGGAAACAATCTGACGTTGCATGAAGTTGATGAAGCCACATCAATCATTTTCGAAGAAGCCGGTAATGATGCCAATATCATTTTCGGCGCCGTTATTGATCCGCATATGCACGAAGAAATGCGCGTTACAGTTATCGCTACCGGGTTTAATAAAACTCAAATTCTTGGCGAATCCGATGAAAGAAAACCATATTCTGAAATTACCCGAGCAAGAGATACAAGGGTGCTGACAGAACAATTGAACATGCCATTGCATGATCAAAAGGCCAATAAGGAAGCAACCGAAACAAAACCGATAATGAAGACCGAAAAGTCCAAATTCTTTTTCGACGATACGGACCCGGCGTTGTATGACAGCAATTTGGATATACCAGCCTTTCTACGTAAACAGCATGAATAAGTTAGTGCTCAACAAATAGTAATAAAAAACCCCCGAAATTCGGGGGTTTTTTAAATCTTTAATTATATACGTTTGCCTTGCGCGCGGAGATCCTGCACAACTTTGCGAATACCCTTTTTATCAATAACTCTGATACCCTTTGTTGACACTGTGAGAGTGATATACCGCTTTTCGTCTGGCAGCCAGAATCTTTTGGTCTGGAGATTAACATAAAAACGCCTGCGGGTTTTATTATGCGCGTGGCTTACATTATTCCCGGACATTGATCGCTTTCCAGTTACATCACAAACTTTGCTCATTGTATCCTCAAAATATTTCTAATTGTCATAAAGTTGCCGGCGAATTTACAGTAATTCGAATCTTACACAAACGAAAACGTGTCCTATCAAATTAATTAATATTTTTATTATTCAGCGGATTAAAATTATTGAGTTGGTGAAGAAGTTCCATCCTAATAAATATATCCTACGCATCAAATCATCCAATTTTGTATTTTTAACCGATGATTTGATTTTATTTTTATCAATTAGCCAATAGAAAGGATTCACACCAAATTTTTTATCCCGTAATTTTTTACAATTATTTATGAAAATTGGAACTTTAGAAGTTAAATCACCTGTTTTTCTTGCACCAATGGCAGGTATCACGGATTACTCCTTCCGAATCTTATGTAAAGAGCAGGGAGCAGGGATTGTCTACTCTGAGTTCGTCTCAGCGCATGGCGTTGTCAGGGAGAACGAATGCACCTTAGATTTAATAAAATTCACGGAGGCCGAACGGCCAATAGGTATTCAAATTTTTGGAGATGATCCAGAAATTATGAGCGATGCCGCAGATTATATCAATAAAAAATTTAAACCTGACTTATTGGATATTAATTACGGGTGCCCTGTTCCCAAAGTTACAAAACGCGGTGCCGGTTCGGCGGCCCTCAAAGACTTGACATTAATGCGTGATATCACTCAAGCAGTTGTGGAATCAGTCCCTAATCTGCCGGTGACCGTAAAAATGCGCGCGGGGTGGGATAAGCAGTCGATCGTAGTTGAACCAGCCGCCGGTCTTTTAGAAGCAGCTGGCATAAAAGCAATAACTCTGCACCCTAGAACAACAAATCAGAGTTTTAAAGGAAAGGCTGATTGGGAATTAATTAAAAATTTGAAAGCAGCTGTCAAGATCCCAGTAATTGGCAATGGAGATATTTCAAATCCGGCTGACGTTATAAGAATGTTTGACGAAACGGGATGCGATGGTGTAATGATCGGTCGGGCAGCACTGGGTAACCCTTGGATTTTTAACCAAATCCTGACAAAATTAAAAAATAAATCAAATGCACCTTTGCCGTCATTGGTGGAGCGCATCAACACCTGTCGCAGACATTTTGACATGCTCATTGAAAGTCGGGGGAAACGTAAGGGGTCTTATCTGATTAGAAAACACTTTGGATGGTATATTAAAGGATTCCCCGGAGCAGCAAAATTCAGGAATGAGTTAGTAGCAGCACCCAATCTTAATTCAATGGAAAGCTTATTGGATCAATTATCTAATTATGCTATTCAAGTAGAATCAACTGATATTGACACATCTGTTTCGACAAACCCTTACGCTTGATTTTACTACCTATCACCGGGTAAATTTTAAGATGTATTTTTTCCAAATTAACCTTTTTACAATCTGAGGAATCGATGCAAAACGCCAAGATAAAGGTCCCATTTCCAAGTAATGATCCGATTCGATCATATGCACCTGGAACCATAGAACGAACAAAAATTAAAGCTCAACTGAAACAAATGGAATCGAGTGAGATAGAAATCCCATTGATCATTGGTGGTAAAGAAATATTGACTGGAAACACCTCTAAATGCGAGCTGCCACATAATCACTCGCAGGTACTCGCAACCTATCATCAAGCCGGTGAAAAAGAAATCCAATTGGCAATCCAAGCGTCGCAAAAAGCATGGAAAGAATGGTCAAAAATGCCGTGGGATTCAAGGGTAGCGATCGTGAAAAAAATGGCATCCTTGCTGGCTGAAAAATATCGATACATTCTGAACGCAGCAATAATGCTCAACATGAGCAAGAATGTTTTTCAGGCCGAAATTGATGCCGCCTGCGAATTGGTAGATTTCTTCAATTTTAATGCTGTATATGCTCAAGATATATATGAACAGCAACCACCAATTTCACCAGACGGCATTTGGAATATGTCAGAGCATCGCCCATTGGAAGGCTTCATTTTAGCGGTCACGCCTTTTAATTTTCTCAGCATTGCCGGTAATCTCCCTATCGCTCCTGCCCTAATGGGAAACGTCGTTCTTTGGAAGCCGGCTTCCAGCGCGGTATATCCTGCATATTTTTTGACAAAATTGTTTAAAGAGGCTGGATTACCGGATGGTGTTGTCAATTTTATCCCAGGACCAGGTTCCAAAGTCGGACCAATTGCGATGAATCATAAAGATTTTACGGGTGTCCATTTTACCGGTTCGACGCGTGTTTTTCAGAATATGTGGAAAACTATCGGCAACAACATTCAATCATATAAATCATATCCTCGGATCGTTGGAGAAACGGGCGGGAAAGATTTTTGCATTGCCCATGAATCATCGAATATTGATGCACTGGCAACAGCCATGGTAAGAGGCGCCTTTGAATATCAAGGGCAAAAATGCTCGGCATTATCGAGAGCCTATATTCCAAGATCAATTTGGGATGACGTAAGAAAAAAATACATCGAAAAAATGCAAACTATAAAAATGGGAGATGTAAACGATTTTACAAATTTCGTGAATGCTGTCATTGATAAATCCGCATATAAATCGATAACGGAATATATTGATTACGCCAAATCCTCTAAAGCAGCCGAAATCATAACTGGTGGTAATTACGATGATTCAGTGGGTTACTTCATTGAACCGACAACAATTGTTACTCAAGATCCAAATTTCAAAACAATGTCCGAAGAAATTTTTGGACCAGTTTTAACAATTTATGTTTATGATCAAAAAAAATGGCATGAAACTTTACAATTAGTAGACCAAACATCACCGTACGCGTTGACTGGAGCCGTATTTGCCAATGATCGATACGCAATTATTGAAGCAACGCAAACACTCACCCACTCCGCTGGGAATTTCTATATTAATGATAAACCAACCGGAGCGGTCGTTGGACAACAACCTTTTGGTGGCAGTCGCGCTTCCGGAACAAACGATAAAGCTGGCTCGGTGTTTAATCTTCTGCGCTGGGTATCTCAAAGAACAATAAAAGAAACATTTGATCCGCCCACAGATTATAGTTATCCGTTCATGAAAGAAAAATGAATTATTTAATTGAGAAAATTCTGTTTTACCGTCAGCGCTTCGGTTTTTGTTGAAATTGAATTGATCGATCATTTCAATTTGTTGATTAAATTTTAAACTAATCTAATAAATTTGAGGGTAACATGAATAGAATTAAAACATTGATTATGGGAGCGGCAGGGCGCGATTTCCATAATTTTAACGTCATCTACAGAAATAATGATTTGTATGATGTAGTGGCATTTACTGCAACCCAGATTCCAGATATTGAGGGCCGCGTTTATCCGACGGAACTGGCTGGAGCACTTTACCCAGATGGCATACCAATCCACGATGAAACGGAACTGGTAGAACTGATAAAAAAACACGCTGTCGAGGAAGTCGTCTTTTCGTATTCAGATATTAAACATGAATCTGTAATGCACAAGGCATCTTTGGTTATAGCAAGTGGAGCACATTTTAAAATTCTGGATGCCGATCGCACAATGATCCGATCCACCAAACCAGTTGTGGCAATTGGTGCTGTCAGGACTGGATGTGGCAAAAGTCAAACAACTCGAGCTGTTGCAAATATCCTGAAAGAAGCCGGTTTAAAAGTAGCTGCAATACGTCACCCAATGCCTTATGGAGATTTGAAGAAACAAGCTGTACAACGCTTTGCATCAATTGAAGACCTGAAAAAGCACGAATGCACAATTGAAGAAATGGAAGAATATGAACCGCATATAATGACCGGTACAATTATATATGCGGGCGTTGATTATGAGGCGATTGTGCGCGAAGCTGAAAAGGAAGCCGACGTGATCTTATGGGATGGCGGTAATAATGATATGCCATTCTATAAACCTGATCTGAATATTGTAATAGCTGATCCGCATCGTCCAGGACACGAGACTAGCTATTATCCCGGTGAAACCAATTTAAAAATGGCTGATGTTGTTATCATTAATAAAATTGATACTGCTGACGGAGAATCAATTGACGAAGTTCGATGGAATGTGCGTGATGCTAATCCAAAGGCAACGATTATTGAAGCCGCATCACCTATTAGTGTCGATGATGGATCGCTTATCGCTGGAAAACTGGCGTTGGTAATAGAAGACGGACCGACCTTAACGCACGGCGAAATGCAATATGGTGCTGGAATGGTAGCGGCCGAGAAATTTGGAGCCGAGGATGTTGTTGATCCGAGACCATATACGGTTGGTTCAATCACAGAGACATTCGAAAAATATCCTGATATCGGTCCACTCCTGCCTGCAATGGGTTACGGTGCGCAACAGATGAAAGATCTGGAAGAAACTATTGCAAAAACTAAATGTGAAGTAGTAATTATTGGGACACCAATTGATTTGCGACGGGTGATAAATATAAAACAACCTTCAGTCAGAGTCAGTTATGATTTACAGGTGGTTGGTAAACCATCATTAACTGATGTTTTAAAACCCATCATCGATAAAAAATCATAAATAATAATAAAGCTATACTTTTTTAATAGGTCATTATTTTTACCACTTTATGCAACCGTAGCAGTTTTAATTTCCAACCAGTAATTAACATTCAAAGGTCAATTATAAGAAGAGATTTGCAATGAAAATTCATGAATACCAGGGAAAACAAATTTTTAAAGAATTCGGTGTACCGATACCATTGGGAAGTCCAGCCTTCAATGTTGAAGACGTAGCAAGAATTTATGACCAGCTGAATGTTAAAACTGTGGTTGTAAAAGCTCAAATTCATGCTGGTGGGAGAGGCAAGGGTGGCGGCGTTAAATTGGCAAATTCTAGGGAAGAAGCGGAGCAACTCGCTAGTGAAATTTTAGGGATGACCTTGGTTACACATCAAACTGGTCCGGATGGTAAAGAAGTCCAAAGGTTGCTAATTGAAACGGGGATCGCTATAAAAAAAGAATTTTATGCAGGGATCGTGCTCGATCGTGAATCTGGTAAATATGCGTATATGGTATCTACGGAGGGTGGCGTTGAAATCGAAAAAGTAGCTAAAGAATCTCCTGAAAAAATAATTAAAATTTGGATTGATCCAGGCATCGGACTTAAATCTTTCCAGCTACGGCAACTTTCATTCGGGCTGGGATTATCTGGTGAGCAAGTTAAAAAAGCTAATAAAGTTTTCATTGCGTTATGGCGGGTCTTCCAGAAACTAGATTGCTCACTGATTGAAATAAATCCATTGGTTTTAACTTCCAATGGCGAAATTATTGCTTTGGATTCTAAGATTAATTTTGACGATAATGGACTATTCCGCCATAAGGAATTGCTGGATTTAAGAGATATTACAGAAGAAAATTCGGCTGAAGTAGAAGCAAGCAAATACAATCTAAATTACATAAAATTAGACGGAAATGTCGGATGTATGGTAAATGGTGCCGGGCTCGCCATGGCAACCATGGACTTCATCAAACTTTATGGCGGCGAACCGGCAAATTTTTTGGATGTCGGTGGTGTCGCCAATGCTGAAACAGTAGAAAATGGATTTAAAATCATCTTAACTGACTCAAGCGTTAAGGCCATACTAATAAATATTTTTGGAGGAATTGTTCGCTGTGATCGCGTCGCAAAAGGTGTAATACAGGCCATGAATACCATCGATATAAAAATACCAGTTGTGGTTCGTTTAGAAGGAACGAATGCTAAGAAAGCTGCCAAATTATTAAACGAATCATCAATTGAATTCTTAGTCGCAACAAGTTTTAAGGATGCAGCCCAAAAAGCCGTAAATGCTGCCACAGGAGCATAATATGAGTATTCTCATTGATCAGGATGCACGCCTTGTTATCCAGGGATTTACCGGCCAGGAAGGCTCTTTCCATGGTAAGCAAATGATCGAATATGGAACGAATGTTGTTGGTGGCGTTACACCCGGGAAAGGCGGGCAAACTCATCAGGAAATACCCGTTTTTGATTCTGTTGAACAAGCCATCGAAGAAACCGCTGCCAATACCTCAATTATTTTTGTACCGCCAGCCTTTGCAGCTGAAGCCATAATGGAAGCAGCAGATGCAAATATTAAATTAGTCATTTGCATCTCTGAGGGGATTCCCACTCAGGATATGGTCGCTGTAAATCACTTTTTAATGTCAAGAAATACAAGGTTGATCGGACCAAATTGTCCCGGTATTATATCACCGGGACAGTCTAAAGTGGGAATCATGCCCGGCTTTATTCATAAACCAGGTTCAATTGGTATAATTTCGCGCTCCGGTACGTTGACTTATGAAGCAGTGCACCAGATTAGCGAATTAGGCCTTGGCCAATCATCGTCCATCGGAATTGGCGGAGATCCGATTATTGGAACAAATTTTATTGATTTACTGACATTATTTCAACAAGATGAACAAACTGAAGGAATAGTATTAATTGGTGAAATTGGCGGTTCTACAGAAGAGGATGCCGCACAATGGATAATAGATAATAATTTCAATAAGCCGGTTGTGGCATTTATTGCCGGTAAAACGGCGCCTCCCGGCCGAAGAATGGGGCACGCCGGGGCCATAATTTCTGGCGGACAAGGAACAGCTGACGAAAAAATGAAAGTGCTCAAATCTGCTGGAATTGAAGTAGCCGAAAATCCAGCTGATATTGGTGTGACAATGCAATCATTATTGAAAAATTAACAGGATAAAAATGGATACTCGTACATTAGCAATAATTAAACCGGACTCTGTCCAAAACGGATATTTAGGTAAAATTATAGATCGAATTTTGGATGAAAATTTTAAAATTCTAGGCGCTAAACTTATTTCACTGTCAAAAGATCAGGCGGAACGATTTTATCAAATTCACCGAGGAAAACCGTTTTATGAGGAACTAACATCATTTATGTCTTCTGGTCCTTGTATGGTATTGGCAATTCAAAAACACGCTGCGGTCGAAGCCTGGCGTGAAGTAATTGGGGCAACAAACCCGAGCGAAGCGGCGGTTGGCACAATTCGCAATATATACGCGACCGATCTTGGGCAGAATGCAGTTCATGGTTCTGACAGTGATGCCAATGCAAAAATAGAAATAGGATTTTTCTTTTCGGAAGCAAATTTAAGTTACTAGATTGTGACGAATTGAACCGAATACTTAACACAATGAATTTAAATTGTTAATAATTTTACCGGATAATTATGCCGCAAAGCAAAATAACAATATTACTCATTACAACATTATTAATTATTAGCTGTAGCAGCCCGGGGATTCAAGGGAATGTTGGATCACCCATTCTGGTATCCGCCGATATTCCAGATGATGGTAAATCATTTGAGTACACCTGGAAGTTCGTTACACTTCCTGAAAGCAGCCAGATTGATAAAGAAAGTCTGATGTTTCATTCCGATAAACAATCTATTCATTTTACGCCGGATGCACCTGGTTCATACTCTTTACGGGTAATAGTATGGCAGTATAATGATAAAATTTCGGCTCAGGTATTTAATTACGATATTATTGCGGATTCTTCAGAAGTTAAATCAATAACCATTGATGATAGTTGGTTGAATCGTCGAATTGAGCTTCCAATCGATACAACTTCGGCAGCTATAGATGATCAATTATATGATAGTACTCAAGCAAATACTAGAGCTGCTTTACCTATAATCGAAAATGTTGTGAATAAAGTTACTAATGCTGCAAAGCCGATGGACTCCAAATCAAGTGATTCGCTCAACATGCATATTGATTCGATGTATACGATCCAGATTGCATCTAAAAAAACAATTAAAGAAGCCTGGAAAATTGTTGAAAATTTAATAGCCGACGGCTATGATGCTTACATCCAAAAAGCATATTTATATCCAGAACATAAAATGTGGTTTAGGGTCAGGATCGGTAAATATAAAAGTAAAGCAGAAGCAGAAATAGCTGCTGCTACTATCTCGGAAAATAGAAAACAATCCGTCTGGATTGATTTCTTTAGAGAAGATGATTGAACTCTAATTAAAAACGGGAGAGTATTAAAATGGAACCAGTTAAAATGTATTTTGATTTACGCGATATATTTCGAGCACCAAGATTAGGACTCAGTGGGAAGAAAATCTGGGTCTTTCTCGCAGCCAACCTAATTGGATGCCTGGCATACTTTTTCCTTACCTATATTGCACTGGCTGGCAGCGGTATTGATTTTATTGCTGCCTGGAATCAATTTGGTCTATATCCTTGCCTATTTGGAACCAATATTACCGCAAGTTGGTGGTCGTGGCTAATTTATCTGACGGGCGTTATCATCTGGTTTTATGCAATAACACTCGCCTGTACCGCCGTAGCACGAATTACCTATAAGCAACTTAAGGGTGATGAATTCTATTCCGCAGGAGATGGCTATCGCTATGTAATAAATCATTGGTGGTCGATCATTTTCACACCGATAACACTCATGTTAATTATTGCGTTCTTTGTCTTAGTGGCGGCTGTTTTTGCATTGCTTGGAAAATTACCGTTCATTGGAGAATTTTTATTCGCATTTCCATATTTATTGTATTTCTTTGGTTCGATATTCACAATTTACACGATAATAGTCTTTTTGATATCCCTGGTTTACACTCCTGCTATTGTCGCTACACTTGAAGAAGACACAATGGGAACTGTATTTCAAAATTATTCAATAACTTGGTCACAGCCCTGGAGAATTATTGCTTACCACTCGGTATTGATCCCGCTAACAATAATAGGATTCAACATTTTTAAGTGGTTTTGGATTGCTGGCTACAAATTTATTAATATGGTATTTGGACATGAATGGCTGATGGGATCGAAATTGACAAATATTGTTGGATGGGCTACCAATGCGATTAATCCGCTTCCCAAATTTCAGCACGTGATTCATGGTTTATCAATTTGTTCAGAGTCACACTTTTGTGGGATTTCAGAAAATTTGTTGGTTACCGCCGGCCCGTTAAACGCAACCGAATATATTGCCGGAATAATTATTGCAATTTTTCTGTTTATCCTGATGTTTTCTCTTCTTTCATACGGTTTATCCATATTATCTGTTGGTGAAACGATTATGTTCGTTGTCTTTAAGAAAAAGAGCGATAATGATAATATACTAGATCACACAGATGAAGATGAGCAGGATGAAGAAGATGAAGACGGTAGAGAGAATCAAAATTTGAATGCGGATTCTGAAGATCCGGCTTAATCAGTCATACCGCCAGCATCCACGATGCAAATAAAATAATACAATTTTGAATGAAATGTCGATGTTCTATTTGCGCTTGTTTGGGCAAATTTAATTGACTAGCTTTTTGAGCTAAAAATGAAGCTAAATCGTTCTGAATTACAGTCAGGCTTTAATAACAAGTTATTTGAAATTGCCATTGAAGATTTTCAATTCGATGATTTGGAGTTTTCTGAAAACAGCATCAAAATCCAAATATCTTCTGAGGAAATTGACAATGATATTAGAATTAAGGGTCAATTATCATTACCGCTGCTTAGCACCTGCGATCGTTGTTTAAAGAGATTTAAGAGAATGGTTGAAGTACCCTTTGAATTTTTATTATCAAGCAGTGCCTCAAAAAACAAAAATCGAATATTAGATTTAGTTCTCATACCGGAATCGGGAGATGTAATTGACCTAAAACCAACTTTAAGGGAACTAGTTTATGTTGAACAGTCAATGAAAAATATTTGTACAGATTCATGCCAGGGCCTTTGTCATACATGTGGTAATAATCTAAATGTTAAGCAGTGCCGCTGCGTTGAGAAAAAACATGACAGTCCTCTGGATGTTTTAAAAAATATGGTCAGATAAAAAAATATTTAAAGGTGTAGAATGGCTTTACCAAAAACCAGGCAATCAAAAGCAAGAGGTCGCAAACGACGCACGCATTATAAAGCAAGAAGTGTTGCAGTAATGGATTGCGCGCAATGCGGGCAAACAAAAATGCCACATCATGCTTGTCCGAACTGTGGTTATTATCGTGGTCGTCCTGTTATCTCATCCACCGAATAAACTTTATCCAAAATGAAATTTGCATTAGACGCAATGGGGGGAGATCATGCTCCAAGGGCTGTTGTGCAGGGTGTACTTAATGTATTATCAGAAGCACCTGATTCAACTCAATTTGTTCTCGTTGGCGATAAAAATCTTATAGAACAACACTTGCCTTCTAAATATTCTAATAGAATTTCAATTAAGCATACATCTCAAGCTGTTACTATGGAAGATCGTGCTTCAACAATCATTAAAACTAAACCTGATTCCTCTATCGTGCAGGGTCTTAAGTTGGTGAAAGAGAAACAAGTTGAAGGTTTTATTAGTTCTGGAAATACAGGCGCAGTGATGACAGCTTCACTGCTTTTATTGGGTCGTATTCCGGGTGTAAAACGACCGGCTATCGGTGCCCATATTCCAACCGTCAGCGGTGGAAAAATTGTTTGCGATGTAGGAACAAATCCTGATGCAAAAGCTTTTCATATCCTGCAATTTGCAATAATGGCGTCCCACTATATTGAATTTATTGATGGCTGTAAAAATCCAAAAATTGGATTGATTAATATTGGGGAAGAAGCTAACAAAGGCAGTGAACTTTATCAGGAAGCATATAATTTATTGAAGAGAGAACTTCCAAATTTCATCGGGAATATTGAAGGCCGGCACATTCTTGATTGTGCAGCCGATGTGCTCGTTTGCGATGGATTTGTGGGCAATACCGTTTTAAAATTTGGTGAAGGATTCATCGATTTGTTTAGCTCTGAGATAAAAACCAGAATAAAACAAAAATGGTCTTATTTGTTAGGCGCCTATTTACTAAAACCAGTCTTTTTGGATATTCTACGTCGCTATGATTATGAAGAACATGGCGGGACGCCTTTGTTAGGTATTAGTGGAATTTCAATAATTTGTCACGGAAGTTCTGGACCTAAGGCGATAAAAAATTCAATATTAGTTGCAGAAAAATGTGTTAATATGAATCTAATTGAAAACACACGAGACAGTTTAGCTGAACATTTAGGAGCCGTTAATTGAAAGCAGCAATTACAGCCACAGCGAAATATTTACCGGATCGAATTTTAACAAATTCTGATCTTGAAAAAATAATCGACACAACTGACGAATGGATAAAAACCAGAACTGGAATCGATGAACGACATCTGGTAGCGGAGGGGCAAGCCACCTCCAGCATGGCAACTGAAGTTGCCAAAATCCTGTTAAAACGGACGAAATCAGAGCCATCCGAGGTTGATATTATTATCATTGCCTCGGTCACTCCAGATATGATGTTTCCGTCAACAGCATCGCTGGTTCAAGATAATATAAAAGCAATAAATGCCTGGGGCTTTGATCTCTCTGGGGCATGCACCGGATTTCTATTTGCACTTGAAACAGGAGCAAAATTCATCGAAAGCGGTAAGTATAATAAGGTGATGGTTATTGGCTCTGATACGATGAGTGCCATTACCGATTACACAGATCGAAATACTTGTGTATTATTTGGCGATGGTGCCGGTGGTGTAATGTTAGAACCAGCAAAAAAGGATGAAGGTGTTATCGACTCCATACTGCGCCTGGATGGATCGGGAGGTCCGTATTTGCATATGCCAGCAGGAGGAAGTCTCCACCCGGCCTCTAACGATACTGTAAAGAAACGGATGCATTATATAAAGCAGGATGGCAAAACCGTATTTAAATTTGCGGTAAAAGGAATGGCTGACATTGCAGCCAAAATATTGGAGAAAAATGGCATCCCTGGCGAAGATGTAAAAGTATTCATTCCTCATCAAGCCAACAAACGTATTATTGATGCAGCTGCAAAGCGCTGCAAAATACCTCAGGAAAGAGTCCTGATTAACATTAACAAATATGGCAACACGACGGCTGCGACAATACCGATCGGGCTCGATGAATCCCATTCCGAAGGACGTATTTCTAAAGGTGATATAGTCTTGCTGGCAGCATTCGGAGCAGGATTTTCATGGGGCAGCTCGCTCATTAGATGGGGCCTCTAGGGTGAATTATTCATTTTTATTTCCTGGTCAAGCCTCTCAACAGGTGGGTATGGGGTATGATTTTTTTGAAGAAACCGAAATTGGTAAAAAGTATTTTAATTTAGCGAATGAAGTACTCAACTATGACATCCAAGATATCATTTTTAATGGACCTGATGATGTTCTCCGACAAACACAATATACCCAGCCGGCTATTTTTATTGTTAGTGCTGTCGTTTGCGAACTATTGAAATCCAAACAAGTATTTTTAGATGCAGCCGCAGGTCACAGTCTTGGTGAATATTCAGCCCTGTATGCTGCTGATGCATTCAACTTTACAACTGGATTATCGCTAGTGCAGGTAAGGGCGGAAAACATGCATACTGCCGGGAAAATCAGCAATGGCACAATGGCAGCAATTATCGGAATGAGCAGTCAGGATGTTATCAATGTTTGTAATGAAGCAGGATCTGAAGGAATAGTGGTTGCTGCCAATTTTAATGCACCCAATCAAACTGTAATATCTGGAAATGTGGAAGCAGTAAAGCAAGCAATGCATCTGGCTAAAGAGTCGGGCGCGTTGAAAGTTATTTTATTGAACGTTAGCGGAGCATTTCATTCACCATTAATGCAGCCTGCAAGAGAAGCACTTGCAGAGAAGTTAAATTCCGTCGAAATTATGGATGCAAAAGTACCAGTTTTTGCTAATTTTTCTGCGAATCCAGTGGTAAAGGCCGATGAAATTAAAGGTGCTTTGCTTTCACAACTGGAAAGGCCGGTTTTGTGGTACAAAACTATTCAGAATATGTCGGACAATAATGATTCTATTTTTCTTGAAGTCGGTCCTGGTAAAGTGTTACAAGGTCTGAACAGACGAATAGATCGGTCATTAAAAACGCAAAGTATTGGAAACCTTGAAGATTTTAAAAAATTTGAACATGTTTCAGCTTGAAAATAAAACAGCTATCATTACAGGCGCTTCCCGTGGAATCGGTAAAGCAATAAGCCACCAGTTGGCAAAATCTGGGGCAAATGTAATTTGTGTTAGCAGACACATAGAAGATCTAGAAAAAGTCGCAAGCGAAATACGGGATGAAGGATATTCAGCGCTAGCTATCGCTGGCGATATTTCTGATTATGAATCATTCGCAAATCTTGTAAAAAAATCAGTTGATGAATTTAAAACTGTCGATATACTCGTAAATAATGCCGGAATAACACGGGACGGACTAATTGTGCGAATGCAGGAAAAAGATTGGGATGCGGTTATTGAAATCAATCTCAAGGGTGCCTTTAATGGAATAAAAGCCGTTGCTAGATCCATGATGAAACAGCGCTTTGGTCGTATAATAAATATTTCTTCCGTTGTCGGTATTACTGGAAATGCAGGACAAAGTAATTATTCAGCATCCAAAGCAGGATTAATTGGCTTAACGAAAGCATCTGCCAAAGAATTAGCAAGTAGGGGCATAACCGTTAATTGTGTTGCCCCAGGATATATTGAAACCGATATGACCTCTCAACTGTCAGTCGATGTGAAAAACGCTCTTGTGAAACAAATACCATTAGGACGAATAGGACAGGGTCAAGAAGTGGCCTATCTTGTTCAGTATTTATGTTCTGATGAAGCTGGTTACATCACCGGCCAAACTTTCACGATTGATGGTGGAATGGTTATGTCTTAACACAAAGAGGGAATGATGTCAACATTTGATAAAATCAAAGATGTAATAATCGATAAACTTGGTGTTGAAGAATCAAAAATCGTACCTGAAGCATCATTTGTAGATGATTTGGGTGCAGATTCACTCGATACTGTAGAACTAATAATGGAACTTGAAGAAGAATTTAGTCTCGAAATACCAGACGAAGAAGCTGAAAAGCTCACGACCGTTGGTACGGTTGTCGAATATATCGATGCCAATAAATAGTTAAAATTATCAATAATGAATAAACGTCGTGTAGTCGTAACTGGAATAGGTGCAGTTACACCGAATGGTAATAATGTCGATGAGTTCTGGCATGCATTGATAAATGGGCAAAGTGGCATCGGGGAAATAACCCAATTTGACTCCAGTGAACACACCGTAAAAATTGCCGGTGAAGTTAGCGATTTTAATCCCGAGAGTTTCCTTGAACCCAGAGAGATTCGCAAATTGGATCGGTTTGCACAATTCGCATTGATGGCAACAAATGAAGCTGTCATAAATGCCCAAATTGATTGGGAGACTTTTGATCGCGACCGTGTAGGTGTCATTTATGGAACTGGGGTTGGTGGAATAAAGACTTTAGAAGAGCAGCAAAATGTCTTATTGGCACGCTCTCCTCGGCGCGTATCGCCACAATTTGTCCCAAAAATGATTGCCAATATTGCCGCAAGTCAAATTGCCATTAGATGGGGTCTCATGGGACCAAATCAGACCATTGTTTCGGCCTGTGCTTCTGGTACTGATGCAGTTGGGATAGCTTTCAGGTTAATTCAATACGGTGATGTCGATGTGGTCGTTTCAGGCGGTGCTGAAACTAGTATTACCCCCTTAACTATTGCCGGCTTTGCGAATATGAAAGCATTGTCTTCCAGAAATGATAATCCGCAAGAAGCCAGCCGACCTTTTGATCTTGACCGGGATGGTTTTGTACTTGGTGAAGGGGCTGGTACACTCATTTTAGAAGCCCTGGATCACGCGCTTGACCGTAATGCTACCATTCTAGCCGAAGTTGCCGGTTACGGGGCCACCGATGATGCATTTCATATAACACAACCCCATAAAGCAGGTGCCGTCAAAGCAATGTCCAAGGCCTTGAGAAATGCTCAAAAAAGACCAGAAGATGTACAGTATATAAATGCTCACGGTACATCAACACTCTTTAACGATAAAAATGAATCAGAAGCAATTAAGGAAGTTTTTAGTAGCTGTGCGCAAAAAGTTAAGATTAGCTCCACAAAATCAATGATTGGCCATTTATTGGGTGCCAGCGGCGCGGTTGAAGCAATTGCCTCTATCAAAACCATAATATCTAATACAATTCATCCAACGATTAATTATACGACACCCGATCCTGAGTGTGATCTAAATTACGTCCCAAACAAAGCAATAGAACATCAAGTAGATACTGCCATATCAAATTCTTTTGGATTTGGCGGCCATAATGCCGTATTGGTTTTAACAAGATGGAACCCCGAGGACTGAAAAGGATAAAAAATAGTTTTGTTGCGCTTTAATTTCCGAAAATCAACCAGATTTAAATCGTTTGAACGCCAGATCAATTATCGCTTTAAGAATTACAATCGCTTCGATACCGCATTTACCCACCGCTCAGTAAAGACCAATTCAAATAAAAATTACGAACGGTTGGAATTCCTCGGTGATGCAGTAATTGACATAATTGTTAGTAAATTGGTAATGTGGGAATTCCCCGAGGGTGACGAAGGTTTACTTACAAAAAAACGCTCTGCATTAGTTCAGCAAAGTTTCTTATCTGCAATGGGTGAAATGCTGGGGCTGTTAAAATATCTCAATATTGATCCTACCGTAAATATTAATCATAAAAAGGTAGCAACCAAACAACAGGCAAACGTATTCGAGGCCCTAATTGGAGCAATCTATTTGGATGGCGGATTAAAACCCTGCAAAAGGCTGATTATGAATACCTTATGGGCGCATCGCCGCGAAGCCTGGAAAGTAATAAATTATAAAGGTCAATTAATTGAATATTGCCACTCAAATGGCCATCCAAGTCCGGTTTTCAATGTTGTTAATATTACCGGACCGGAGCATGAGAAATTATATGAAATTCATGTTACAATAGCCGATAAAACATACCCGCCTGGTTTTGAGTCGAATAAAAAAACAGCCGAACAGGCCGCCGCCGAACAGGCCTTGGCAATATTAACTTACTAATTCAAAATCCCCATCGCATTTACTCAAACTATTTCAGAATCTTGATAATTTTCTAATGCGGTTTTTAGTTGCCTAATTTTATCGACGGGAGTTGGATTAGTTCTATGCAGATGAGCACACCACAAGCTTATCCAATCGCCAAAATAAATCAAATGAATGAATCTGGTTACAGGATTTGTACCATCCACAGTGACGACCTGTTGTTTAATATTTAAACCCGCTAAAACTTCGTTGCTGATTTTTTGTCTAATTATATTTCGATCAATGTCGCTTTCATCTTCAATCCAGAGAATTGTACATTTTCGAATAATATCAGGATTATTTTCCCACCCTTCAATTTCATTATGGTTCATTTCGGGTAATTCGTTATGGTAGGCCAACATTTTAGCGTTTTCACAAAACTGACCCTTCCAACGCCTTGCAATTACTTCTGAATAATTCGCTGTACCAATGATCACTGGCAGCGTTTGATACAATTCTTGGGCCAGTTGGTAAGCTGGATTTGATCCAATTGATTCCGTATAGCGTTCTCTAATATTTTTTAGATAATTAACTGAATCAGAAACATCGGTTAACAGACGATTGGAAATGATCCCAATTTTATGAAGAAAATATAGAACTGGAACAAATGACAGCCCAATTGCAGCACGTGGTTGATACCCGCCTGGTATTTCAATTGCATCCTGTCTATTGGATTTCAGTAATTGCAGTAATCTGCCACCCGTTGTTATACCGCATACCAGGCAACCTTGCTTTAAGGCGGCACTGTAAGCAGATAATGTTTCTTCGGTGTTTCCTGAATAAGATGAGCATATTACCAGCGTTGAGCTGTTTGCCCAATTGGGGATTTTATAGTTTCTATTTACAATAAAAGGTATACTGATCTCATCTTGAATAAGTGTATTTACAGCATCGCCACCGATAGCTGAACCGCCCATTCCTACAAAAACAATATTTTTGATAGAAGTATATTTATTTTCGACCGATAAATTTTTTCCAATTACCAGTGCTTCTTCCAGCTGTTCAGGAAATGTATAAATTGCCTCATACATCGCATGCCATCCAGAATTAAAATTATTCATAATCATTTTTTCCTATTTAGCACAACTTCTGTAAAATATAAAAGCCAATCTCGTTTATCCTCCGGGATAATCATTAAATCCCGTTTTGCTGCGTCAATATATTTCTTTGCTAATACTTGTGCTTCATTATAAATGTCATTTTGAATGAAATAATTTCTTAAATATTCAATGCTTTCCTGAATATTTTTAAAATCAATCTGCTTCCAAGCCGTCTTCCATTTATCATTATCTTGCATTCTAGCAAGGATTGATAAAACCGTCTGTTTGCCCGATACAATATCGCTTCCCAAACTTTTTCCCATTACCTTGTCGTCACCGAATATCTCCAATATATCATCCTGAATCTGAAAAGCGTTTCCTAGATTCAAACCAAACGATCTAAGTCGATTTACAACTTGCTCAGATTGAGCCCCGAGTATTCCGCCCAATTCGGCACAAAAACCGATTAACCATCCTGTTTTTTTCTCAATCATTACCAGATATTCTTCAAGTGTTATATCGTGATTATTTTCAAACTCCTTATCATAGGCCTGCCCTTCGCAAACATATAAAGTAGCCATATTAAAGGCCTGGACAGCTTTTAGTGGATTTACTTTTACCTTAGTAATGAGTAATTGTGCTATTGCGTAAATTCCATCGCCTGCCAGGATAGCAGTTGATTCGTCCCATTTTTTATGAACTGTCATTTGACCGTGACGAATGTCATCTCGATCCATTATATCGTCGTGAACTAGCGTAAAATTATGAAGCAGCTCTGCGGCTAAGCCGGCGTTAAGTAAATCTGTTTTGTCAGCATTATAAACAGCACCGACTAAATGCACTAATATTGGACGCAGCCGCTTACCTTCGCCCTGCATTACATAGCGAATTGGATCATAAAGATAGCTGGGCTTGCGCGCTAACGAATAATTTCTTAAGGCGGTATTTAATTCCGTCTTCAACGACAATAATTTTTCATTATATTGATCAGTGTCCAACATCTTGTTTGAGTTTCCCAATAGAGTTTAGTTTAGTTAAAACAAGTTCCTTTATTTCTTTCATTCTCTTTTGAGTTGTGGCTTCAAAGCGACACACAATTACCGGCTGTGTGTTTGAAGATCTTACCAATCCCCAGCCATCACCGAATTTGATGCGTACACCATCAACAGTAATACATTCATAATTTGATTTAAAATATGATTCAGCTTCCGCGGCAATACGAAATTTCTCCTGATCTGATTCACAACTTAACCGCATTTCAGGAGTAGCGTAATACAAAGGTAATTCATCCTTTAATTCGGAAAGAGTTTTACTTGATCTTGACAGCAACTGAATTGTGCGGGCAGCGACATAGATTGCATCATCATAACCAAAATAATCATCTGCAAAAAATATGTGGCCGCTCATTTCGCCACCCAATTTACAGTTCAATTCAGCCATTCTTTGCTTGATGAGAGAATGCCCGGTTTTCCACATTACTGGTTTGCCTTTGTGATGTAAAATCATATCTTCGAGCGCCTGAGAACATTTTACATCAAATAGAATTTCATCGCCGGGATTCACTACCTCCGGAAGAAACAATGCCAGCAATTGATCTGCCCAAATGATGTCTCCGGTTTCGTCCACGACACCAACGCGGTCTGCATCACCATCGAAAGCGATCCCAACATCAAATTCTCCGGTTTTCATTAATTCTATCAGGTCCTTCAAATTTTCTGCAACTGTTGGATCGGGATGATGATTAGGAAAAGTACCATCAATTTCACAATAGAGTTCCGTGAGTTCAATATTCATAGCTCCGAAAATTTCAGGAGCATTAACTGCTCCGGCCGCATTACCACAATCAATCACTACTTTCAACTTACGATTAATTTCAATTTTATCTAGGATCATCTGTTTATAATTCGGCAGAATGTCAATTTTCTTAACTTCTCCAACTCCTTCTTCAAAATCTTCACTAATTATGAGATCTTTAATTGCTTGTATATCTTTCCCAAATACGGCCTTTTTAAATAGCGATAGCTTAAAGCCGTTAAATTCAGGTGGATTATGGCTGCCTGTTATTTGTGTGGCACCATCAATATCTAGAAAAAACATACTGTAATAATTAACCGGTGTCGGTACTATTCCAATCTCAGTTATATTCACTCCGGTTGATAAAACTCCAGCTTTATAATTTTCAATTAACCGTGGTGTAGTCAACCGTACATCACCACTTAAAGCAATTGTCTCCCCCCCCTTACGTTTTACAAAAGTGCCGAATCCCTTACCAAGGTTTTTTACTAGCATTGGAGGAAAATCATCCTCTACATTCCCTCTTATATCATACTCGCGAAAAATAAACTCATTAATATCCATTAATCATTCCTTCAAGATTGTTATACTTCCCTGAAATTACCCATTCAGAAAATTACTTGCGTCTCAAATTTATTCCTGCAATTCTAATGATAGATCGTCCACGACGGCTCTTAAATCTCCACCATTTTCAACCAGTATATTCTCAGCCTCCTTTCGATCGAAATTTTTATAGTGCATTACCACTGCCGTCTTCACGGAATTACCGGCATTATGTAATAATTTTTGAGCACTGTGACTGTCAAGACCGGTTAATTGAGCAATAATCCGAACACCGCGTTTTAACAGCTTTTCATTTACAACCTTCAAATCAACCATGAGATTCCCATACACTTTTCCCATTTTTACCATGGTTGCAGTGGAAATCATATTCAATACAATTTTTGTTGCTGTACCGGCTTTCATTCGAGTTGAACCGGTCAATACTTCCGGTCCTGTTTCAAGCGCTATCGTTATATCAATATTTTCACTCAATTCCATAACCGGGTTGCATATTATAAAAGCGGTTTTAAGACCTCCGGCATGTGCCAGCGCCAGAGCAGTGGTTACATACGGTGTGGTACTGCTGCTTGCAATGCCAATCAATACATCACCTCTGGCCATCCCTGCTTCTTTGAGATCATTAGGAACATTTTCTTTTTTATCTTCGGCACCTTCAATTGATCTGAATACCGCCTCAGGGCCACCGGCAATTATTCCCTGGAACCAAGTGCTTGGAGCGGAAAATGTTGGTGGAATTTCAGCCGCGTCAAGAATTCCCAATCGTCCACTGGTACCCGCACCAATATAAAATATCCGGTTGCCTTTCCTCAGTGCAGAAATGGCAACTTGAACAACTTTTTCTATTTCAGGGATTGCTCGTTTTACTACTCCGGCAATTTTGTGATCTTCCTCATTTATTGTATTCAAGATTTCCCGAATATTTAATTGGTCAAGATCTATTGAATTTGGATTCTGCTGCTCGGTTGGCAATTGAGAATCCGGTGAATTTGATTTTGAAGTCATTTTAAATGATCAATAACTAATCTTTAACCCATCATTATCTGGTACTTATGCACCAATTTACTTACAAAAAAATCAGTTAACTGAAGGCCTAAGATTTAATCTTGCGCCCAAACAAAAATAATGTACCAGCCATTAAGATTACACCAAGAATGAATGCTGCGATCCAATTGCCACCCAGACCAATTACTAAATATCCTGATATTAGTGCAATGACTCCAACCGTAAGTGCATATGGCAACTGGGTACGAACATGATCAATATGATCAGATCCTGAGGCAGTTGAAGATAATATCGTCGTATCTGAAAGGGGCGAGCAATGGTCACCGAATACAGCCCCTGACAGAACCGAAGCAAACGTACTAACAAAAATTGGTGATGCAACAATTTGTTCCACTGATCCTGGCAGCAAATGAACAGACATGGGCATGATGATAGGAATCAGGATTGACATTGTTGCCCATGATGTTCCAGTAGAAAAACTTACTGCTGCAGCGGTAATAAAAGTAACAGCAGGTAATATTTGCGGCGTTATAAATCCGGATGATATATTGACTAAAAATTCAGCCGTTCCGAGGTCTTCGCAGACCTTTCCCAGGCTCCAGGCTAAAATCAAGACTCCGCAAGCCATAACCATTGATTTAATGCCATTTAACCAGGCATCAATAGATTTGCCCAAGTTTAAAATTCTTTTAACAACAGTTATCAGGATGGCAGTAAATCCTGCAAAATATGAAGCATACAGTAGTGCCGAATACGAATCGGCACCGCCAATTATATTCCTGATTGATGGTTCGACGCCTGCTCCAAGGGCATTAAGTCCAGTTAAATATAATCCTAGAAAAGTAATAAATATTACCAGGAAGACCGGGATTAAAGCATTACTCCAGTGCGTTGCAATTTTGATTGAATCAGCGGATTCAATCATTGATAAATCGGTTAGCGGATTCGCACCAGGGCGAAGCACTTCGCCTGTATTCACAACCCTGGTCTCGGCTTTATGCATTGCACCGAATTCACGCTTTGAAAAAATATTCATGAATACAAAGATTAATGTAAAAAGACAATAAAATGAATAAGGTATGCTTCTTATGAATGTTATGTATGGATTTTCTGTTACTCCAAATTGTTGATATGGACCATCCAACAGGCTCATTTGGAATATTGACCAGGTGCTGATAATCGCTAAACTGGCTATTGGTGCCGCGGTAGAATCCACCAAATACGATAATTTTTCACGAGAGATTTTCAATTTGTCAGTGAAGGGGCGCATCATATTGCCAACCAGGAGCGAATTGGCGTAATCATCAAAAAAGACCAGAACACCCATTCCTGCAGTAGCTGCCTGCCCCATTTTCCTGGATTTAGCGTATTTTGCTGCTATATTGACTATCCCGCGCATTCCACCATTAGCTGAAATCACACCAATCATACCACCAAATCCTAAGGTAAAAAGAATGATTGATGCATGTCCCCTTTGGATCAGAGATTCAATCAGATATGTGTCAAGCGTGGTTGTCAATCCTGTAAATATGTTACCTTTCATCAAGGCTGCGCCGACCCACACGCCTGTAAATAATGATATTAATGTTTCGCGGGTAGCCAGTGCTAAGATTATGGCAACCAATGGCGGTAAAATTGAAATCCAGGTCGGATTCGATGTTGCTTCAACAGATAAATTATCGGCCAGTAAGACAGCAGCCAATAATATTATTGCAATTAACGCAAACTTGTACCTTCCAATATTCATACAATAAACAAAATTATAAGAAATAATTAGTTTAAGCAATTCTATCCTTAATCTTTACGCGAATTTATTCTTGATAATTAAGTAAATTTTCGACCAGTATTGAATACTAATAGTGTTTTAGCCGATGAAAAAGATCGACATTTATATCGCAACGCAATTTCTTGTCATCCTTGTGATGGCACTAATTGGGTTTATAACCGTTTTTGCAATCGTTGACTTGATAGAGAACCTTGACCGATTCATCGATAATAATGTTAATCCATACACTATTTTTCTATACTATTTATATACTTTGCCCTGGTACATCAGCATCGGACTGCCGATGGCGACTTTGATCGCAACCGTTTTCAGCATTGGATTAATGGTTAAGCGAAATGAATGGACTGCCATGAAATCATCCGGTGTGAGTCTTTATAGAATTGCGGCTCCATTAATTATTATTGGTATCATTCTCAGCATTTTATCCTATGAATTTGATAATAGACTGGTATCCTGGGGAAATGAACATCGTTACGAAATCGATAGAACACATCTCAAGAAAAGATCGAATAAGAATATTGGAAAAGTAAAAAGAACATTGAATGATGTTTTCCTACAAAAAAAAGGATCGGTTCATATTTCACTTTCAAGATATCGGACAGATTTAAATGAAGCAGATGGCGTTACCGTATTGATATTAAATCGTAGCCTGCTAAGTAAAAGAATAGATGCTAAGTCAATGACCTGGGTTGATTCAGATTCGCTCTGGTCAGTAAAGGATTATTCGATAAGAACGTTCACAAATACAGGAACAGAAGAAAACGTAACGATTGCAACTGGTGATACGCTGCTCTCAATAGAATTCAATCCGGATGATATTACCAAACAATTCAAATCACCGGATGAGTTGAATTATCGTGAACTGTCGGAAAGAATCCTGTTATTAAAAGAAAATGGCGTAAAAACCACACGTTGGGTGGTTGCCAAGCATTTTAAAGTATCATTTGCTTTCACTAACCTGATCGTGATTTTGTTCGGGCTTCCATTAGTTATAATTAAACAGCAAGGCGGACTATCATTTGGAGCTGGAATGAGCGTCTTTGTAATATTTGCCTACTATGCCTTTATAAAATTTGGTCAATCAATGGGTATCAAGGAGGTGATTGATCCAATAACTTCCGCATGGATGGGCAATGTTGTTTTCTCAATTGGTGGAATAATTTTATTAATTATATCTCGCAAGTAGTAAAATAAAAAACCAGATTGCAATAATTCACAATCTGGTCTTATCCTGTAACTAATTATACTTTAGTAGCGATAATGTTCTGGTTTATAAGGGCCTTTTTTCGGCACACCGATATATTCTGATTGTTCATCGGTTAATTCGGTAAGCGTTACTCCCAGTTTGTCTAAATGTAAACGTGCCACTTCTTCATCCAGAATTTTGGGCAACATATAAACACCAATTTCTGGTTTATCGCGTGCTAATGCCATCTGCGCTAATACTTGATTTGAGAATGAATTTGACATCACAAAACTTGGATGTCCAGTAGCACAACCAAGATTAACTAAGCGACCTTCAGCTAACACAAATATTTGATGTCCGTCTGAAAATGTATACTGATCGCACTGGGGTTTAATAGTATCCATAGTAACATTTTTTGATTCATTTAATTCTGTAATTTGAATTTCATTATCAAAATGACCAATATTACATACGATTGATTGATCGAGCATTTTCTCCATATGTTTCAACTTAATAACATCACGATTGCCAGTTGCTGTTACATATATACTCGCTTCAGGAAGAGCTTGTTCAACTGTTACAACTTCAAATCCTTCCATTGCCGCTTGCAGGGCGCAAATTGGATCAATTTCAGTCACTAAAACTCGGGCGCCGTAGCCTCGCATGGATTGGGCACATCCGCGCCCCACATCTCCGTAACCGCAAATTAAAATTGTTTTACCGGCGATCATCACATCAGTGGCACGCTTGATACCATCAGCCAGGGATTCTCTACAGCCATAAATGTTGTCAAATTTTGATTTCGTAACCGAATCATTTACATTATAGGCAGGAAAGAGTAGCGAATTATTCTTTTCCATCTGCATCAGACGATTAACTCCGGTAGTAGTCTCTTCCGATACTCCAATGATATTTTTTACTACAGCGTGCCAGTGTTGAGGATTTTCCTTGAATACTTTGCGTAATAACTCTTCAACAGCCTGCTCTTCTCTAACTTGGGTGGTCACTTCAGGCAGTTTTCCATGTTTACTATGATACTCCTCCAAATCATACCCTTTATGAATCAGCAGAGTAGCATCACCGCCGTCGTCAACTATTAAATTCGGCCCCTTGCCGCCATTAAAGGTCAAGGCTTGGAATGTGCACCACCAATATTCTTCTAACGACTCACCTTTCCAGGCAAAAACTGGTACACTTGTATCAGCGACGGCAGCCGCAGCATGATCTTGAGTGGAGAAAATATTACAGCTTGCCCATCGTACTTCCGCGCCCAATTCCATGAGTGTCTCAATTAAAATTGCGGTCTCAATCGTCATGTGTAAAGAGCCTGTAATACGAAAACCCTTAAACGGTTTTGTATCTCCATATTTATCTCTGATTGCCATTAATCCTGGCATTTCTTTTCGTGCAATCGCTATGGATTTGTGCCCATTATTGGACAAGTTAATATCTCTAATTTTATATGACTTATCGGAAAATATCTTTTCGGTTGATTTCATTTATTACCTTTTATTTCAATCTATATTTGATTTTAGTTTTTCAACCATATCGGTTTTTTCCCACGTGAATAATTCATTTTCACGACCAAAATGACCATAAGCGGCCGTCGGGAAATAACGAGGGTACTTCAGCTGTAAATGCTCAATAATTTCAGCCGGTTTAAGCGGGAACACCTTTTGAACAAGCCTGGTGAGGTCAACATCTTCTAATTTTCCTGTATTAAAAGTTTTAACCCATACAGAGGTTGGGTCAGGAACGCCGATGCTGTAGGATAATTGTATTTCACAACGATCTGCTAATTCAGCAGCAACGATATTTTTAGCAATATAACGTGCCATATATGTGGCTGATCGATCAACCTTTGATGGGTCTTTCCCAGAAAAGGCACCGCCACCATGAGGAGCGTACCCTCCGTATGTATCAACAATAATTTTCCTGCCGGTTAATCCGGTGTCAGCTTCCGGTCCACCTTTTACAAACCGCCCAGTCCCATTTACAATAAAATCTTCATCATAAGTAATATCATATTTGTCCAAG
>PVMS01134387.1_pt1 | contig 30492 bp, 27 predicted proteins | sample 1853461 | NCBI WGS metagenome assembly PVMS01 (sample SAMN08582032, study PRJNA380276) | Marine sediment metagenome, whole genome shotgun sequencing project. | isolation source: ocean sediment barecode stripped | collected 2017
AAAACAATGAATTTTTCGCGCTGCAAGAGGCTTTTGTTAATCTCCTCAGCAATCTGTTTAAGCTTTTCAGAATCGGATAGGGTCTGCTTTGAAAGCGCAATACCGCCACCGAAGAGATGAGGATGATGAATCTCCAGGTAGTGATCAAACACCACCAGGTATTTATTGATCAGATTGGTTTTCAGGTGTTGCCTGAGGAAGGTCTTGACAATGTACCTTGCTTTGAAAGAGACCCCATCCTCTGATACATTTGCAATAATTGCAAAGAGTTGTAACAGCGCATTTAAAACTGTCTCTTTCATTATGTGAGGTCAGCGCTTAGCTGACTGAAAACTAAACGATGCTGACGCGCAATACTTTGATCTGGGAAGATATCGACTCCAGTTGATCAGCAGTTAGGGCATCCCCAACTCCTTCATAAACATCCTGGAGCTTAAATAAGCCTTTGTAGATGCTCTCTACCTCTTCTACATCTTTTACTGATTCAAGCAAGCTGACCAGTTCGGTGAGAGAGTTCTTTTGTTTGGCAAGGATGGATAGTATTTCTGTGTTGTCTCTTGCCCTTGATGCAACATTGGTCGTAATGTACATTCCTTCAATCCAACTCCCGCATACCACCAGGCGCGCCAGTACATCCTGCTCGTTTTGTACCAGATAGTTCCATGTATCCCCAAATGACTCCGAAACAATGTTAATGAGAGAGTCCCTGTTATCCATGTTCTTTTCAATCCTTGCTGCATAGTCGACGTTGAAGGTGGTGGATATCCCCAGTTCATCAATCAGAATTTTGGATGCTTCCAGGTAATTCATGGTGCCCTGTTTCATCATATAAGTGGTGGCATAGCAGAGGTCAGTTGCATAAACACCCAGATTTAAAACTTTATCACGATGGGTAATATAATCACCTGCTTTAGCAGCTGAATTAGAAAGAGAACGGATATAGGGTGTCCCGGATTCATAAATTAACTTTGTAATTTCGTAAGAATCAGGAATGGGATAACCCGATAATTCCTTAATAACCTCCTCTTTGGGCACCGGCTCTAAATCAGGGGAAGATACGTTTTCCTGTTTTTTAGTGCCGCTATTGCATCCAGAGAGAATTAGAAACATCATGGCCATAAAGCCGGAAAGTCCTGATATAGACTGTATATATGATTTCTTCTTCATGGTTAGAAATTTAATTGATGTTCATTTTTTAGGTTAAAACGGTCACACAATTTAGTAAAAAGAGGTATCAATTGAAAATTTAATTTGGTGTAGAACACCCTGATTCGATGAGTTGTTAAATCCAATTGAATTATTTGTGAGGACCCTGGAAGCCAATTCTGAGAATTTGAATCAATACTTCTTCACAAAGTGATATCTTAAGGCTTATTCATATTAATTTGTTAAAAAGAGAAAAAAATAGGAATTCTTTATAAGAAAGATGGAACCCATTCATAACTATCCCGTAAAAAGAAACGAAATCCTTACATTTGATCTTATTATATTTGTCGTATGAAACGTACACAGAAAATAGTTGCATTTTTTCTTCCATTGCTGGCTCTGTTTCTTATCCCAAGTTGTCTCAATCTTGATGAGGATCCCTTACTCACTATAAGACCAACGGTTGAACTCAGTGCTCATATAAAAGCTAAAAGGATATATGCAACTGCACAGATCAATGTGAATCCCGATATTTATACCGCCGGAACCTTACGGGTGTGGTTTGCATACAACGGCGAAATGGCCATCTATAACGCAAAAACGGGGAATATCATCGATGTAAATACGTTCAGCGGAGGTGGGCTCTCAAATGTCTTTGATGTCTCAGCCGATACCGCTTCCCATCAGAAACTTGTGGTGATTGCCGAAGGGGAGATAGAAGCCTATGCCGATATTGAAAATGATGGGGATCCCTCCAACGATAAATTGATCTCTTCCGCCGGCTTTCACCAGGAAGCTGTCTATACCCTCTCCGAATTACCCTCTACTGTACCTGACTAAAAGGAGCGATGAGGCTCCGGTTCTTTCATATTAGCTCACTGATCACCCTTACAGGGTTAATGCTTAATATGGCACTCTGCGGCCAGGCCATACCTTCCGGTCCGCTCTCCATTCCAATATATCACCCCGTGGTGCTAAATCCAGCCTATGCCGGAAGTAAAGACTTTACCAATATTGGTTTTACTACAAAAGCCGTTAGGAACCCATATCATATGGTACTTAGCGCACATTCCAGACTGATGAATTCCCATGGCAGTTATTCAAACTTTGGATTGGGGGGCTATACATTTCTGGAGCAGCTCGATCAATCATGGAATACCGGGCTTTCAATTGCCGGATCATACCATTACACCGTTGATGAATCCAGGCTTCACAATCTGTCGGGTGGAGCAGCTCTGAAAGGCATTTTTGCCACTCCCAGAAGTTCCGATGAGGCTGCTGGAGATACCCTCTCTTCCACCTTCACTCCTGATATGGACCTGGGATTTTATTACTATGGCCCCAGTGCATTTGCCGGCATTTCTGTTACCTCTTTATTTGATCAATCAAGGGGGTATCATCTATATGGCGGGTACAAATTCCTGTTAAACAAGAGCTTAGCAATCGTCCTTGAACCCTCATTGCTTATATCCTTTGGAGATTCTACCATGGGTGAACCCACTGAGCAGATTACACCCTTCCTCAAACTATACATGCAGAACTTTTATGTGGGTACCTACGTGAAGTCGGATTATCTCTTTGCGCTGTTCTTTCAGTATCAGTTTCCGAGATTTTATACTGGAGTATTTCTCGAATTCCCATTGAAAGGCTACCTTAATGACGATAATATTATATTTGAACTATCGCTTGGGATAAACCTTGGGCTTGAGAAGCGGAAGTTTCTTCAGCATAGGCACTGGTAAAATTAAAATGAAATGAAACGGATCAAATTAAAAGCCACCCTTATCATTTACCTGGTTATTTTCAGCGGAGTTTTACCTGGCTGGAATATATCCGCCTTTGCCCAGGAAATTCGCGAGCAAGACTCAATCAAAGTTGAAGAGCTACTGTTGAAAGACACCCTTGATCTGGAAATAAACGGGCCTTCCAGTGAGATCACTTTCTACCAGAATGGCATGGTATTTCTTTCCGATTCCAAATATCATCAAAAAATGATCCCTGATCACATCACATTTGGCGTGGTAAAATCCTATTTTGTACCCCTTGACTACATCTCTCTTGAAAGCAGTAAACCCCTGTTCTCAAATGACAATTTCCCATATCCGCCTGCGGGCATGTCATTCACACGAGATTATAAGAAAATCTATTTTACTAAACCTGTGGCACTTGAGGGAAAGGTTCAGGCAGAGAAGATCTATGAGATGTCAATCCTCGATGGAAAAGCTACTGAACATATCCAGTTACCCTTTACAACCGGTCCTTCTCGTTACCTGCATCCAGCCATCTCAGTGGATGAATCATATATCATATTTTCTTCTGATGGCTCCCCTTCAAAAGGGGGGCTTGACCTGTTTATCTCCAGGAGAAGTTCCGACGGGTGGAGCCAACCAGAAAGTATGGGTTCTCTTATCAATACCAGCGGCCACGAGTGGTACCCCTTCCTTGATGATAACAACAACCTTTATTTTTCTTCCTCGGGACATATGGGTTTCGGGGGATATGATGTATTTGTATGCTATTTCAATGGAACCGGTTGGGAACGTCCTCAAAACCTAAGTAAGTATGTAAACACTGAGCAGGACGAAATAGGTTTTTCCATCCATCCCAATAAGCAGCTGGCCATTTTTACCCGGGTGAAAAGTTCTGATGCCAAAGTATTGATGATCAAAACAAATGAGGAAATATTACTTGCTTCAACTGAGGAACCATCGAGACCGAAAGATGTGTCTCTGCTGTTGAAAGATCTGATCTGGTCGGGCTATGCCGAAGGGAATTACACCCCATCCGCACTTATAGAGGGCAATCCAATGGTGATCAGTGCTCCACTTATAGGTGAAAAGGAAGCCGAATCCGAAACCGAAGCCGCCCCCCCCCATAGAGTCCGTAGCAGTTGTGCCCCCAAAGAAAGAGGTCGAAAATCGACCAGACCCGGAACCTGATCCTAACAGAGTTACATTTCGGGTTCAGATCCTCTCCAATACAAAAGCAAACAGCAGACCTGAAGTGTCCATTGAAGGGAATCCACACCCCACATTTGAATATTATTACAAGGGTGCATACCGAATTACTGTTGGAGAATTCGTTGACCTGAATGATGCGAATGCCTTCAGGATCAAGTGTAAGAATTCAGGCTTTGACCAGGCCTGGGTGGCAGCCTTCAGAGGAAATAAGCGAGAAACGGATCCTTCTGTATTTAGAAAATAAGCACATGCTCCATATAGTTGAACACCCCTTAATCGAACATAAACTTACCCTCATTCGGAGAAAGGATACTGGGACAAAAGACTTTCGCGAGAACCTGAATGAGATAGCCGGACTCATGGCATACGAGATCACCAGGGATGTACCCGTCAGAGAAGTTCAGACTGAAACCCCTATGGAGCAGTGCTCCACCTATGAGCTTTCCAGGAGCATAGTTCTGATCCCGATCCTTCGTGCAGGTCTTGGGATGGTAGATGGAATAAGCAGCCTGATCCCCACGGTAAAAGTTGGACATGTGGGCATGTACCGGAATCACAGAACACTGGAACCGGAGAATTATTATGCCAAGTTTCCAAAAAATATCAAAGATGCCGTTGTACTGGTTCTGGATCCCATGCTGGCCACTGGTGGGAGTGCCAGCAGCGCCATAGAAACTCTGAAAAAAGAAGAGGCTTTAATTATTAAGCTGGTCTGTATCGTGGGCGCGCCTGAAGGGGTGAAACGAATTGAGAAAGATCATCCGGATGTAGATATTTACCTGGCTTCGCTGGACAGGGGCCTGAATGAGAAAGGATATATTGTTCCAGGTTTGGGGGATGCAGGCGACCGTATTTTCGGAACGAAATAGAGTGATTCCTTATCCTATCTAATCTTATATCATTTTTTTAACAATTGCCAAACAAAATAGGCTTATATTTGTTCTAAATAGGCACGCATTGAATCTCTGTTTAATCATGAAAAAAATAACCCTAGTCGTCCCCTTGCTTTTAATAAGCGCCATCATATTTGCTCTTCCCCCTGAAGAGCCCAATCCTGCTAATTTGTCTGATGTATCCTGGCATTCCGTTCGCCTCGTTGAATTTGAGAACGGTCGCATTGACGAGGTAAAACAGATTATTCAGAAATTTGAAACCGCTTCCGCCTCAGCAGGGCTACCCCCTACCTCGGTAAGGTGGTTCGAGTCAGGAAAATATGACCTGGTGATCATTTGGGAGATGGACCAGCAGCCTACTGTTTCTGAGTGGAACTGGAGCCCACAGGTTGACAAGTGGTGGAATTCATTTGTGGCCCAGGAGGGGTCTGAAGAAGCTGCTAAAAAGCTTCAGGACCAATACGACTCAATGGTCACCTCAACGGTAACAAACATTGCCCGTAAATCGAAATAGCATTTTTTTCTAAAAGATAGTTGCAGCCTTCCCCTATTATCAATGCTTTAACACTCCACTCTATCACGAAGGGGTTATGTTTTCCATCTCTCCGGGTGGTAATCAGATAGAACAGGTATGGTCGGACACTGTCCTTGATGTACATCTGGGTGGGATGGTCCTTAACATGGGATGCTTTATTGCTTCGAGGAATAAGGCGGCCATATGGCCCTTGTGGAACCCACCCCGGAAGAATTCAGAATTATAAGCTCCTTCAAAACCGCTTATGGAAGCGGACCAGCCTGGGCACACCCAAAGAGGTAAGGCAATGATGGCCTATAACATTGAATTATAATCAATTTTGGACTATTTTTACTTCAAAACCTCCTGATGTCTAAATCACATAAACATAAAAAGTCCGGCAAGGGCAGTAAAGAGACAAAGCAAAACAGACTGGACAAGAAGCTTTATTTCCACGAACTGGAACGTTTACAACTGGAACTAGTAAAGCTGCATGAATGGGTGAAGGGGCAAGACCTGCGGGTAGTTGTTCTTTTTGAAGGCAGGGATGCCGCCGGAAAAGGAGGAGTTATCAAACGGATAACACAACGCCTGAATCCAAGGATCTGCAGAGTAGTCGCTCTGGGTGTCCCCACAGAACGAGAGAAGAAGCAGTGGTATTTTCAAAGGTATGTGGCCCATCTTCCTTCTGCCGGGGAGATTGTCCTATTCGACCGAAGCTGGTACAACCGGGCAGGAGTGGAACATGTGATGGGATTCTGTACAGAGGAGGAGTACACCGACTTTATGAGATCATGTCCACGATTTGAAGAGATGCTGATCCACTCAGGAATCATTGTGATTAAGTACTGGTTTTCAGTAAATGATGAAGAACAGGAGGACCGGTTCAGGGAGAGAATACAGGATCCACTAAAAAGATGGAAATTCAGCCCGATGGATCTGGAATCAAGAAGCAGATGGATTGAATACAGCATGGCCAAAGACGAGATGTTCTCCCATACCGATACAAAAATTTGTCCCTGGTTTGTGGTAAATGCCGATGACAAGAGGCGGGCCCGTCTCAACACCATACATCATCTCCTTTCTATGATACCCTACAAGGAGATGAAGCATAAAAAGATCGATCTGCCACCCATATCCATGGAGGGCTACGTAAGGCCACCACTTACCGACCAGACCTTTATTCCAGAAGTCTATTAAACCTTGAGTTTTCCCGGTTAAACTGTTTTTTTGTACATTGGATGCCTGAAACTACCAATACCAACTTCGAAAATCCACACCATGAACACCTTATCTAAATTATTTTCATTTCTTCTTATATCCATCCTATTACTCTCCTGTGGTACAGAGAAGAAGATTGAACTGTTTAATGGTGAAAACCTGGACAACTGGAATATCTTCCTTGCCAGTCCCGAGGTGGCACCCAGTGATGTTTTCTGGGTGGAAGGTGGCATATTAAATACCTCTGGTGAACCCTTCGGTTACTTGCGTTCCAAAGAATCCTACAGCAACTACAAACTGCATCTTGAGTGGAGGTGGAAAGGGGAACCCACCAATAGCGGGGTACTGCTTCATGTGCAGGGCAAAGATCGGATCTTTCCCCACTGCATCGAATGCCAGTTGATGCATGGAAAAGCTGGCGACATTGTACTTATGGGCGCAGGATCCGGAGTAAGCGTAAGAGATTCAGCATATTTGGTCACCTCTGATGAGGATTTTTACATGTCCATACCCAAATTCGAGGATTCAAGTGAAAAGACTCCAGGAGAGTGGAATAGCTATGACATTACCTCTATAAACGGAGGTCTGGAGATCTTAGTAAACGGAGTTTTGCAGCATACTGCCACCGACCTGACCATGAACGAAGGCAATATTGCTCTACAGTCTGAAGGATCACCCCTGCAATTCAGGAATGTTTACCTTCAGCCTCTTTAGGAAAATCTACCAGTCAGACATAGGGTTGTCCACCACAATAGAATCTTTGTACTGAGCTACATTAAACCCCAATTTATAGCAGAATCTGGTCATTTTAAGGAACTTATCATAATCAAGAAGAGCCTCTTCATCGGTAAGCAGGTGGTAGTCACGATGGGTTCCAGTAGAATAAAACAGAACAGGAATATCCTTTCTGGCAAAACTGATGTGGTCACTCCTGTAAAAATACCGTCCCGAATGATTGAGGTCATTATAGGTGTAATTTCCTATCAGGTTCATCTCCTCCAGACTCTGTTTGTTGATTTCCATTAATACCTTGCTCTGCATTCCACCGATAACCTTTACCGAATCGCCTCCCACAATTGTCAGACCCGACCTGGTGCTCTCCACATCTTCCGGTGATTTGGTTCTAGCCACCATATCCAGGTTGATCACAGCTACTGTATTCTCGTTGGGCACCAGGGGATGATCCGCAAAATACTGGGATCCGAATAATCCAATCTCCTCGGCTGAGACCCATAAAAATCCAATGCTTCGTTTGGGGCGCTTTTTTGCCTTCATATAAGCCTCTGCGATTTCGATCAGAGCAACTGTACCTGAAGCATTGTCGTCTGCCCCATTGAATACGCCGCCCTTGCCATCAGTCCCGATGTGATCATAGTGGGCCAGATAGATCACCACTTCATCCTTAAGTTTTGGATCACTACCTTCGATAAGGCCAAATACATTGGACACAACCACATCGGTGGTCTGCATCTGTAACTCTACCTTTATGCTGGTTCCATGAAGGGAAAAAGAGCGAGGCTTCAAGGTTTGATCAATCTCCTTCTGAAGGGCTTCCAGAGATTTGCCTGTGCCTTCTAATAGTTGATCTGCCACACTCCTGTGAATTAAGACAATATTGGATCCCATCCCGGGCATGTCGGAGCCCTCCTCTTCTTTTTTTAATGTTCGTGACTTGCCTAAGTATTTAGCAATACCCGGATTCAGGTCCTCAATGGATTGAAAACCAGATTTGGGATCAAATACCAGCAAAATTGCTTTGGCTCCCTTTTGGAACATGGTCGGCAGTTTATATTGCACATTCTGCATACTGCTCCACTTTTGATGGTCGAATTGCATCTCTGTTCCGTCCTCATTCTTGGGGGCCCCGTTCATGATCAATACCACCTTTCCATCGATATCGATATCTTCAAAGTCGTTGTAGCTATTGGCTTCATCGTTGATTCCATACCCGGCAAAAACCACTTCACCCTCAATAATTGTCTTTTCGCCTTCGGTGGCCGGAAGAACATAGAAAGACTCATTGTTGATGACGGAATCTGTACCCTCCCGGTAGATGGTGGTTTGGCTTTTCTCCATGAGGTATGCCTTCTCCTCAATCACATAGGGCTGCAGATATCCATTTTTCGGATCGGCCGATTTCAGTCCCAGAGCTTCGGCCTGCACAGCCAGGTACCTGGCCGCAACTTCAAGCCCGGGTTCACCAGTATCCCTCCCTTTTAGCTCATCGGATGAGAGGAAAAGCATATGTTTTTTCAAATCATGCTGATTAATGGATTGCAGTCCCTTCTTTTGCGCCTGCAAAGGAGCAACAAACAAAGAGGCAACAAGGGAGATAATGAAAAGACTGTTTTTCTGCATGGGTTGAATATAACCATAATTATCTGATTGGGTAAAAAGTCAGAGCTCCAGATTGGTTACGGCTTCGGTTGGTTTGAATTCATAGGGTGGGTAATCATACACCGGAATTAGATGTTCGGTCTGCCCAATCGAATATCCATATAATCCATCATATTCTTCCCTGTCCTCACCCAATTCTTCCAGTTGCCTCAGGTATTCGTGTATGGATTTGGACTCGATGATGATCACCTTCCCCATTTTATGTATGATAGGACTGTGAGTTCGGGTTTCATCATAATCAAACTCAAGAATTCTGCGCCCATACCTGGTTATGCCTATTACCCTGAATGTCAAACTCTTTCCCACGCCCGGAAGGTTTAATACATTCCTGTCTGTGGCCAGAAAAGGCAAGCCTGCATACCTTCGGAGTGCATCAATGTTTTCCACCATCATATTGGCCTCATCGGGGAATTTTCTTATGGTTTCGTAATATTGCTCATCGATCTTTCCCGCCACCTTCTCTTCCAGCTGCTCCTGAACCACCCTGGCATTTGGTGCAAAACCAGCATTGTTTTCCATGTATCCTTTGACCGTGAAGGTATAATAAGGCAGCACCCCAATATCGTTCAATACCTGTCTCAACCGGGCCGAATGTCCCCTTCGGGAAGCGGCGGCTGTGAATACAAGCTGATTAGTGACTGTCCACCCGGCTGCGATAAGCCGCTGTATGGCCATGGTTGATTCTGGCGTGATCTCCATGGGTGATTCAAAATGGGTCTGAATCAGGAATTGTTTGATTCCCACTGCAGAGGCCTTCTCTTTAAATTCCTTTAGAATCTTTATCAGGTTTAATGAGATTCGCTGTGGAAGGTAGACCGGAAGTCGGGAACCAATCCTTATCCTGATCAGCTCTGCCAGCTTCTCTCCATCAGGCAAGGACCTGTTCCTTTCCACCTTTCTGAGAGCCATTTCACAAATCTCATCCAGCAACAATTTCATTGATTTATCTGAACTCATTAATCCATCTCCTCCTGTGATCAGGATATCTCTAAGCTGAGCATCCTTTTCAAAATAGTCCATGAGTTTTTTAAGCTTCTCATTCCATTTCTCCGATGGCTCCAGCTTATCAAGGTTGAAATTGAGCCGACCTCCCTGGAAATCGTACATGCGTTGACAGGAAGAGCACAATCCCCCACAGGCCCTGCCCAGGGTATCCGGTATCAGGATGGCCACTTCCGGATAACGGCGATGTATGTTATGCCCGTCGGGCAACAACCAGCCCGCAGCATTGGGTTTTCCGGACTCCACCTGATCCTCCTTCTCCCAGGCAACTATATTCCCAAATTCATTCACCAGCTGCTTGCTGTAAAGTATATAGCATCGAATGGCCAGATCGGCACCCACTGCAAAGTAGGGGACCCGAACATGCAGCAAAGAGAGGTAGTAGGGGTTGACAAAAAAAGGAATTCCGGCTTCTTCTGCATCCTTTAATACCTTCATTGTATCGGGATCCAGGGAGTGATCAAGCATTTCATTGAGCAGTTCAGGAGAGCGTATGGCAAAACGAAGGTGGAATCGGTAATCCTCCCACCACCTTTGCATTTTATCCAGCTTCTGTTTTTTGGAAAGGTTTGGTTCGAAAAAGTACCTGCTACTCTTTAGCTCACCCCTATTGATGTGGTCCAAAAGGATGCGGATGATCCGCTGCTTATTCTCATCCCTGACCTGTACAATTCGAGGATCCAATCCTGAAGGAAAACGGGCCATCCACGAATCGACACGTTCCTTAGAAAAAGTTTGTTGCTTATTCTCGCCCCTGAGCTGGCGGAATAACATGATCATGTCGATGAAAAAATCGGGCTTGGCCCCTCCTGTCCCCTTATTTACAGCAAGCCAGATCAATCTCAGGGGATTGCTGACTGCAATCTCGCCCCTGAGGTTTTTATCGGCATACTCTTTACCTGCATGATCAATGTAATCCAGCACCCTGATAATGGCAAAATCATGCCATTCCAACTTATTAAAGAGTTCCCGGTTTGAATGCCTGGCATGATAAAACTTAAACGCGTTCTCACGGTCTTTCAGATTTTTCTCAATCCACTCCCTGACGCCCACCACCACCTCTGTTTCATTTTTCGAATTGCGTAGAATCCCCTCGAACTCTGGATTCTCATTCAGCAACTGCTTAAGCAATTTGTGGGACCTGACATCAATAGCGATCCGATCGAGTTTTTCTATTTCGGTCATAATGGGGAGTTTAATGCATAAGTAACCCAAAATAGAGATACGAATCAAGTGGAGTTGCGAACAAGTTTTTTATTTACTTTTGCACTTGTACATTAAATCATTAGCATAACAAAGCATGGAAGAGATTAAGCTGGATATTAGCAGGGTTTATAATTTTATCTCCAAAGAGGAGATTAAGAACCTCGAAAATGAGACCTTAAAGGCTCAGAAGACTCTATATGAAGGATCAGGAGCAGGAAGTGATTTCCTGGGGTGGCTTCACCTTCCCTCAGAAATTACCAGACAACAAATCGAACAGATTGAGGCCATTGCCTCTGATATTAAGCCCAATACCGAACTCCTGGTAGTTATTGGGATTGGCGGTTCATATTTGGGTGCCCGTGCTGTAAATGACGCTCTGGCCAATAATTTCTCACACCTGCTAAAAGGTCAAAAACCTCCACAGATGCTTTTTGCGGGCCATAATATTGGAGAGGATTACATGCATGAACTTCTGGAATTACTTGATGATTACAATTATTCAATTGTGGTGATTTCAAAATCGGGTACCACGACCGAACCAGCCCTTGCATTCAGGATCCTAAAAGATCACCTGGTTGAAAAAATTGGCTTAGATGAGGCTGGGAAAAGGATTGTTGCGGTTACTGATGCAGAGAGAGGAGCACTTCGCCAGCTGGCTGATGAAGAAGCATACAAAAGCTTTGTGATTCCCGATGATGTAGGGGGCAGGTTCTCAGTGTTTACACCTGTTGGGCTGATTCCTCTGGCCATATGTGGTGTGAATATTCAACAACTGATTGAAGGAGCAAAAGAGATGAGCCAGAGATGCAGTCCGGATACTCCCTTTGCAGAAAATCCTGCGGCCCAGTATGCTGCCACACGGAATGCCCTGTACCGTTCGGGTAAAAAGATTGAAATCATGGTGAATTACCACAATAAACTCCACTTTGTTTCAGAATGGTGGAAACAGCTATATGGAGAGAGTGAAGGAAAAGAGGGCAAAGGGATTTTCCCAGCTGCCGTTGATAACTCGACCGATCTGCACTCCATGGGTCAATACATCCAGGAGGGAGAAAGAATTCTCTTTGAAACCGTACTGAGTGTGGAAAATACAGATCATCATGTAAAGGTTCCGGCCAATGAGGCAGATCTGGACCAGCTCAACTATCTCGCATCAAAACCCATCGATCATGTGAACAAAATGGCCGAGCTGGGTACCATCCTGGCGCATCTGGACGGTGGTGTCCCCAACATCAGGATCTCCTTACCCAGGCTCAATGCCCACTACCTGGGTCAGCTGCTTTACTTTTTTGAAAATGCCTGTGGCATCAGTGGGTACATGCTGGGAATCAATCCATTTAATCAACCTGGTGTAGAAGCTTATAAGAAAAACATGTTTGCCTTGCTGGAAAAACCTGGTTACGAAAAGGAAACCGCGCAGATTAAGTCGAGGATTTAAACAAATCGACCCATGAAAGAGCTTTTCCCCAACCTCAATCCCACGGTCAAGGGCATCATCCTTGCATTTCTTGCCACTCTGGGGATGGCCAATGTGTATATATTCTCTAAAGCGGCTTTGCTGGAAGTGAACTTTTTTCAATTTCAGTTTTACTGGTTTGGATTTGCCCTGGTTTGGGTATTGCCTTTTTTGATCCTGTCTGGCATAATTAAAAAGATCCCTCTTTTAAGAAGAACTTCCTTTGTTACCCTGACAATTATTGGATTCCTGGAGCTTGGAGCGGCCAGTCTGCTCTTCCTGTCTATCCAGTTGGCCGAAAATCCGACCACCATCTCCTTCCTCTCTAACCTCACTCCCATTTTTGTGACTATCCTGGGAATTCGGTATCTGGGAGAACGGTTCAACATGGTGGAAGCCATTGGGATCATCCTTACCATAGGTGGGGTTATCTTAATCACCTATACAAGGGATACGACCCTTAGAGAATTCTTCGGAAAGGGTTCGGGCTGGATCCTGGTCTCATCGGTATTCTCATCCATCAGCATTATTACTGCCAAGAGCAGGATTAAAGATATTCATCCCGGAATACTCACCCTCAATCGAATTGTTTTTCTTCTTGTGGTTGCACTTGGAGCCATGCTGATCAGGCAGGAATCATTTATAATCACAGGAAGTGCAGCCGTTAATATGGCCATTGGCTCCATGTTGGGACCATTTCTTACCGGCTTGGCGCAATATTCCTCTTTGAGGTATATTGAAGCCTCCCGAACCATGATCATTCAGTCTACCAGAAGTCTTTTTGTGTTAGTGGGATCCATGATATACCTCTCCATTCTACCTGAAATGCTTCAATTAGTTGGGGGCCTGATCACCATTGTGGGTGTGATCATTATGACCTGGGGAAAGATGAAGTTCAAAAGGAAGAAGGCAGAAACCTGATTCGATCCCTGCCTTCCTCAAACTAACCCAACAGCCAGCTTCACTGAATACTATTTACTGAGTACTAGTTACTACTTCACTTCTATCTGCTTGGGAGCATTTTGTACTTCTTCCTCTTTCTTCACCAGTGTAATGGTTAATACCCCCTCTTTGTGACTGGCTTGAATCTGATCCTGATCGATGGTTTCAGGAAGCTGGAAGGTCCTCTTAAAGCTGCTGAAATTGAATTCTCTGCGGGTATAATTCGGCATCTTATCTTCCTTCGTCTCTTTCTCCACAGAAAAGATATTTAAGACATCATCTTCTACTTCAATGTTGAAATCGTTTCTGGTAAGTCCAGGTACAGCTACCTCAATTTTGAATTCATTATCGGCTTCAATAATATTCACTGCAGGCGAAATGTTTTTGCGCTGAGCAGGGCTATTATTGTTAAAAACACGGTCATTAAAAAAATCATCCCAATATGCGGGTACGTAATTTCTGTTGATTCTCGCTAACATTTTTAGTTCCTCCTATTAATTTTTAGTTCAAATTTGTTTTAATCTCTGCTGCCTTTAGATCAAAACAGATGCCATTGCAAATACACTGCCATATTGGCATATTTGACTCATGTGCTACTGCCATATTGTCTGGTAGGGGGAAAAATTCTTGCGGAAATGTCACAAGGAGGCTTAATAGAAGTGGGATTACCGCAGCTCACCTATGGCCCTGATCAATCGCCCGACCCCTTCTTCAACCACTTTTGAAGGTGTTGCTATATTCAATCTTTGATGTTGTTCCCCACCGGGTCCGAACATGGGGCCATTGTTCAAACCCAAACCGGCCTGATCGATAATAAATCTATTGAGTTCCTTATCACCCATTCCCAGGAATGACAAATCCAGCCATACCAGGTAGGTGGCTTCCAGAGGCGAAACGACAATTTCGGGCACTGAGGACTGCAACATTCTGTAAAGCAGCTGATAGTTACCTTCGAGGTAAACAAGCAACTGATCGAGCCAATCATCTCCATGTGTATAGGCCGCTTCGAGGGCTACCTGGCCAAGAATATTATCACCTCCCACATGCACGGCATCAAGAACTTTCTCATAACGCTTTTTTAACTTTGGATTGGTGGCAATCACCATGGAGGTGTACAGGCCTGCCAGGTTAAAGGTTTTGCTGGGTGCCATGCAGGTAAGCGTCAAATCTGCGATCTCCTTGCCCAGGGATGCCAGTGGAATGTGTTTATGTTCTCCCAGAATCAAATCTGAGTGAATTTCATCGCTTACAACCAACACATTATACCTGACGCATAATTCAGCCACCTTCTCCAACTCCTGCCTGTTCCAGACCCGACCCACAGGATTATGGGGATGGCACAAGAGAAAGAGCTTCGCACCTCCTTTGAAGTCCGCTTCCAGAGAAGCAAAGTCAATCTCGTAGTATCCCTCTTGCTGTTTCAGTTGATTATAGACCAGTTCCCTTCCATGGTTGCTTACAGCAGAAAAGAATGGGAAATAGACGGGAGGCTGAACCACCACCCTGTCACCCGGCTCTGTGAATTCCAATACGCACATATTAAGTGCCGGAACGATACCTGGACTAAATCCAATGGCGTCGGGTCTGACTTCCCACCCGTGCCTGCGACTCATCCAGGAAGCAATGGTTTCAAAATACCTATCGGGCCGGAAGGTGTAACCAAATACAGGATGTTTAATACGTTCAGAGAGGGCCTCAATTACAAAATCGCCTACTTCAAAGTCCATATCTGCAACCCACATGGGAAGAACCTCCCCACTCCCAAACAGTTTTTCTGCCAGGTCGTACTTTACACTTTCTGTGCCTTTTCGGTTTATGATCTTATTAAAATCGTACTTCATTTTCTTTATTTGTTGTAAAAAGCCTCTTTCCCAGGAAAATGCATCTCTTTTTCAGCTTTTTCTTGAGTCAGTATAAAATAATCCACCACACTTTCGGAACAGGCATTGCCCTCTCCATCCCGAAGAGTAACCTCTATGGTAGCAACTCTTCTGTGCTGTTTAATCAGTTTGGCCCTCAGGGTAATCAAACCTTTGGATATCCTTACAGGTTTACGATATTTGGTCTGCAGCTGATAGGTAACACCCGCGGTCTCGAGAATTACAAAAACCACCCAGCTGGCGATTTCATCCATCATGGTAGCCTGAATCCCTCCATGAAGGATGTCGTGAAATCCTTGAAAGTTAAGCTCTGGTTCCCAGGTGCTTACAATTTCATCCTCCACTCTGTAGAACTCCATTTTTAAACCCATGGGATTATGTGGGCTGCAACCAAAACAGTTATAATCTGGATGTTCAGCGTATGGATTTTTAAGCTTTATCATCTCTTTTAATTTTCTGAATGCCAAAAATACCTAAATCATTTTAACTTTGACTACTGATGGTAAAGCCCAAAAAATATCTTGGTCAGCATTTCCTCACTGACCAGACCATAGCCAAACGAATTGTGGATGCACTGGAGCCCAATCCCGGAGAGACGGTTTTTGAGGTGGGACCAGGCACTGGAGTCCTTACCGGGTATCTTCTGGAAAAGGAGATCCGCCTACTCCCGGTGGAAATTGATCCTGAATCTTTGATCCACCTGAAGCAGAAGTGGCCCGAGCTTAAGGAGGTGCTTATTGAAGCCGATTTTCTAAAGCTTAATATTGATCAACACACCACCGATAGTTTTCATGTGATTGGTAATTTTCCCTACAACATATCCAGCCAGATATTTTTTCGGGTTCTGGAATTTCGAAACCGGGTCCCTTCAGTGGTCTGTATGATACAAAAAGAGGTAGCTCAACGAATTGCCTCTCCCCCCGGTTCCAAAGCCTATGGAATTCTAAGTGTGCTTTTGCAGGCCTATTTTGAAATCCAATACCTCTTTTCGGTTAAACCAGGATCTTTCTTTCCTCCCCCTAAAGTTACTTCGGGAGTGATCAGGTTAAAAAGAAACAGCACCTCGGTATTGCCCTGTGATGAACAACTCTTTGTTAAAGTGGTTAAATGCACATTTAACCAACGACGGAAGATGATCAGAAACTCAATAAAATCAATTTTGCTACATTTGGACGAAGATTTTGAACTTCTGTCGAAAAGGCCTGAACAGCTGGGGGTTCCAGAGTTCATAAGATTAACCAACTGGGTTGAATCACAATTGACAAAGTCATGAGTACCGAACTAACCCGAGAATATATAAACGATCTTAGAGCGATCATCGACATCAGAGACGATGAAACCGCTCTGGCCAAGCTGGAAACCCTTCATCCGGCCGATCTGGCTGAGATCTACGAAAGCCTCTCCCTGGACCAGGTCACCTATCTTTTTCTATTACTCGATCCGGAAAAAGCTTCTGATGTACTGGTGGAACTGGAAGATGATGATCGTGAAAAAATTCTTAGAGCGCTTCCTTCAGAGGTGATCGCCAGTCAGTTTATCGACCATATGGAGTCGGACGACGCAGCTGATGTGATTGGGGATCTGGAAGAAGAGAAGAAGCAGGAGGTACTGCTTCATATTGATGATGTTGAGCAGGCTGGTGACATTGTGGATCTGTTGAGCTATGATGATGATACTGCCGGCGGGCTTATGGCCAAAGAGCTTATCAGGGTTAATGAGAACTGGGAGGTGACCACATGCATCCGGGAGATGCGAAAACAGGCAATAGACCTGGATGAAATTTATTATATATATGTAGTCAGTGATGAAAATGTTCTGCTGGGTATTCTCTCTTTGAAGGCCCTGATTCTGGCAAGTTCATCCACCAAGATTAAAGATATATTCGATGCGGAAGTAAGATCTGTTCAAACCGACACCTCTTCGGAGGAGGTAGCCCAGATTATGGAGAAATATGACCTGATCGTATTGCCGGTAATAGATTCTATTGGTCGGCTAATGGGCCGAATTACAATTGATGATGTTGTAGATGTGATTAGAGATGAGGCTGAACGGGACTACCAGCTGGCTTCGGGTATTACCGCCGATGTGGAGACCACAGACTCACCGGGCAGGTTATCCAAAGCACGCCTCCCATGGCTGATCATCGGTTTGCTTGGTGGGATCATTGTTGCCGCAGTGATCGGGCGATTTGAAGAGGATATTAAAATCAATCCTGAGATGGCCTTCTTTATCCCTCTGATTGCGGCCATGGCCGGAAATGTAGGAATCCAGTCCTCTGCCATCATCGTTCAGGGGATTGCAAGCAACAGCCTTGGATTGGAAAGTACCTCCCGAAAACTGGGAAAAGAATTAGTGGTTGCTTTGCTCAATGGACTGATACTTTCGGGAATTCTCTTTTTATATAACTACTTTATGAGCAAGAACCTGGCCCTTACCTTTACGGTAAGTTCCTCTCTGTTTATTGTAATCATATTTGCGGCTCTTTTCGGGACACTAATCCCCTTGCTGCTTCATAAAGTGAAGATTGATCCCGCACTGGCCACAGGGCCGTTTATCACCACCATGAATGATATCATGGGCCTGTTTATCTACTTCCTGATGGGCAGAGTCCTGTATAGCGTATTCATCTGAGTGAACTTGCGATCAGAAAGTGGTATTGATGGCCACCACAGGGTCCATCCTGGCTCCCTGCCATGCGGGAAAGATCCCGCTGACCAATCCAATCAGGCTTGATATTCCAATACCAAGCACAATGTTATCCATGGTCAGGTAGACAGAAAAATCGCTGGAGGCCGAGATTGCTGTTGCCAGTATGAAGACAATGAATAATCCAACGATTCCACCGACTATCGATAACATGATCGATTCGAATAAGAACTGAAGCAGGATGAAGTATTTCTTTGCACCCAGGGCTTTCTGAACACCTATGATATGGGTGCGCTCCTTTACGGATACAAACATGATGTTGGCAATGCCAAAGCCACCTACGATAATGGAAAAAATACCAATAAAAAATCCCGCAATCTTCAGAACAGCAAACAGTTGATCCAGTTGGTTATTGATAATACTGGTCTGATTAATGGCAAAGTTATCCTCATCCAGGGGCTTTAACCTCCTGTAGGATCGGAGCAGCTGAGTGACTTCCAGGGTAAGCTCCTCCACTCCAACCCTGGGTTTGGCCTGCACCCAGATCTGGGGATTGGCAAACTCTTTCCGGATATCTATATAGTTTGTAAAAAATTGAAGTGGCAGCAAGGCCACATCATCCAGAATCATTCCACTAAAAGTGCCTTTCCCCTCCTTTTCAACCACACCAATAACCAGTACCTTGCTTCCAAAAATTTCAATGTGCTTACCAATTGGATTGGCTCCCTCAAAGAGTTTCTGTGCAATGGTGTACCCAATAACGGTTACATTCCTTCCCGCCTTAATCTCTATAGGAGAGAAATACCTTCCCTTCTCGAGTTCAAACGATCTGATGTCTTTGAATCCATCGGTGGCCCCTAGAATACCCGCCCCATCAATGGTGTTATTTCCATAATCGATACGGCGACCCACATAGGCAATAAAGGCAGAACTTTTTGCACCTCTGGCATAATCTCTCAGGTATTCAAACTCATCAAAAGTGGCCAGCGGCCGGTTCATGTACTTCCACCAGGGATACTCTTTCTCTCCTTCCGGCGGAGCCCAGGGCCACTTCTCCACATAGAGCACATCACTGCCCAGGCTATCTACACTCTCCCTGATGTTGGTTTCAAGGGAATCCACTATGGTAAACACCGCAATAATTGCAAAAATACCAATGGTAATCCCAAGTAAAGATAGCGTAGCTCTAAGTCTGTTTACAGTAACAGATTGAACAGCCATTTTCAGACTTTCCCATATTAATCGTAGAATCTGCATTAATATATAGTTGGGTTTAATAAATAGTTACCCATATACTTCTTTATTTCGGTGGAAACTGTTTCTTTTGCAAAGTAGTTAAAATTAGGAAGAACAATTCACAAACACCAATGACCTCAGTGAAACAAATATCCAACGCGCTGGTATCGGTTTATTCAAAAAATGGACTGGACAGGATTGTGAAACATCTCCATCAACTTGGAGTGAACATATTCTCCACCGGAGGAACTCAAAAATTCATTGGGGATCTGGGTATACCGGTTACTCCTGTAGAAGATCTGACCTCATATCCCTCCATTCTGGGTGGGCGTGTGAAAACCTTACATCCAAAGATATTCGGCGGAATTCTTGCTCGCAGGGAGCAATCAGAGGATCTTCAACAATTGGAAGAGTATGGCATCCCTGAAATCGATCTGGTTATAGTGGATCTCTACCCCTTTGAGGAGACGGTTGCCTCCGGAGCTACTGAGCAGGAAATTATCGAAAAGATCGACATTGGAGGAATCTCATTGATCAGGGCAGCCGCAAAAAACTACAAGGACGTATTGGTGGTGGCTTCCAGGGACCAGTATAAAGCTCTAAGTTCACTCCTGGAAGCAGAGAAAGGCAAATCTTTGCTTGAAACCAGGAGAGAGTTTGCCTCCCAGGCTTTCAATGTCTCTTCCCATTACGATTCCCAGATATTTACTTTCTTCGATGGGGAGAAAAACAGCACATTGAAGATGAGTGTTAAAGATTCTAAAAAGCTTCGTTACGGAGAGAATCCTCATCAGGAAGGACATTTCTTCGGGAATCTGGATGAGGTTTTTGAACAACTTCACGGGAAAGAGATCTCCTACAACAACCTATTGGATATTGATGCCGCTATTGGATTAATAAACGAATTTGAAAAGACCACCTTTGCCATCCTGAAGCACAACAATGCCTGTGGAATTGCAAGCAGGGAAAGCCTGACAGAGGCATGGAAAGATGCACTGGCCGGCGATCCGGTTTCAGCTTTTGGAGGAGTCCTCATTTCCAACAGAGACATTGACGTGGCCACAGCTGAAGAGATGAACCGGCTCTTTTTTGAAGTGGTTATTGCACCCGGCTATAATGTGGAAGCTCTAAAAATATTAAAACAGAAGAAGAATCGGATTATATTGCATCAAAAGAGTAACAAATCGGGAGATAAGACCATCCGGACCATTCTCAATGGTGTTTTGGTTCAGGACCGTGACCAATCTACCGAATCGGCAGGAGATATGAAATCGGTTACAAAAGTTGAACCTGCACCGGAACAAATAGTCGATCTGATTTTTGCCAATAAGATTGTGAAACACACCAAATCCAATGCCATCGTTCTGGCTAAAAACCAACAACTGGTGGCTTCCGGAGTGGGGCAAACCTCAAGGGTGGATGCACTAAAACAGAGCATCGAAAAAGCACTTCATTTCGAATTTGACCTGAAGGGTGCGGTGATGGCCTCAGATGCTTTCTTCCCATTTGCAGATTGTGTGGAGATTGCTGAAAAAGCCGGGGTGGTTTCGGTGGTACAACCCGGAGGATCGGTACGTGACCAGGAATCCATAGATTTTTGTGATGCACACGGCATGTCCATGGTGGTCACTGGAATCAGACATTTTAAACATTAATATCAATATATAATTATTCATATGGGATTATTTTCATTCCAGCAGGAACTAGCCATCGATCTTGGCACCGCCAACACCATTATCATTCACAATGATAAGGTGGTTGTCAATGAGCCTTCTATTGTAGCTATAGAACAACACACTGGTCGATTAATAGCCATTGGAGAAAAAGCCAGGCAGATGCATGGCAAGACGCATGAAAACATAAAGACGATTCGTCCATTGAGAGATGGCGTAATTGCCGACTTTCAGGCAGCAGAGTTAATGATCAGAGGAATGATCAAAATGATCAATCCCAAACGCAAATTATTCACTCCTTCTTTAAAGATGGTGGTTTGTATTCCATCGGGCAGCACCGAAGTGGAGCGCCGTGCAGTACGTGATTCCGCAGAACATGCCGGTGGTAGGGATGTGTACATGATATTTGAACCCATGGCTGCTGCCATAGGAATTGGTCTGGATGTGGAAGCACCCGACGGATGTATGGTTGTTGATATTGGTGGAGGAACCACCGAAATCGCGGTAATTGCACTTGGGGGCATTGTATGCAACATATCGATCCGTGTAGCGGGCGATGGATTCACTTCTGATATTCAGGATTACATGAGGCATCAGCACAACATCAAGATCGGGGAACGCACCGCCGAAGAGATAAAAATTCAAGTGGGATCAGCACTTCCTGAGCTGGAAGATCCTCCTCAGGATTTCTATGTAAGAGGGCCCAACCTGATGACTGCCCTGCCCATTGAAATCCCTATTTCATATCAGGAGATCGGGCATTGTCTCGACAAGGCCATTTCTAAAATCGAGACAGCCATTCTATCGGTGCTTGAACAGACTCCGCCCGAGCTTTATGCCGACGTCGTTACAAGGGGGATATATCTGGCCGGTGGGGGAGCCTTGCTCAGGGGACTGGACAAACGGCTGTCTGATAAAATATCCATTCCTTTCCATATTGCCGAAGATCCCTTGCAGGCAGTGGCCCGTGGAACCGGAATTGCACTCAGGCATGTGGACAAATATCCTTTCCTGATGCGTTAGGACCGGAGTTATATTTAGTGGGATTGCAATTATTTTATGAGGACGCTACTCAGATTTATTCAACGGTACTCCAACCTCCTATTGTTTCTGTTGCTGGAAATAATTGCAATCGCTTTTATGATCCAGGACAGCAGCTACCAGAGGTCAAAACTGATTGGCCTGAACCGTGAAATTTCCGGTTTCACATACAGTAAAATAGTTGGGGCCAGGGAGTACTTTTCGCTAAAGCAGGTAAACCAACAGCTGGCGGAAGAAAATATGAAACTCCGAAACCGACTCGACCAACATGCTAACCTAATGGATACCTCCCTTGTGGTTAGCGAGATCATGGAGCCCTACCGCTATTTCTTTGTGACATCAAGGATCGTTCACGGCAGTGTGTTTAAGCAATACAATTATATTACCCTGGACAGAGGAAAGAAGGATGGTGTATTTAAGGATATGGGAGTGATTTCTGAACAAGGATTGGTTGGGATAGTTCTGGAGAGCTCTCAAAACTTTGCTACGGTAATACCCATCTTAAACAGGGATTTCAGACTGAGCGTAAAGATAAAATCCAATAATTATGCAGGTATACTTCAGTGGGAGGGAGATTCTCCACTCTATGCCATGCTTACAGAAATACCTTTCCATGTAAACGTTGTGGAAAGTGACACCATTCTAACCAGTGGCTTCTCTTCCATATTTCCTGAAGGAATTAAGGTTGGCATTATTGAATCCTATGTGCTTGAAAAGGGAAATTTCTATGACATCAAAGTGAAGTTATCCACTGATTTTCAACGTCTCTTTCACGTAAATGTAATACGAAATTTCCGACAGGAAGAGCAGTTAAACCTTGAGGACCAAAACAGGTAATGTATATTATTGTTAGAAATATTGTCCGCTTTCTGGTGGTTATCCTTTTCCAGGTTCTGGTGATGGACAACGTGATGATCAATGGTTACATGATCCCATATGTCTATCTGCTATTTATATTACTCATGCCTTTTGAGACCCCACGATGGACACAGCTAGTTCTGGGATTCCTCCTGGGCATGGGGATCGACCTCTTTTTAAATACTCCCGGGATGCATACTGCTGCCACCGTCCTGGTGGCCTTTATTCGGCCCTACCTCCTAAATCTGCTTGCTCCCCGGGATGGATATGACACAGATTCTTTTCCCAGAATCCACTATTATGGCTTCCTCTGGTTCCTGAAGTACACCCTGATTATTGTTGTTATACACCATTTTTTACTCTTTTACCTGGAGGTTTTCCAGTTGAAAGATTTTTTAACTACTTTGTCCCGGGTGATTCTGAGCTCTATCCTCTCCACCTCAACCATCATACTGAGCCAATACTTCGTATTCCGTAAATAGATGAAACAGTTTACTGACAGAAGGTATGTTTTTGTTGTGGCTATCATTCTGGTGGGCCTCGTGTTCATTATTCGTTTGTTTCAGCTTCAGGTTCTGGATAAATCCTATGAACAATATGCCCTGAGCAATGCCCAGAGTGTCAGGGTAATTTATCCAGCCAGGGGGTTGATACATGATCGCAATGGGGAGTTACTGGTCTATAATAAGGCTGCCTACGACATCATGGTTACTCCCAGGCAACTGGAACAATTTGATACTACCCAATTGTGTCGCTTGCTGGCCATCTCCAGGGAATACCTCAAGGAGAGGCTAGCTGCTGCCCGCTCCTACTCTTACAGGGTTCCTTCTGTTTTTATGAAACAGGTTAGCTATGAGAATGCCGCCCTGTTTCAGGAGAAGCTATTCCAGTATCGCGGGTTCTATGTACAGACACGCACCCTTAGAGAGTATGCCAGACCCATCGCTTCTCATGCCCTTGGATATGTGGGTGAAGTGGATCAGGGTATATTGGATAATGATGCCTATTATCAACTTGGGGACTACATTGGGGTTTCCGGGGTAGAGAAGGCCTATGAATCCTATTTAAGGGGAGAGAAAGGGAAAAATGTATTCTTGAAAGATGTACATAATCAGACCATCGAATCTTATCAGGGAGGTCGGCTTGATGAAACAGTGGAGGTGGGAAATAACCTGACCATTACCCTTGATTCGGATCTTCAGGAGTATGGAGAGATACTTATGTCGCCCTATGTAGGAAGTGTGGTGGCACTTGAACCCTCCACCGGTGAAGTGCTTGCACTCATAAGTGCACCTACCTACACACCAGACTTACTGGTAGGAAGGAATCTGGGAACCCAATATGGAAGGATGTCTATTGACACCCTCAAACCGCTGTTTAACAGGGCACTGATGGCCCAATATCCTCCGGGGTCCACATTTAAAACCCTGATGGGACTCATCGGATTGCAGGAGGGAGTGATTTCGGTCGATACAGAACACAACTGTTTCTATGGATTCTATGTGGGGAATATTCACACTGCTTGCCACCTTCACGACTCACCACTTAACCTCATTGAAGCCGTTCAGAACTCGTGCAACGCCTACTTTATCCATGTATTGAAAAGTGTACTTCAGGATGTGAAGTACAACAATACGGCTGATGCATACGATAGCTGGCGCAATCACCTTCTTTCCATGGGATTTACCAGGCCGCTGGGCATTGAGCTAACCAACGAATTGAATGGCAATGTTCCTGAGGATAACTATTATAACAGGATATACGGGGAAGATCATTGGAACTATCTTACTGTCAGATCCCTGGCCATAGGACAGGGTGAACTCCTGATCACTCCCATCCAGATGGCTAATATGACAGCCACCATTGCCAACAGGGGTTATTACATTACGCCACACCTGGTTAAACAGATAGAGGGTATGGACGGGATTGAGCCTCGTTTCATTGAAAAACAGTTCACCACCATTGACACTGCCCATTACAGGCCCATTGTAGACGGGATGGACCTGGTGATAAACGGAGGTCCCGGATCCACTGCCAGGAATGCTAAAATACCCGGGATCACCGTATGTGGAAAGACTGGAACCGCTCAGAATCCTCATGGAAATGACCACTCCATCTTCATTGCTTTTGCGCCCAAAGAGGATCCAAAAATCGCCATTGCTGTATATGTGGAGAACCAGGGATTTGGCACCACTTATGCTGCTCCTATAGCCAGCTTAATGATTGAAAAGTATCTGACTGGCGAGGTGAAACGAACCTGGTACGAAAACTGGGTAATGCAGCTCTCTCAACCGGTGGTTACTCCCAGGAAAGTGGACACCACTGCAAACGATACACAACAAACTGAAAATCCGACTGAGAATGGTGCGCAGGAATGACATAGTTGCCAATCTGGACTGGATCTCTGTGCTCCTGTGGCTGGTGATGATGGCTTTTGGCTGGATGAATATCTATTCTGCCAATATCATGGAAGCTGAAAGTGGGGTATTTGATTTCTCCCAACGTTTTGGAAAACAGATGATATGGATTGGCGCCTCACTGTTGCTGGCCATCCTCTTACTGGTTCTTGATTCAAAGTTCTATATTTATTTCTCCTATATCCTCTACCTGCTCCTCATTGTAGTGCTGATTGGAGTGCTTGTTTTTGGGAAAGAGATCAATGGCGCAAAGAGCTGGTTTGTAATTGGAGGATTTCAGCTTCAGCCTTCCGAGTTTGCCAAACCAATCACTGCGCTGGCCCTGGCCAATCTTCTTACCTCACACAATTTCAATTTAAGAAAGTTCTGGAACCTGGTAAAAGCCGCTGCCATTATCATGGTTCCACCCATGCTCATACTTCTCCAGCCTGATCTGGGATCTGTACTGGTCTATTCGGCTTTTCTTTTCGTTTTGTTCAGAGAAGGATTTTCGGCAAATGTCATGATGCTACTTGCAGCCCTGGCATTGCTTTTCTTTGCTACCCTAATCATGGACAAAGCATTGCTTCTGATTATCCTGATCCTGATTATTCTTGTGGTCTATATGTTTGTGGCCCGATCCTTCAAAAAGGGAGCTGTGAATGCGCTCTGGATTGCTGGAGTTTTTGGATTACTCTATGGAATCAACCTGCTTTTCAAAACAGAAATCTCTCTCTTTTACCTGGGGCTTCTTACACTGACTCCCATTTCCATAGTGATGGCCATGAAAGGATTTCGCTTAAGAGAATATACACAAATGAAGATCTTGCTGGGTCTGATTATCTCAGTTGGGTTTATTGTCTCGGTGGATTATGCAATGAAAAATATCCTGAAAGAGCACCAGCAAAACAGAATTTATGTAAGCCTTGGCTTGAAAGATGATCCCCAGGGAGTGGGGTACAATGTCAATCAATCAAAAATTGCCATAGGATCGGGTGGATTCTCCGGAAAAGGGTATTTAAACGGCACCCAGACCAAGCTTCATTTTGTTCCCGAGCAAAGCACAGACTTTATTTTTTGCACGGTAGGTGAAGAGTGGGGCTTCCTGGGAACCACATTTGTGATCCTTCTATATGTGGGTTTTCTTTTGCGAATGATTATGCTTGCTGAGCGACAGCGATCCTCCTTTAGCCGGATTTTTGGATATGGATTTGTATCCATCATCCTTCTGCACTTTATGATCAATATTGGGATGACCATCGGGCTACTACCGGTGATCGGAATTCCATTGCCTTTCTTTAGTTATGGAGGGTCTTCACTCTGGGCTTTTACCATGTTCCTGTTTATTTTCCTCAGATTGGATGTGAACCGACTGGAATTACTCAGATAGGTATTCGCCTGATTATATGCTATTTATCACTGTTGGCATGCTTTGTAGCTAGTCGAATCCTTTTAAACTTTCCCGATTTTTTCTATCTTTGCAATCCGCCGACAAAAAGCTAACGGCCAAACCCAGAGAGGAGTTCGAATGAAATATCAGGTATATGCGAGACATAATTTTAACAAAATCCCCTCCTATGGAAGATTGAGCCAGGATCAGATCCAGAGTGTCAGAGTTGTATCTGAAGTACTTCCATTTAAAACCAATAATTACGTAGTGAATGAATTGATTGATTGGGATAATTACCTCGAGGATCCCATGTATATCCTCAATTTCCCACAAAAATCAATGCTGAAACCTTCACAATTTCAAACACTTTCACGTTTATTAAGAGACAACACCCCTAAAACTGAGATTGCAAAATACGTTCACGAGATAAGGTTAAACCTGAATCCTCATCCTGCAGGACAGTTGGAACACAATGTTCCCACCCTTAAAGGCAAACTGCTTACCGGTATCCAGCATAAGTACCGTGAAACCATGTTGTTCTTTCCCTCCCAGGGGCAAACCTGTCATGCTTATTGTACTTTTTGCTTCAGATGGCCACAGTTTACCGGACTGAATGAATTGAAATTTGCCATGAAACAGCCCAACCTGGTGGTTTCATACCTGAAAGAAAATCCTTCCATTTCTGATATTCTCTTTACGGGTGGTGATCCCATGGTGATGAAGGCATCCATATTTGAAAAATATATCAACGCCATTCTGGAAGCGGATCTGCCACAGCTTAAAACCATAAGGATAGGCACCAAATCTCTCTCTTTCTGGCCTTACAGGTTTATTACTGATCCGGATGCTCAGGATATGCTGGATCTGTTTAAAAAGATAACTGATAAGGGAATCCACCTGGCTTTTATGTCGCATTTCAATCACCCCACGGAGCTGAAAACCGATGCCCTTAAAGAAGCTGTAGCACGCATCCGAAAAACCGGAGCGCAAATAAGAACGCAGTCTCCACTACTACGGAACGTCAATGACGACCCCGATATCTGGGCCAGCATGTGGCGCAAGCAGGTAGATCTGGGAATGATACCCTATTATATGTTTGTGGCTCGTGACACAGGTGCACAAGCCTACTTTGGGGTAACCCTCGAACAGGCTCACCATATATTCAACGAAGCTTTCCAGAAGGTAAGTGGTGTTTGCCGTACGGTAAGGGGACCAAGCATGTCAGCCGGTCCAGGCAAGGTTCGAATCGTGGGAACTGCAGAATTGCAGGGTGAAAAGGTATTTGTTCTTGAGTTTCTGCAGGGCAGAGATCCAGAATGGGTTGGAAAACCTTTCTTTGCAGCTTTTGACCAGGATGCTCAGTGGTTGGATGACCTTGTGCCGGCATTTGGAGCCACAGAGTTCTTCTATGAAAAGGAGTACAAGAAACTGCTTAAAGTAGATAAGCTACCGGGACATATACTCAAAACTATCGAACAGCAATACGCCTAACAAGCGGGGTACCCTATTGTCTGGGTCGGGATCTCGATCTCATACTTCTCCTCAAGGAATTCTATCATTTGTGGAAAGAACTCTAGAAAATCATTCCTGAAGACTGCATAATGATCACTTAAGACTTCCACAGCATATGCAGCGTGATTGGGAAGAGAGGTATTTGCCGACATGCGTTCCAGCACAAGTTCAATCCCATCCACTGTGGTGTAGGCCATCATCCAGTTGTTCTCAAGAAAGGTAGGGAACCAATTCTTAATGGCATCGGGTAATACCTGGTAGTTCCTTTTTAGCAGATCATAAGTTCTGTTAACGTATTCACTCAAGGGTAAAGTAGAGTAGTCGTCCCAGAGAGAAGCCAGAAAGTGATCATAGAAGATATCGATGATAATCCCGGCATATTTGCTATACTTGGGCGCAACCATTAGCTTGCTTCTCCGAGTAATCATATGCATATCGGTAAAGGTGTCTATATCTCTGTGAATCAGGATTCCCTTTTTCACCTGCTCTGGAAAAAGAACATAGTTTCTGCCCTTCACGTAATCGCCCATGAAATTCCCAACAATGATCTCCTCATTGCATCCAGACAGGTATGTATGTGCCAGAAAATTCACCTATAGTTGATTGCTTTTTCGAATTTCGTAATAATTATTCGAAAAACCCCAATATTAATACTACGTAATTGTAGCTAAGATGTTATAATTATTCCCACCCCACAAAGTATTATACAGCATATTCGGTTTTCCCGGACATTTATTCATATAAATTTGAGAAAACGAACCTCTAACTAAATATCAATGGCAAAAAAGAATATTCTAATCATTGGAGCTGCAGGACGAGACTTTCACAATTTTAATACCTACTTCAGAGGGAACAGCGAATACAATGTGGTGGCATTCACAGCTGCCCAGATTCCGGATATCGACGGACGAAAGTATCCGGCCGAACTGGCAGGATTGCTCTACCCCGATGGCATACCCATCTATTCAGAGGATCAACTTCCTTTTCTGATCGCAGAATTGAATGTAAAGACCTGTGTTTTTTCCTACAGCGACCTGCCATACCAGAAGGTGATGCAGAAAAGTGCAGTGGTGAATGCTGCAGGTGCAAATTTCGTCCTCCTGGGAACCAAGGATACCATGATAGCCAGTAATAAGCCTGTTATCGCTGTGTGTGCAGTCAGAACCGGATGCGGAAAAAGCCAGACCTCACGGCGGGTGATCGAGCATCTGATGGATAAAGGATTAAAGGTGGTTGCCATCAGACATCCTATGCCATACGGAGACCTGGTTGCCCAAAAGGTGCAGCGATTCGCCACCATAGAGGACCTGGCTTTCCATAAATGTACCATCGAAGAGATGGAGGAATACGAACCTCATGTGGTCAGGGGCAATGTAATCTATGCCGGGGTGGATTACGAAGCTATTTTACGTGCAGCCGAGAATGATCCCGATGGTTGTGATGTTTTATTATGGGATGGGGGGAACAACGATTTTTCATTCTATAAACCCGACCTTACCATTGGAGTAGTCGATCCCCACAGGCCAGGACACGAATTAAGTTATTACCCTGGCGAAGTGGTGTTAAGGATTTCCGATGTGGTGGTCATAAACAAAATGGACAGTGCCCCTCCGGAAGGAGTCCAGGTGGTCCGGGAAAACATTGAGAAGGTAAATCCCGAAGCAGTAGTGATCGATGGAGCGTCGCCCATCCGGGTAGATAACCCAGAAGTAATCAAGGGGAAGAGGGTGCTGGTGGTAGAAGACGGTCCCACACTTACCCATGGCGAGATGAAGATCGGGGCAGGAGTAGTAGCAGCCAGGAAATTTGGAGCCAGCGAACTAGTGGATCCAAGACCATATACTGTGGGCAAACTTTCAGAGACCTTTGAAACTTACCCTGAGATTGGGAAACTGCTACCAGCCATGGGTTATGGTGAGGAGCAACTGAAAGACCTGGAAACCACCATCAACAACACCGATTGCGATGCCGTGGTGATTGGAACACCCATCGATTTAAACCGTCTGATTACTATTAAAAAGCCCAATACCAGGGTTTATTACGACCTGCAAGAGATTGGAGAACCTAACCTGAAAGGAGTACTTGATGAATTTGTACAGAAGCACAAACTGGTATAAACAACT